>ENA-OQDF01000737-OQDF01000737.1-human-gut-metagenome-genome-assembly--contig:-NODE-737-length-13644-cov-1.510024_pt1 | contig 13644 bp, 16 predicted proteins | sample MGYA00242769_ERZ504597 | MGnify/ENA primary metagenome ERZ504597 (study PRJEB26092, sample SAMD00036305) | human gut metagenome | host: Homo sapiens | study: EMG produced TPA metagenomics assembly of...
CGGCACCACTGACTCAACCTTGTTCTCAAAACGGTCGAGTACGGCGTCAACCGTCATTAAGTCACCGTCGTCTAAACGGAATACGGAATAGTCCATCTCATCCACATTATATACTTGATGTTCACGTCCGCTTTTACGATGATGCGTACAGCCTTCTTATAGGCATCTCCCATAAAGCCACCCGCATACTTCAGTAAGGAAGCAACCGTCTCGGCAGGCTTCATTTCATAATACATGGGACGTTTCACCTTGCCTACTATCTCGACCAACGACTGGTAGGGACTCACGATAATCACATCGCCCTCCTGCAGACGGACATCGTCATTCATCTTGCCCTGCATGATGAACTCATAGACGTCCAAATGCTCTATCGTCTCTCCGTTACGAACCAGACGGATGTCACGCAAGCTACCGATATTATTCACACCACCGGCACGGTACAAGGCATGGAAAACCGTGGAAAAGGCCGAAGTGTATAAGTACCCGGCACCGTGACCTCACCCATGATATGGATCTGAATGGTACGTATATCGCCTAAAGTCAGACGGATCTGTGAATTGGGATCCCCCCCTCCGATACCGGAATAGATCTTGGACAGTTCCCGTTGCAGATAAGCATTGGCTTCTTTAACAGTCATGCCGTTCAGATAAACGGGACCGAGGTCTTCACCTGGATACTCCCCTCAGACTGATGGTCTGGCGGATGGTATTCTCGGAAGCTCCCCAATATCTATGATCACCTCGTCACCGGGCCCCAGCCGATAATTTGCCGGAGTAGCCAGATTCACACTAGGTTCAAAGGAGAGATTACGGTTCTGGAACAGATTATGACCGAAAATCTGTATGCCGGCAGCCTCAGGGGCGGACTGGCTTTCAAGTCTCTCATCAACAACCGCTTTCTGGTCATCCAGTTCGGCAGCCTCGTAGGATTCTCCCACAGCAACCGAACGCTTGCGCATCTGTGAGGGAGCTTCGGAACCCGGGACAGCAACACCCGAGTTCTCATATTTATCCTTAATGCGGAGCACCTGTTCGCGGGTCACACCACGGCGCAACAGTTCGGCAGTCATCTGCTTCTGAGATTTTCCGGCTGCCTGTGCTTGTTTCACATATTCAACCACTTGCTCGTCGGACATGCGCTGGGCATAGGCAGAACCGAAGAAAATAAAAAGACATAAAATCAGAAATAAGATTCGACGCATAATTTAATGTTTGTTAGATTCTTATATGTCACACACTGAAAAATCAAACTAATCCGGGAAGGTGGAACCAAAGGTGATTTATATTTATTACTTCGCGTAGTAATGAAAGAGTTAGTACCACGCTTCCCGGATATTCAATAGATATTGGGCATCTACTAAAGGGGGTATAACCCACTTTGAGTTATATTTTTAATCAAATAATAAGTTATTTTACTATATTCATTGGCAGAAATGCCATATAATCCGTTTCTCTGGAGGCTATTTTTCGTAATACAATGCGTGGAATCCTTTTCACTCATTACATGAATATATCACTTGTATGTTTAGTTCTATATGCCTTTAACTTTTCCCGTCGTCTCCTGCATTCTCCACTCCATTTCTTTTTTGCCTTTCGAGAAAACTTTCACCTGTTTTAGTCCTCAAGATATTCCCACGGATAGGGATTGTCAACTACATTCCGGAATTCCTCGACAGCTTCCTGCTGTTCGGCAGTGAGCGATGCGGAGTCCCAGGAAGAAATAATCTTTCGGGCTTCGTCGGCCAGGGGCTCATCGAACACTTCTCCATAACAGACAGTAAGCAGACGGAGTTTCAACAGCGAGGCGGGAAGGGTATCAAGGAGATTCCAACAACGATTTAATATCTCCTGGAGGTGATCCTGCTTCTCGCCATGGTCAATGAACGATGCGTTATACCCCATCAAGAGAGCAAGACAGACGTTTGCCTGTTCTTCCGTAGTAGTACCTCGGGCACTGGAACCATACAAAGCCGCAGTCAAGCGGTAAACCTCACCGTTACGGCGGGAAAGGTCATCACTATAGATAGGACTACCGTCCATACCTAAATACATCAGTTCGTGCGCAGCACGCTGAAGAGTGATTGCTTCTTCGGAAAGAGACATAAGCAATTATAGAATTAAGAATTAAAAATTAAAGTTCAGCCGATTACTTCTATAAGATCGGGATGGATAGTGGCCATGGCAACAGCTATGACACCTTGTATTTCGATAACCACGCGACGGTCACGTGCGCCTTTCACCTTCAGAAACACACCCTCTTGCCCCTCAAATTCACCGCCGGTAATCCGGACTTTGGTGCCTTTGGACAAGTTCAATTCATCCGGTTGAAAATAAAGAAGATGATCATCGTAAGTGCCGGATACGGCAATGAAACGCTGCATCTGACCGTCTGGGACAATAATCTTCTGCCCACTGCGGGTATCGGTGATATATTGCAGATAAGTGACTTGAGATTTTACACGCTGCACATCGGAAGGACGGGCATGGACAAAAAGCAGATTATGAACGACCGGAACCAGAGCACGGACTTTTTTCCCTTTTTTATACATATCTTGTATTGCATAGGAATGAAACAGCCCAAATTTTCTTTCTTGAGCAGATGCATGGCATCTGGTTCTCTGCGGTAGGTGGCACGCATAGCATACCAGATTTCGACCTCTTTCTCTATTCCCATTTTTATGCTTTTGTTCAGACAAGGGTGTTCTCCTGGGGCTTTGAACCTCTTGCATACACTTGAAATTCAATTACTTGCGGACACTTTATGTAGAATACGACAAGCTTTATGCCCTTCTTGTCAACAGATTTTTTGCAGTCATTCATTACCTGTCAGGTAAAATGCTGTAAACGAATCTATTGCAAGCAAAAAGCGTTCAATAGACGTTCGTTTTTTGAACGTCAATATTTAAGAAAACTAAAGAGGGAAGATTACTTAAAAATTAGTAAAAGGAAGAAGTTAGAGAAATACAATGCAATAGGCTTACTGACAAAGTATTATACTCACTAAAAAGAAATTTATAGAATATTTTTTATTAAACATTTTGCGAGATTCAAAAATACACGTTATCTTTGCGTTCATTAAACGAACGTTTAAAAAACACCTTTTCCAAACGAAATATTCCACTGTATAACAAATAATTACATTGAAATAAAAAATATCTGTTTATAGAAATCAGATTCCTACAAACACGATATCAATTAAAAAAGAAATTACTATTCTCAGAAGTTAAAGATACCCAATTCCGGAAAGTAGCCCCTTGCACTGCAAAACAGATTCCGAAGCAAGCCGCACTTACAATCCAAAGAATAACCAGCGTCCACTTCAAACCGGAATTCATCGGCTGCCATTTGAATATCTGACTGAAGATGGCCCATACAAGACTGACCAAAGGAATTCCTACCAGCAAGATTCCTGCAATGTACATCACAATGGCAGACAACGGAGAAGTAGGCAGTACCACATCAGCCATCGGGAAAAAGGAAATGAGAGCCGCACCGCCACCAACAGCCACCGCTATCGCAGCAAACAACAACGCCACAAATACCACTCCAAATACAAACAGTACCGGACTGCAGATAATGGCAAATATCACCAGACAGATTTTCAAGAACCAGCCGACAATCATCACCAATGCATCTCCCAACTTCTGCAAGAAAGTACGGGGTTTGTCCGACCTCATATAATCATTCACCCCATTGGCAACCTTCTCAAAACCGTCCGTCACCGTCTTTCCGATATTCTCTACCGTAACGGCCTCGCCACGCATACTCAACTTCTCGGCTGCTGTGCGGGCTTCCGGTATAACCAGCCAACACACGATATAGACCGGTATCAATGTCCCTACCCCACAAATCAAGATGACAAGCAGTAACAGTCGAAGTAAAGTTACATCCCATCCCAGGTAGGCAGCCATTCCACTGATGACACCACCCAGCATTTTGTCATCCGGATTGCGGTATAGACGACGGCGTGTAGTGCCATAAGCGGTATTGCTGTTCCAAGCACCGGCACCATAGCCGCCCCCGGCACTCGTGCTGCCGGAATCGGCACTAGCACTCTCTCCTTCTGCCTCCATATCTTCCGGCTTTCCCATGCGGGCAATCACCTCTTCCACGTCGGCTATCGTGATTACTTGTGAACCGGCCGACAATTTCTCGGCAAAGAGTTCGGAAATACGGCGTTCAATATCATCTACAATCTCGTCGGCACCGGCTTCCTTGCGGAAGTGCATCTTGAGATTACTCAAATAATTATCCAAAAGACGGTATGCGTCATCATCAATATTGAAAACGGTTCCACCTAAATTTACAGTTAATGTCTTTTTCATAACACATTATTTATTTACAATTTTACTATTTACGATTTACCATCCGGCGAATTACGGTATATTCTCTTCGGCTATTTCAAGAATTGCTGATGTGATTCACCGTCTCGTTCAACTCTTTCCAGGATGTTTCCAGTTCACCGAGAAAGACTTCTCCTTTTTCCGTCAACCGGTAATATTTACGGGGAGGCCCTTGTGTAGACTCAATCCATTCATACCCCAAAAGGTCGTCGTTCTTCAAACGGGTGAGCAACGGATAAAGTGTACCTTCCACCACAATCAGTCTGGCTTCTTTCAACTTCTGAATGATATCCGAAGCATAAGCCGGCTCTTTGTGAAGCAGCAGCATGATGCAATATTCAAGCATGCCCTTGCGCATTTGCGACTTTACATTGTTTACATCCATAATGGTATTTACTATTTGACAATTTACTATTTGGCTGCGCAATAGAGTAATGAGTGTCCTTATTAATTCTATTGTTGTTCCTTGTATGGCACAAATATATGCATTATACCAGTACCTTGTATTACAAGTACTTTATATTAAACATTATTAACAAGAAAAGTAGTTCACGCTACTCTATAACATCAGTAACGTGAACAGAGAGGGAAAGGGATATTTACCGATAGATAACAATTTTATCCAATATACCGGTCAGACTCGCAATTGCTACTCCGTAGTTGGTTATGGGGATGTGCTGTGCGCAAGCATGGGCTATACGATTGAGAACGTACTTCCGGTTGAACATGCAAGCGCCGCAATGGATAATTAAATCATATCGGGACAAGTCTCTGGGAAAGTCATTTCCAGAGACAAAGTCTATCTGCAATTCCTCGCCGATGCGCTTTCGTAGCAGGCGGGGAATTTTGACGGTGCCGATGTCCTCGGTCAGCGGAGCATGGGTGCAAGCTTCGGCTATCAGTACACGCGATTGGGGTGTCAGGCTATGAATAGCGGCAGCTCCCTCTACAAAGGCATTGATGTCTCCTTTGTAACCAGCAAAAAGAACCGAGAAGGAAGTAAGACTACTTTCGGCAGGCTTTTGTTGATAGACGATGGGGAATACTTGTGAATCGGTGATTATCAGCTTAGGCGGACGGACAAGGGCTTGCAGGGAGGCTTGCAGCTTGTCGGTGGTGCAGCTCATCACTAAGCACTTTTTATCCAACAGTTCGCGGATGGTCTGCACTTGCGGAAGAATGAGACGACCTTTGGGGGCTTGTATATCCTGGGGCATCACCAGCAGGACGACATCTCCTTCACTTACCAAATTGCCCGTGATAGTCTGCTCACCAAAATTCTCGGGAAGCTTTTCGAGGATAGTATCGAAAATGCCTTGAATGCCGGTACTCTTTGGCACTGACCACAACGGGAGCCTGCCCGCACTCCTTTTCAATCCGAAGAACCACGGAAGCGGTGTCTTGACGGGAATCGGCTTTATTCAGTATCAGTATCACGGGGATTTCGCGCGCTGCCAGCAGCTTTAGCCATTGCTGTTCCAGCGTTCCGTCAGCTTCATAAAGCAAGAGGGCGATGTCTGCTTTCTCCACCGTCTTTAAGGGTACGCTCCACGCGCATACCGCCCAGTTCGCCTTCGTCGTCATCAAAACCGGGGGTATCGATAAAGAGGCACGGGCCCAAAGGATATACTTCCATGGCTTTGGTCACGGGTCGGTAGTAGTGCCGGGCGTTGCGGATACCAATGCCGTGTCTTGCCCGGTCAAGGCATTGACAAGGCTGGACTTTCCGCTGTTCCGTCGTCCAAAGACGGCAATGTGCAGGCGGTTGGAACGAGGTGTATTATTCATAAATCCGAAATCTAAAATCTAAAGTCTCTTTTCCCCTCCCCTATCTCCTGAAGATTACGTTCGGCTATCGCCCGTATCTTGGGGTTCGGGATATGCTCCATCTCCTCACGAATCAGCTGTATGCCCTTCTCCTTGGTTTCGGAGGAGGCATAGTCCTCCAGATATTCTTTTAATGTCATCAGTGCATTGGGCTGGCAGCAGTTTGCTATCTGTCCGCGCTTAACGAGCGACATGAAGCGGTCTCCGGTACGTCCCTCGCGATAGCAGGCGGTGCAGAAGCTGGGGATATGTCCCAGATCGAGCAGCCAGCTCACCACTTCATCCAGCGTGCGCCGATCGCTCACATCGAATTGGAGGAATCTTCCTCTTTGGCTTCCGGCACGGCATAGCTCCCACGCTGGTGCGCGAACCGCCGCTTATCTGCGAAACGCCCAGTTCGAGCACCCGACGGCGTACGGCTTCCGACTCACGGGTGGAAATAATCATTCCCGTATAAGGCACCGCAATGCGGGTAACCGCCACAATACGCAGAACATCTCATCCGAGATGGCATCGGGAAAATCCTCGGTCGAAATATCATCTGCCGGACAGATGCGCGGCACGCTGATGGTATGCGGACCCACGCCAAAGGTAGCTTCCAGATGTTCGGCATGCATCAGCAGTCCTACAAAGTCATAGCGATAGGTATTCAGACCGAACAATACACCGATACCTACATCGTCGATGCCACCCTCCATAGCGCGGTCCATCGCTTCGGTGTGGTAGGCATAATTACTTTCGGTCCCGTGGGATGCAAGGCTTCGTAATGCTCTTTGCTGTAAGTCTCCTGAAAAGGATATAAGTGCCGATACCTGCCTCTTTCAGCAACCGATAGTTTTCCACTGTAGTGGCGGCTATGTTGACATTCACCCGGCGGATGGCCCCGTTCTTGTGGTGGATGCTGTAGATGGTGCGGATAGACTCTAAGATATAGTCGATAGGGTTGTTTCGAGGGTCTTCTCCGGCTTCCAGCGCCAGGCGTTTATGCCCCATGTCCTGCAAGGCGATAACCTCGCGGCGTATCTCCTCTTGCGAGAGTTTCTTGCGGGGATGGTACGGTTCTTGGCATGATACGGGCAATAGACGCAACCGTTCACGCAATAGTTGGAAAGGTAAAGCGGGGCAAACATCACAATGCGGTTGCCATAGAATTTCCGTTTGATTTCACGTGCCAGATGATAGATGCGCTGCACCAGTTCCGGCTCGTCACATTCCAGCAGCAGGGCCGCCTCCCGATGGGAAAGCCCCTGGCACAAAGCAGCCTTGTCAATCAAACTTTCAATGAGCGGACGGTTGTTGCGGTTTGCCTGCGCATACTCCAATGTATCCAATATCTCCTGGTGATTGATGAATTCTTCTGCTTGTCTTGACTTTATGTTATACACTTCGTAAATTGATAATTGGTAATTAAAATAAAGAATGAAGATTTGAAAATTATCAATTATCAACGGTCAATTCTCCATTCTCATAATCTCCTCTCTCTCTTGATACCTCGTAGCCTATCCCTTTCAGTTGTTCCTCCAATTTTAGCAAACCTTCTGCCGCTTCGGCACCCGCAGAAGCTTTGTTATCATAGAGGGAGTACTTCGCCCGCTGATGAGAAGGCGAAAGATTAGGCATCACGACATTGGCGCCAGCCAATATTCCCCGTTCCCGTCCGTCCGGAGCAAGTGTGGCCAGGGCAGTGGTAGCAGGTATCAGTGCCGCGGGATGCATCAACCGGAAGATAGAAAGCAACTTCAACGTCAACTCCATATCTCCCGGCGGAAAAGAGGAAAACGGAGTATCGTGATGCGGAAGAAAAGGTCCCATGCCTATCATCTCCGGCTGAAACCGTTCGATGAAGAGAATGTCTTCTACCAAATGGTCCACCGTCTGGTAAGGACTGCCCACCATGATTCCGGTTCCCACTTGATAGCTATCTCTTTCAGCCAGTCCAAGCATTGCAACCGATGGGAAAGGGACATCTCCGCAGGATGAGCCGGTGATAATGCCCTTCGTTGCAGGTTTCGTGCCGCAACAGATAGCGGTTGGCACCTGCCAGGAAGAAACGTTCGTAGGCTTCCCGCGATTTCTCGCCCAAGGATAAGGTAATGGCACAATCCGGAAGGATTGCCCGGATAGCGGCAACCTGCCTCCACCATCCCCTCATCCTTCACCGCCGGCGCTTCGCCCCCTTGCAGCACAAAGGTACGGAAGCCCAACCGATAGCCTTCATGGCAACACGAAAGAATCTCCTCCTGCGTCAGCTCATAACGGGTTATGTTCCGGTTCTCCTTCCGTATGCCGCAATAGTAGCAGTTATTGCGGCAACGGTTGGTTATCTCAATCAGTCCGCGAATGAAGATTTTATTGCCAAAGCGGGCAAGCGCTTCTTCCCGAGCAAGCTCCTGCAGGTAGGCTGCAAGTTCTGTGTCCCGGCAAAGAAGCATGGCTTTATACTCTTCGGCATCCAGCTGCGGTTGCTCCGCAGTTTGTCAATCAAATGCTTCATATAAACGGACAAAGGGCTAATACGTCTCTTTCCTCTTTGCCAACTCCTGCGTCAGCTGGCGCTTTCCGGCAGTTATTTCATTGTGCGAACATGGCCCGGTAATACAACCGCCCTCGCAAGCCATCACTTCAATAAATTGCCCCGGAGCCTTGCCCGACTTGGCGTAAGCACGCAACGCACCGATAGCCTTCTTATCCAGATTAGCCACTTGTACGGCATTGATTTTATCTGCCTCTTCCTTCAGATAGGCTTTCACGGCACCCATCACGCCTCCTGCCTGCGCAAAACCATGCGCCTCGCGCACGGAAGTGAAACTCATGGAATAGGGCTTTGCCTGCTCCATCTGAATATCCAGCCCGGCAAGCACGGAAGCCACCTCCTCGAAAGTCATGATAAAGTCCACCGCCTCGTCGCGCTGCGCCTCTTTGCGCTTGGCAACGCAAGGACCTATGAAGACCACCTTCGCATCCGGATACTTCTCTTTAGCAATGCGGGCAGCATAATACATTGGCGAACCGGTGCCCGACACGTAAGGCTTCATGGCAGGAATATGCTTGTTCACCAACTCTATATAAGACGGACAACAGGAAGTCGTCATAAACTTCTGACCCTCCTCCAGCTTCTCAATCAGCTCGTGCGCCTCGTTGCTGACGGTATCCATCGCACCCTGAGCCACCTCAATGACATCCGTAAAACCGACTTGTTTCAATGCGCCATATACTTGTTCAATAGTCGTCTTGAACTGCCCCAGGATGGACGGAGCACGATAGCCACCACCTGCTCACCCTTGCGGATTCTGTGCAACACGTCGAACACCTGCGATATTTCGAAAATTGCTCCGAATGGACATGCATTGAGACACTTTCCGCAATAGATACATTTGCTTTCGTCAATATGCTCTATCCCCTTCTCATCCTTACTGATGGCTTTCACGGGACAAGCTTCCTCACAAGGTACGGGAATATAAACAATGGCATGGTAGGGACAACTCTTATGGCAGATGCCGCAACTGATACATGCATCATGGTCAATCCATGCCTGACCGCTCTCCTTGACATGCACTGCCTTCTTGGGACAATTCACCTGGCAACTGCGTGCCGTACATCCGCGGCAGAGATTCGTAATCTCGTAGTTAATCTGCACACATGCCGAACAAGCTTCGTCAATCACACACATGATGTTGTCTTTCGGCCTGCCATTTTCCGCTCTGTCCAGTGCACGGGCAGCGTACTCCGACAAGGGGGTCAGCTCATCCGTCTCGTCCTCCATATCGAGTCCCAGAAGCGGCAATGACTTGTACTTCCACACCGCGCGCTCTTTGTGCACACAGCAGCGTCCCGCGTGCTTGGACCTCTTCGGACTCAGCTCGATGGGCAGCCGGTCTATTTTATCCACAAGTTCGTTGTTATTCCACAGCTTTACCAGTTCCTTCAGTAATCTGTGGCGGACAATCATAATGTTGCTCGTAAATGCCATAATTTTTAAAATCAAAATTAGTTAGTTCGGTAACGGTCTGCAAAGATAACGATTGTTTCACAAAAAAGGCTTAACTTTACACCCCAAACAGTATAAATACAACCGATATGTTTACCATAAGAAAAGCAACGACAGCAGACTGCGCACTGATTCAGAAACCTTGCGCAGCAAATATTCCCCGTCACGTATAAGGATATCCTTACTCCCGAACAGACCGACTACATGATGGAATGGATGTATTCATTGGACAATATCCGCAAGCAAATGGAAGAGGAAGGCCACGTCTACTTCCTGGCCTACGAAGAATGTGAAGCGGCGGGCTATGTGTCCGTACAGCAGCAAGGAGAAGATTTATTCCACCTGCAAAAGATTTATGTGCTCCCCTATTACCAGGGTGCACATTGCGGCAGTTTCCTCTTTCGAGAAGCCATCAAGTACATCAAGGAAGTACATCCCGGCCCTTGTCTGATGGAATTGAATGTAAACCGCAACAACAAGGCACTGCAGTTTTACGAACATATGGGAATGCGAAAACTCCGTGAAGGGGATTTCCCGATAGGAAACGGATATTACATGAATGACTACATCATGGACTGGAAATCTGAGTCCCGGCATTAAAAGCCCTCCAAAAACTAAAGGCTGCGCAGTTCATTACGAACATTGCGCAGCCTTTAGTTTTATCTTTCGTTTCCGATTACTTCGCCACCTTTTCAAGCCATTTCAGCATGAACAGCATGGTGAACATGGAAATGCAGCACGCTACTACAAATACCGTCCACGTCATCCAGATAGGAATACTTTCGTAGAGGATAGCACCGATAACGAGCAACTGATTACCAATGGCAGTAGCACCGAGCCAACCGCCCTGCATGATACCCTGATATTTGGGAGGAGCCACCTTGGATACGAATGAAATGCCCAACGGAGAAATGTACAACTCGGCAACAGTCAATATCAGATAGGTAACCATCAGCAACAGCGGAGTCACCTTCACCGGAGAGGTACCCAAAGCGATAATATCCTTGTGCATCGGCAAGTTGCTTACATAAGAACCGATAGCCATTATAAGGAAGCCGGTGGCAGCAATACCCATACCGATGGCAATCTTCCGCGGAGTGGAAGGCTCTTTACCCTTGGCACGCTGTGCTGCAAAGACAGCCATGATGACCGGAGTGAGAGACACAACGAAAATCGGGTTCAAAGACTGGAACAGCTCAGCTGAAATAGCCATGCCGAACAAATTCAAATCTGTATATTCCTTGGCAAAATAAGTCAGTGTCAATCCATTCTGATGGAACGAGAACCAGAAGAAAATTACCACACCGAATACGGCAAACAATGCATACATGCGCTGTCTTACCTCTTGTGCATTCATCTCCACTGCAGTGGCATCGCCCGCTTTGCAGCAACCTTCTTGCTGGGATCGGGGAATTTCTTCCTGTTGATGACGAAAATTACCAAAGAGAGAACCATAGCCAGGATAGCTACACCGAATGCATAATGGAAACCGGTGGTGAACACGTTCAGATATTCATTGGCAAATACCGTCATATCCGTTACGGGTGTTCCGGAAATAGTGGCTTTGGCTGCCAATGCGCTATAAGTGTCCACAGCCTCGGGAGTCAGCGTTCCTGCCAGATGTCCGTGGCAAAGGGCAGGCAGGTCGGCATCATAATTGTAGCCGAATGTGGACAACCACCAGTTACGCACACCTACTGCGGCAAACGGGGCAAAGATGGCACCTACATTGATGAACATATAGAATAAGGAGAAACCGGAATCGCGCATGCTGAAGTACTGAGGATTGTCGTACATCTGCTACGAGCGCTTGAAGATTTCCCTTGAAAAGACCATTTCCGAAAGCAATGACAAACAAGGCTGCACAAGTAATCACCAGAAACAAGGTCTTATTGGCAACCGGTGTAGGAGACGGGATGGCCAGCATCAAGTAACCTACCGCCATCAAAACAATACCGGCAAAGATGGTACCTTTGTAATTACGGGTTCTGTCGGCAATAATACCACCTATTAATGCTAGAATGTAAATAGAAAAATAAAATGTTGAGTAGATCAAACCTGCCTCTTTTCCATCCAGTCCGAACTTGGCTTGCAGAAAAAGTACAAGAATGGCCATCATGGTATAAAAGCCGAAACGCTCGCCCAAATTAGCAAAAGATGCGGCAATCAGACCTTTAGGGTGTTTGTTGAACATAAAAATTAGTTTTTAGAATTAGTAATTGGATTGATTTCTTGAATAATTCCTGCAAATATATAAATTCTATTGAAGATTTCCTTATAAAATTAAAATATCTCGGCAGAAATAGAAGATTTATTCATTAAAAAGAATACAAACCTCTGCATGCACTTCCCTTACCAAATCCTTCGGATCCAACTTAAGCTGCAAACCGCGTTGTCCGGCACTGATATAGATATACGGAAACCGCAGGCACGTTTCATGGATATAGGTAGGGAAAGGTTTCTTCATGCCGATGGGTGAACACCCACCCCGGATATAGCCAGTCAGAGGTAAAGTTCCTTAACCGGGATAAGGTCACATTTTTGTTTCCTGACGCTTTTGCCGCCAGCTTCAAATCCACTTCGTGCTCACCCGGGATGACACAGACAAAATAACCGGATTTATCACCGTGAAGAATCAGCGTCTTGAACACGCAATTGATGTCCTCACCCAAACTGGCAGCTACATGCACTGCACTTAAGTCGTTCTCATCCACCTCGTAGGGAATGAGCTCATACGCAATCTTGGCCTTGTGAGAAGCCTTGCTGCATTCGTCTTATTGATTTTCATAATATTCTCTATGATGAGATAATTATCACTTGATATTCAATTCTTCACGCAGGAACTTAGGCGTATAGCCTTTCTTGCTTTTAGCAACCTCTTCCGGGGTTCCGCAGGAAAGGAGTTCTCCCCCTCCCTTACCGCCTTCTGGCCCATATCGATGATATAGTCCGCCATCTTGATGACATCGAGATTATGCTCTATGACGATGACGGTATTCCCTTTGTCTACAAGTTTGTTCAACACGTTCATCAAAACGCGGATATCTTCGAAATGAAGTCCGGTAGTAGTCGTCAAGGATATACAGAGTCTTGCCCGTATCACGTTTGGAAAGTTCCGTAGCCAACTTCACGCGCTGGCTCTCACCTCCGGAGAGCGTGGTGGAAGACTGGCCCAACTTGATATAACCCAATCCCACTTCCTGGATAACCTTAATTTTGTTCAATATCTGAGGCACATTCTCGAAAAACTCCACCGCACGATTGATGGTCATATCCAGCACATCGGCAATGGATTTTCCCTTAAAACGCACTTCCAGCGTCTCTCGGTTGTAACGCTTGCCGTGACATACCTCGCAAGGCACATACACATCCGGCAGGAAATTCATCTCAATGCACTTGTACCCATTGCCTTGGCAAGCTTCGCAGCGTCCGCCACTGACGTTGAAGGAAAAGCGTCCCGCCTTATATCCACGTATCTTCGCTTCGG
>ENA-OQDF01000738-OQDF01000738.1-human-gut-metagenome-genome-assembly--contig:-NODE-738-length-13636-cov-1.725516_pt1 | contig 13636 bp, 29 predicted proteins | sample MGYA00242769_ERZ504597 | MGnify/ENA primary metagenome ERZ504597 (study PRJEB26092, sample SAMD00036305) | human gut metagenome | host: Homo sapiens | study: EMG produced TPA metagenomics assembly of...
GTGGCAATGCGCTGGATCTTCTGCACGAAGGGACAGGTGGCATCATGGTAGGTGATGCCGCGCGCATCCAGCTCGTCGTACACGGTGCGCGGCACGCCGTGGCTGCGGATGACCACCTCGTACCCGGCGGGCACATCGGCGATGGCATCCGCCACAAGGGCACCCTTTTTCTGCATATCCTCCACAGCCTGCGGGTTATGGATCAGCGGGCCGAGGGTGGCCACCTTGCAGCCTTCGTTCAGCAGGCCATAGGTCAGGTCCACCGCCCGCTTGACACCAAAGCAGAACCCCGCCGTTTTGGCAACTCGGATCTCCATCTTTTACGCCCCCATCTTTTCCCACGCATCCAGCAGGGCCTGCTTGTTGGCACGCAGCTTTTGGTGTCGCGGCGGCTCTCCATGGCAAACTGCTCTGCAGGCATCGGCTCGCCGTAGATCACCCGTACTTTGCAGAACAGGTGCATTTTTCCATCCGGCGTATCGTACAGGATGCGGCAGGGCACTACGTCCACCCCGGCCCCCGCCGCAATGACGAACAGTCCGCTCTTGGGCGGCAGAAGCTTCCCGTCCTTTTCGCGGGTGCCTTCCGGAAGATGAGCAGTGTTTCGCCGTTTCTGCACTTTTCTACGGTCTGCTCAATGGCAGCCATTTCATCCTTTGTGCCGCGCACGCACACCGCGCCGCAGCAGCGGAAGAACCATGTGAGCAGGGCGTTGATCTCGAACAGTTCCTTCTTGGCGAACACGATCATCCGCCTGCCCCACCGGGTGACCACGATGAACACCGGTCGATGGCGGAGACATGGGTGGGCGCAAGGATGCAGCCCTTTGTCTGCACCTTTTTCAGGTTTTCGCGGCCCTCTACATGGATGCGGAAGCCGATATGCCACAAAAGCCACGCAAAGGGCACTAAGATGTAATATAATATCATTTTATCGTTTTATTCACTTTCTCCGCAATGATCTTCTTCATTGCAGCAAGGCTCTGTTCAAAATCCAGCTCCGAAGTGTCCAGCAGCACGGCATCGTCCGCCTGCTTCAGGGGTGCAGCGGCACGGTGGGTGTCCTGATAGTCCCGCTGCTTCACGTCGGCCAGCACCTCTTCATAGGGAGTATCGATGCCTTGGCCTGATACTCTTTCCACCTGCGTGTGGCGCGGGCTTCCGGCGTGGCGGTAAGGAAGATCTTCACCGTGGCATCCGGCAGCACCACCGTGCCGATATCGCGGCCGTCCATCAGCACGTCCTGTTTCTTTGCCATATCCCGCTGCAGCTCCAGCAGAAAGGCGCGCACAGCCGGGTTTGCGCCCACGGCAGAGGCAGCCATACCTGCGGCCTCGGTGCGGATGGCGGTGCTCACATCCTCTTCCTTTAAATAAATGTGCTGCTCGCCCTCAATGGAGGCCAGCCGCAGCTCGATCTGGGGAAGCAGCGCGTTGACCGCTGCGTTGTCCTTGGGGTCCTTGCCTGCGCGCAGGGCATACAGGCCGATGGCGCGGTACATGGCACCGGTATCCACATAAATATAGCCCATTTCAGCCGCCAGACGGCGTGCCAGCGTAGATTTGCCTGCACCTGCAGGCCCGTCGATCGCAACAGATACCATGTTGTATCTCTCCTTTTTAAACTGAACGATTTAAAATGGCCTCTGCTCACGCTGTGGCCATCTTCAGCGGAAAATCATTTTAATATTTTTGCGCTCTGCGGAGCGCTCCAAACACATTTTCACCGGATGGGGTCGTAACGGAGAACTGCATTGCTGCTCGTTCCCTTTGGGAACAGTTGCGCAGCGGTCTGTGAGACTATCCCGGCAACAACTCTTTTTGTGAAAACTATTACGACCGCAGTCGTTTTTCAAAATACAAATCAAAAAAATCTATTCCTATAAATATGCCCAGAGCAGCGCGGAGGGCATTTAAAATTGTTTTATCTGTAATTACAGATGATTTGCAAATGCCTGTGCAGTGCAGAAGGCGATCTGCAGGTTGTAGCCGCCGGTATAGGCATCCACATCCAGCACTTCGCCTGCAAAGTAAAGGCCCAGCGCCTTTTTGCTCTGCATGGTTTTGGGGTCCACCTCCCGCACGGACACGCCGCCGCTGGTGATCACCGCGTGGGCCAGATCGCCCCGGGCATCAATGGACACCCGCCAGTGCTTCATCAGCTGCACCAGCTCCCTCTTCTGCTCCCGGGTGATCTGGTTTGCTTGGTAGCCGGTCGATGCCCCAGCGTGCCACCATCACCGGCTGCATGCTGGAGGGCAAAAGCTTGACCAGTGCGCCCTGCGCCGCGTGGTTTGCCAGCAGGGCAAAGTCCCGGGTGATGCGGTCGTAAAGCTGCTCCTCGCTGAGGGCTGGCTTCAGGTCGATCTCCGCATGATACTTGTGTTTTTTCATGTCGCCCAGATGGCTGGATGCGCTCAAAGTCAGCGGGCCGCTGATGCCAAAATGAGTGAACAGCATTTCGCCCTGCTCGTCAAAAATGGCCTTGCTGTCCTCGAACAGGGTCAGGGTGACGTTTTTCAGCGCCAAGCCCATCATCTTTTTGCAGTCCGCGTCATGGCTCACAAGACTGACCAGACTGGGCACCGGCTCGATGAGGGTGTGCCCGGCCTGCTGGGCCAGTTTGTAGCCGTCGCCGGTAGAGCCGGTGGTGGGGTAGCTCACGCCGCCGGTGGCCACCAGCACGGCATCCGCCCGGTACTCCCGGCCGGAGGTGCCCCGCACACCGATGCACCGCAGTGCCGGGCCTGCCTTTTTCTTTTGGGGTGGCGCGGGTTTTCCGGTGCGGCGGGAGCTGCTTCCGGCTCCGGTGTTACCTCTTCCAGCAGCAGCTTTTTGCGCCGTCATGGACGATGTCGGCGTCCTGCGCATAGCGCAAAAGAGCCTGCCGGATCTCTTCGGCCTTGTCCGACACCGGAAACACCCGGCGTCCGCGCTCCACCTTCAGCTCCACGCCAAGGCCCTCGAACAGTTCCATGGTCTTTGCCGGTGGAAAGGCTCCCAGCGACGAATACAGAAGCGCGGTTCGTGCGCACATGGCGCAGAAATTCCTCTGCCGGGCAGTCGTTGGTCACATTGCAGCGGCCCTTGCCGGTGACAAGGATCTTCTGGCCGGGCTTGTCCATGTGTTCCAGCACCGTCACCTGATGCCCCTGCCGCACGGCGGCACCCGCCGCCATCAGCCCTGCCGCGCCTGCGCCGACGATCAATACTTTCGCCATCCGTTTTCTCTCCCATCGCCTAATAATACGAGTATATCATACCAGAATCGACACACAAAAGCAATGTGTTGCCGTATTTCTGCCAATTACAACAGCTGGGCAAGGATGCTGTTCTGCACGATGAGACCCGCCGGGGTCAGGGCAAGGGTGCGGCCGTCAAAGCTTGCATAGCCCGCCCGGACGCAGTTTTGCACAAAGGCCAGCTGTGCGGTGGAAAATTCTTTCCCGTAAGTTTTTTGTACGCATCCAGCGAAAGGCCTTTGCGCAGACGCAGCTGTAAAATAAGGTAGTCCTCTGCGCCGCAGCTGCCGTCCATCACCGGGGCGGCGGCATCGTTCAGGAAAGCGGCGGTGTCCGGCGGGTAGTAGAACCGTCTGCCGCCCATGCAGGAGTGCGCCGCCGGGCCAAGGCCAGATAGTCGCCGCAGTCCCAGTAGATGAGGTTGTGTCTGCCTCATAGCCGGGCTTTGCAAGTTGGAGATCTCGTACTGTTTGTAGCGTGGTGTTCCAGCTGTTCCACTGCATAAAGGTAAAAATCGGCGGCTTCATCGCCGGTGGGCAGGCCTTCGGGCGGATGTTTACCAAAGGCTGAATCCGGCTCGATCTTCAGCAGATATGCCGAAATATGGGTAGCCCCACCACCCTCGATCAGTTCCAGCGTTTCGTCAAACTCGGCTTCGGTGTAGTGCGGCAGTGCCAGCATGATGTCGCCGCTGATGTTCGTAAACCCTGCGCGCTGCGCGGCGGCAAATGCAGCCCGCGCCTGCTTTGCCGTGTGCGGTCTGCCCAGTGTGCGCAGCTGGGTATCCCGGCAGACTGCACTCCGAAAGAGATACGGTTCACACCCGCCTCCCGGAAGCCTGCAAGGCTTTCTTCCGTCACCGTCTCCGGGTTTGCTTCCAGTGTGATCTCGGCCCCCGGCATCGGCCGGGCCGCATCGATCAGCCGTTTTGCCTGCTCCGGGCGCAGCAGGCTGGGGGTGCCGCCGCCAAAATAAAGGGTGTCCGGCTGCAGAGGTGCTTCCGGCGCAAAGCGGGAAAGCTCCCGCAAAAGAGCATCCACATAAGCTTCCGGTACGCCGCGCTCACCGGGATGGGAATAGAAATCGCAGTATCTGCATTTGGAAAAACAGTACGGAATGTGTAAATAAAGCCCAAGAGACATACAATATCACAGCCTTTTTCATGAAACGTTCATTTCTATGCAGTATACTATATTCCGTAGACCGGAGCAAGAAAAAAGTGTTTCGGCAGAAAGAGACTGGAGGAGTCCCATATGGATTACAATTACAATGGTTACGATCGAGGCTACACGGAGCCTGCCATGACCTCGGCTGACTATATGAACCGCACCTATCGCTGGATGGCGGTAGGCCTGCTCATCACCTTTGCCGCGGCGTTCGTTACAGCCGCTACCCCGCTGCTGTACGTTGTCAACTCGCTGTATCTGGTGTTCACCATCGCAGAGCTGGTGCTGGTGTATGTGCTCAGCTCCCGCGTGCAGAACATGTCGGTGGGTGGTGCAAGAGCCACCTTCTTTGCCTATGCACTGCTCAACGGCATGGTGCTGAGCTACTATTTCTTGGTATTTGATCTGGGCACTCTGGTGCTGGCCTTCCTTGCCACCTCGCTGTACTTCGGCCTGATGGCGGTCTACGGCACTACTACCCACAAGGATCTGTCCGGCTGGGTCCCAAGCTGATGATGGGCCTGTTCGCGCTCATCATCACCGGCTTTGTGGGCATGCTGTTCGGCATGAGTTTCCTCACCACGGTGCTGTACAGCGCTGTCGGTCTGGTGGTGTTCATGCTGCTGACCGCCTACGACACCCAGAAGCTGAGCCAGATGTTCTCCTACTACGCCTATGACGGTGAGCTGGCCGAGAAGGCTTCCATTTACGGTGCACTGACGTTGTATCTGGACTTCATCAACATCTTCCTGTATGTTGTGCGCCTGCTGGGCATGAACAGCCGCCGCCGCAACTGATTTTTGATCCGCAAAGGCTCTCCCGAAAAGGGAGGGCCTTTTTGTTTGGTACTATCATTTAGAATATCCTCCGCTTCGCTCTGGGTATCAACACAGAAGGCCACAGAGGGAAGATGCATTTTCCGGCTGCAGCCCTTCCCGTGAAAGTGCAGCCCAGCCAGACCCGCAGGTCTGGCTGGGCTGCTATATTACAAAATATCATTTCCTCTAAATATGCCCAGAGCAACGCGGAGGGCATTTAAATAAAAGAATGCATAAAACCTGCCCTGCTGTCCCACACTAAGCCCAGAAGCAATGCGTACACAATGCAGCAGATGGGAGTAACGACAATGGAGCAGATCAAAAAGTTTTTGCGCAGCAGGGGCTTTACACTGGCACTGCTGGCCTGTCTCGTCGCAGCCGCAGCGGCGGGCGTGTGGGCAGTGCGCACCGTGCGGGATGAACTGAAAAAGAGCTACGACGACCTGACGACCCCGCAGGAAGAACCTGCACCGGAGCCGCAGCTCACCCTTGACCCACAGGAGGACGATGTATGGCAGCAGCCCGTGACCGACGCCGCAGAATCTGCGGCAAATGTACCAAGCCCGCATCCTCTGCGTCCTCTTCTGGGGCGCAGTCTGGCTCTGGTTTGGTGCACGAACCTCCGCACTGCAGGGCGCATCCTCGCCTGCCAGCAGTTCAGCTGCGCCTGCCTCCACGCAGCCCGTCTCGGGCAGGGTCTTGAACGCCTACAGCGGCGATGAGCTGGTGTACAGCAGCACCCTTGGCGACTGGCGCACCCACAACGGTGTGGACTACGCCTGTGCGCAGGATGCACAGGTGTGTGCTCCCGCCGCCGGTAAGGTGACCGCCGTGGACACCGATAGCCGCTGGGGCAGTGTGGTGTGCATCGAGGACAGCGCCGGGCACCTGTGGCGGGTGTGCGGCACTGCCGACCCCACGGTGCAGACCGGCGATGAAGTGAGTGTGGGCCAGATACTTGGCCGTGCAGGCAGCATTCCCAACGAATGCGCCGAGGAGACGCATATCCATCTGGAAGTACTGCAGGGTGAGCAGTACCTTGACCCGGCAAAGCTGCTGAACTGATGCAGTTCGCCGTATCCCCTGCGTATTTTTCAGTAAAATATTCCAAGCAGCAAAAAATCGGAAAGGCCGTTCTGGTCTTTCGATTTTTCATTCTATAGGATAGATGCAGGCTCAGGCATTTTCCAGCTCAACCACCGGCCAGCCCAGAAGGCGGATGGCTTCGCGGTCGTGGGTAGCCAGCAAGACAGGCTTTTCTCCGCAGCGCTCCCGCAGCAGAGCCGCAGCAGCGGCAAGGGTGTCCGGTCCATGCCGGTAAAGGGTTCGTCTAACAGCAGCGTATCGCTGGCGGCCCACAAAGCCCGCAGCAGAGCCGTGCGGCGCTTCTGTCCGCCGGAAAGCCGTGCTGCAGGCAGGGCCAGTGCGGCAGCATCCATGCCAAACTGTTGAAAATCTTTTATGATTTGCTCCTTGTATTGTTCTGCACTGCCGGGCAATACCAGCGTCACGTTCTGCACAGCTGTCAGCTGCGAGCAGAGCCGGTCTTCCTGAAACACTGCTGCCACCCGGCCAACGCCCTGTACTATGCCAGAAGTGGGTTCTTCCAGCCCCATGAGGATGCGCAGCAATGTGGTCTTGCCCCAGCCGCTGGTGCCCACAGTACCGCCGGGCCTTCCACCGTGAGGCAGAGATCCCGGAACAGCGTTTTCTCCCCGAACTGTTTTGTCAGATGCTCGATGGTCAGCATTGCGGCACCTCCCCGGTCACGCGCGGGTCACGCAGTCCAGAAGCAGCAGGAACAGCTTTTCAAACCCGGCGCTGAGCAGGATGATCACAAACGTCCATGCGAACAGCTCCCCGGTGGAAAGGGTAATCTTGGCTCGGTAGAGTGCATCGCCGATGCTGCCATTGGGCAGGCCGATCACCTCAGCGGCAACGCCGCTCTTCCAGCAGATGCCAAGGGCCACGCTGCATCCCTGCCGGAAAGCCGGCAGCACCGCAGGCAGCCACACCGCCCGCAGCCGTCGGCCCAGCGGCAGGCGAAACACCTTCGTCATCTCCAACAGCTGTGGGTCTGCGCTCTGGATGCCGGTGCGCACCGCACCGTACAGCACGGGCAGCACCATTAAAAAGCTGATGAGCACCGAAAGCGATGCCCCCGCACCCACACCAGCGCCAGAATGATAAAGCTTGCCACCGGCGTGGCTTTGACCAGCTGCAGCACCGGAGCAAGCAGCACATCTGCCGTGTGCCACGCCTGTGCGGCCACAGCCAGCACGATGCTTACGGCCACGCCCAGCCCAAACCCAGCAGAATGCGCCCGGAGCTGAACCCCACCCGCTGCCAGAACTCTGCCTGCGGCAAAAGCTGCAAAAGAGTGCGCACCGCCTGCACCGGCGAAACAAGGAACACCTCCTGTCCCACCGCCATGGCGGCGCACTGCCACACCGCCAGCCAGAAGGCCGCAGCGCCCAGCCGCTGAAAAATTGTTTATGTTGCTTCATAAACTTACCTGCTCCTGATTACAAATAAATGCAGGACGGCAGGGTGTTTCTTCAGCGAATGATCCGAGGATAGGACCCTGTTGCCATAAGGCAACAGGGCGGGAGCTGGAAGCCCCGAATTTCGCGGAGAAAGCGCCCTGATGGCCTGCCCAGTTCTACATTATACATTATAATACCATATCTCTTTCCAAACGCAAATGACCCGTGCATCATGATGCATAAGAGCTTATCATGCCTGTCATTACTTTTCTTCACGTTTTTCTTTCTTGACATGAAATCAATAAAACGATAAACTGAACTGTATAAATCTCTGTCATCTTTGATGCAAGAAAGAAATGAGGTGTCTGTCCTATGCAGAAGCTCTCCGGCAAAAGCCTGCTTTTGGTCAGTTTTACGCTATTTTCCATGTTTTTCGGAGCTGGGAACCTGATCTTCCCGCCGCATCTGGGCGCACAGGCCGGTACCAGCCTCTGGCCTGCCTTTGCGGGCCTTGCCGTCAGCGCCGTCGGCCTGCCCATTGCGGGCGTGGTGGCTGTGGCACGGGCAGGTGGTCTGGACAGGCTTGCCGGCCGGGTGCATCCGGTGTTCGCCATGGTGTTCACCATTCTGGTGTATCTTTCCATCGGGCCCTGCCTTGCCATCCCCCGCACGGCAAGCACCTCCTTCCAGATGCTGGTGCCGCTGATAGGCGGCGGTACCGGGCTGCAGCTGGCCTACTCGGTGCTGTTTTTTGCAGCGGCCTTTCTGGTGGCGCTGCGGCCGGAAAAGCTTACCGACTGGCTGGGCCGCATCCTCTGCCCCTGCCTGATCGTGCTCATCGTGGTGCTGTTTGCCGGGTGTCTCATCCATCCGCTGGCGGCACACTACGGCACACCCAGCGCAGAGTACGCAGCCCTGCCCGCTGTGCAGGCATCCTGTACGGCTACCAGACCATGGACACGCTGGCCGGGCTGAATTTTGGCGCGGTCATCGCCCTGAACATCCGCGCCCGGGGTGTCACAGAAAGCCGTGCCGTGGAGGGCGGCACCATCCGGGCCGGTTTTATTGCAGGCGGGCTGCTGCTGGCTGTTTATGCCATGCTGAGCCATGCCGGTGCCAGACCGGCACGGTGTATCCGGGCCTTGCCACCGGTGCCGAAGTGCTCACCGCTCTGGCACAGCAGCTGTTCGGCCGGGCGGGCCTTGTGCTCATTGCGGCCATCTTTGTCATTGCCTGTTTCAACACCTGCGTGGGCCTGATCGCCTGCGTGGGACAGTATTTCCACCAGCTGCTGCCCCGCATCCCCTACCCTGCCATCGCAGCTTTTTTGCTGTGGCCAGTATGCTGGTATCGAACCTCGGCCTTGCTGCCATCATCCGGCTGTCCACTCCGGTGCTGAACGCCATTTATCCCGCAGCCATCGTGCTGATCCTGCTTTCCTTTATGCCGGGCCTGAAAAGCACCGGGCGGTGTATCCGCTGTGCATGGGCCTGACCGCCCTGCAGAGCATCGCCGCTGCGCTGCCGCTGGGGGCAGTATCTGCCGCCGCCAACGCTCTGCCGCTGGGCAGCATGGGCTTTGGCTGGGTGCTGCCTGCGCTGGCCGGGCTTGCAGCCGGACTGCTTTTAAACAAATCTGATCTGCAATAAAATAACCTGAAAGGCCCGGTTCCCATGTTACAGGGAGCCGGGCCTTTGCTATTTACTGCAGTTTTTTGCGTTTTTCGTAGTCGTTCAGGGCGGCAAGCGCTTCCTTTGCCATGGGCACCAATGCTATCATGTTGAAAATGGTCATCAGGCCGATGCCCACGTCGCCCAGATCCCACACCACCGTGTAGGCCTGCATACCGCCGATCACCAGCATGGCCAGCGCGATCAGCTTATACACGGTCTGGCTCCACCAGTTGTCGCCGCACAGATAGGCCACATTGCCGCGGGCATAGTACAAAACGCCCAGAAAGGTGGAAAAGCTGAACAGCGCCAGCGTGACCGCAATGAACACGATGCCAAAGCTGCCCAGATGGTACTGCATCGCCTTCTGCAGAAGGTCCATGCCCGCCAGCCCGGCGGTACGCTCCTGCGGCACCAGCAGCATCAGGAACGCCGTGCAGCTGCAGATCACCACCGTATCGATCAGCACGCCCAGTGCCTGCACAAAGCCCATCTTGACCGGGTCGTCGCACTCTGCGGCGGCAGCTGCACAGGGTGCCGAACCGCTGCCCGCTTCGTTGGAGAACAGGCCGCGCTTGACACCGTTCATCAGCACAGCACCAAAGCCGCCAGCCACGGCCTGCCGCAGACCGAACGCTTCCGCAAAGATGCGTCCGAACACCGCCGGGAGCTTGGGCAGGTTGAACAGCACGATGCCCACGGTGATGACAAAATAGCACACCGCCATGATGGGCACCATCACGTCCAGACTTTCACGGTGGCATTCTTGCGCAGCACGATCACCGCCGCAACGGCCGTGAGCACCAGTGTGGTAGTAAGCGGCGGAATATGGAACGCATTTCAAACGCAGAACTGACCGAGTTGGAGATCACCTGACTGATGCCGCACCAGCAGATGAGGCCAGACACCGCAAACAGCGCCGCTACCACAGAGCGTTTGAGCTTTTGCCGCGCCTGCGCTCCGCCAGCACATGCAGATAGTAAGCCGGTCCGCCGCGCCAGCCGCCGTACAGCGGGTCGGGCTGGCGGTATTTCTGGGCAAGGTGGATTCGATAAAGGAGGTGGACGCACCCAGAATGGCAGTGACCCACATCCAGAACACCGCACCGGCACCGCCTGCAGAAACAGCAGCCACCACGCCCACCAGATTGCCCATGCCCACGCGGGTGGCGGTGGAAATGACCAGCGTCTGGAAGGAGGAAAGGCCGTTCCTGCCCTGCTTTTTCTCGCACACGGCGGCGATCATATCCCGGAACAGCCGCACCGGCAGAAGACGGGTGCGGCAGGTGAACCAGATGCCCGCCGTGAACAGCAACACCACCATGAAGGAAATGCCGATGCCGCCGCCCAGCGGATGGTGAACAGGTCGCCCCACAGCAGGCGATAGACGGATTCGATAAGATTTACCAGCAAGGCAGATTCCTCCTGTACTTTGGGTGAATAAAGTTGTCAACTTTATTATAGTACAGTACAGAAGAATTGTAAATTCTAAAAAATTGATAGAAATAATCGATGGAACAGGATAACTTGACAAATCACATAGCTTCGATTATACTACAAACAGAAGGGGCGCTGACTGCAAAGGTCAGCTTTCCATCCCGTTAGTCAAAAAGATTGACCGCTCGAGTTGGGGAACTGTGAGGCGGTCAATCTTTTTTGTTATCATCGCTTTTCATCTGGGAAAACTTTGCCATGACTCAACGGTCAGACGGATCACATCCACGACCAAGCTCAACAACGCGAGAATGAACGTGAGCAATGCGAGAGTCTCCAGCAGATTCATTCGATATCCCTCCCTTCGCCTTCAAGGTCCGGCAGGGTACTTTCAAAAAAGTTTCCTCCCGGACCTCTGCTTGTTCTATGTAGAAATAGAAAACCAGCGATACGGGATAGAAAGCATGACCACCAATTTTGCAATCAGCGCCTTATTGTTATTTTAACACAATCTTTTTGGAATTACAACACAAAAGCCGCCCGGCGGTCATACCGGGCGGCGGAGGAAGATGCACGCTGCTGCGCGCAAAACAGAAGATTTTTACAGAATGTCGATGTACTCACCGGCCAGCGCCTTGTTCATGCTGCGCACGGCACAGAACTTGCCGCACATGCTGCAGGTGTCGCTGTGGTCGTCCTCCGGCAGGCGGGCATCGCGGATAGCCTTTGCGGTCTCCGGGTCCAGTGCGCAGGCGAACTGTGCATCCCAGTCCAGCACACGGCGGGCATCGCCCATCTTATCGTCGATGTCCCGGGCGTGGGGGATGCCCTTGGCGATGTCAGCGGCGTGGGCGGCGATCTTGGAGGCCACGATGCCCTGCTTCACATCGTCCACGTTGGGCAGAGCCAGATGCTCGGCGGGGGTAACATAGCACAGGAAGGCTGCACCGCTCATGGCGGCAACGGCACCGCCGATGGCAGCGTGATGTGGTCATAGCCGGGGGCAATGTCGGTGACGAGGGGTCCCAGCACATAGAAGGGTGCGCCCATGCAGATGCTCTTCTGCACCTCCATGTTGGCGGCCACCTGATTCAGGGCACATGGCCCGGACCTTCCACCATGACCTGCACGTTGTGCGCCAGGCGCGCTTGGTCAGCTCGCCCAGACGCACCAGTCTTCGATCTGGCAGACATCGGTGGCATCGGCCAGGCAGCCGGGGCGGCAGGCATCGCCCAGCGAGATGGTCACGTCGTGCTCGGCGCAGATCTCACAGATCTCGTCAAAGTGCTCGTAGAAGGGGTTCTCGTTGCCGGTCATGCTCATCCATGCAAACACCAGAGAGCCACCGCGGCTGACAATGTTCATCTTCCGCTTGTGGGTGCGGATCTGGTCGATGGTCTTGCGGGTGATGCCGCAGTGCAGGGTGACAAAGTCCACGCCGTCCTCAGCGTGCAGGCGCACCACGTCGATGAAATCCTGCGCGGTCAGGGTGGCAAGGTCGCGCTGATAGTGGATGACGGAATCGTACACGGCACAGTGCCGATCATCACAGGGCACTCGTGGGTCAGCTTCTGGCGGAAGGGCTGGGTGTTGCCGTGGCTGGACAGATCCATAATGGCTTCGGCACCCATGTTGACGGCGCTCATCACCTTCTGCATCTCCACGTTGTAGTCCTTGCAGTCGCGGGAGACACCAAGGTTCACGTTGATCTTGGTGCGCAGCATGGAGCCGACACCCTCGGGGTTCAAACACTCGTGGTGCTTGTTGGCCGGAATGGCTACCTTGCCCTCGGCCACCCACTGGCGGATCTCCTCGGTGGTGCGATACTCTTTTTTAGCCACGATCTCCATCTGCGGCGTGATGATGCCCTTGCGGGCAGCATCCATCTGAGTGGTATAAGTCTGCATACGCTCTGTTCCTCCAAATGACAGTTTATCTCTGAACAGCAGGGTGCTGGTCATACAAGGGTAGGGAAAGGCAGCCCGTCATTCAGAAAAAACAGAACGTTCTGGATGCCGGCACCTGCGCAAAATACGCTTTCATGTTGGTTTTCTCCATGAATTTTATAACGCGGCCCAAGGTGGTGTCCCCGGTTTGCCGCGGGATCGGTCAGATGATCTGCTCCGACAGGGCTTTCAACTCTTTGCACTCGGTCTCGATGTCGTCTGCTGCAAAGATGGCGCTCACAAGGGCCACGCCATCCACACCGGTGCCCTTGAGCTGCAGGATGTTCTCCTTGTGGATGCCGCCAATGGCCACCACCGGGATGTCCACGGCATCACAGATGGCCTCAGGGTCTCGTGGGGCAGAACATCCACATCGGTCTTGGTGTGGGTGGCAAAGGCCGCGCCCACGCCAAGGCAGTCTGCGCCGTGCTTGACGGCTTCCCGTGCTTCCTCACACTGTGGACGGAAACGCCGATCATCATACTCTCGCCCACACGGGCGCGCACCTGCGCTGCGGCCATATCCTCCTGCCCCACATGCACGCCCTCGGCGTGGCAGCGGATGGCAATGTCCACATTGTCGTTCACAAAGAACGGCACGCCGTAGCGCTGGCACAGAGCATGGATCTCCACAGCCTCTTTCAGAAAAGCTTCGTCGTCCAGCTCTTTTTCACGCAGCTGCACACAGGTGACACCGCCCTTCAGGCGCTCTCCACCTGTTCATAGAGGGTCTGTTTGCCCACCCATGCGCGGTCGGTGACGGCATACAGAAGCATGTTCTGCTTATCGCACTTCATAGTTTGCTCCTTCTTCCAGCTGATCCGGGGTCATATTGTAAATGGCATCGATGATATAATTGCGGTAGGTGGAGTTGCCGT
>ENA-OQDF01000740-OQDF01000740.1-human-gut-metagenome-genome-assembly--contig:-NODE-740-length-13613-cov-1.820925_pt1 | contig 13613 bp, 21 predicted proteins | sample MGYA00242769_ERZ504597 | MGnify/ENA primary metagenome ERZ504597 (study PRJEB26092, sample SAMD00036305) | human gut metagenome | host: Homo sapiens | study: EMG produced TPA metagenomics assembly of...
CCCGACCGGCGAGATATAATCAAAATCACCTTTGGTGATGGGTTGTATCTCTTTTCCGTCCCGGCTTATCCGGTATAAGTGTCGCCAGCCACTACGCTCGCTTTCCCATGTGAAATAGCGGTTGTCCTTTAACCATTGTATGTTATCATTCGTGTCCAGCCATGCGGCATCCGTATCAGTGAAGATATTATTCAGCGAGTTATCGGATATCTTGGCGATCCATACCTTATTTGTATTCTGCGGGCGGTTTAGTTGCTGTATGAACAACTCGTCGCTTTCGGGGATGAATTCCATACGGGGCAGGTAGTTGTTCCGGGGATCTCCGGGTATGGCGATCCAAGTGGTGTTCCCGCCGGTAGAGGAAACGTAGCTACTTTTACGGCTGATTGGTGGTTCCTGCCTTGGGGTATGGGAAATGGATTACCTTTGCGTAGATGGAGTCTACATTATTAATAATGTCGAACACTCCCGTTCCTTTCGTATCGCTTTGCCAATAGGCGATATGCTTTCCGTCCGGGCTCCAGCGGAAACCATCCCGGCAACTGAACTCCTCCTCATATACCCAATCGAAAGTTCCGTTGACAATCGTATCGCTTCCGTCTTTTGTTAGCTGCGTGATTTTCCCGGAGTCTATATCTTCTACATATATATTATTGTTGGAAACATAGGCACACGTGTGCCATCCGGAGAGAATTTAGCGAACATCATGGAGGATTCCGGCATTCCTTTTCCCAATTGACGTAAAGCGCCGTCCTTTAGGTTTAATACCCAATAGTCACCCCGGGTATCATAACGCCATACCCGTTGGGTATTGTTATAAATCAAGACTTTCTCATTATCCGCACTCCAAGAGATACTACGTGCGGGAATAGGCTTTCCTGTAGATTTGTCTGTCAATAGGGATGAGGGGATAATGACTTCACGGGAGTTATCTTTTGCTTGATAGGCGACGATATCCGTGCCTCCGGTTTGCTTATTATTTTCCAAGCGGCTATAACGTTCACCGTCTTTTAGCCAAGTCATGCTTCCGATGCCTTTTGTTTGTATGACGTTACCGGCAACGATATCCTCAAGATTCAACGCTTTTTGTGCCATGCTTATACCTCCCGACAGAAGGCTGATCGTGGCGATCGCTATTAATTTATTTAGTTTCATGTTGTATTAGTTGGTTACTACTATATTTATGCAAAGAACGGAAAGTTAGTTGATATAACAAAATGGATTTGTATATTCGCGCCTCGGAAATCAAGAATAATTATAATTTAATTTTATATAGAAATCGGAATGAAAGCACTTTCAATGTATGTATGGTCACTTTTAGTGATCATGATGATGGGACTTACTTCTTGTGGGGATGATGATGAGCTTCAATTCTCGGAAGAACAATTGGCTTATATCAACAAAAACAAGGAATACATCTGGGAAAAGAAAACAGAGAAAGATGAGATGGGTGAATTAAGATATAAGCAAGTTGTTCTAGGGGGTGATACCGCCTTATACCGGATCATTCGGAAAGAAAATGAGTGGACAACAACACCCACGATGACTTCCGTGGTCTATTTGCTAGGTCTGGAAGGGAAGTTTATAGATGGACAGGTCTTTCAAAAGAAACTGGATAGATCAAGTTTTTCTATGAACGGCATTATCCCGGGCTTAAGCGGTGTCTTATTGAATATCCATCTGGATGAGACCGTGGAGGCGATTATCCCGGCTTCGCTAGGTTATGGATATGGAGATTATAGCGGTATCCCCGGAGGTTCTACTTTAATCTTTACTTTTACCTTGGATAAGGTCGAATGAATATTATCAGACTAAAGGCACATTTGGTTTGATCTGACTTTTATCTTTATAAGATTTGGCACGGTTACTTAATTCCGCCAACGGGTTAATAGTATAAGTAGGTGTGGTGTAATTGCTTTATTTTGAATATGTATACGATTTGTTCGTAAATATTCGATAGTTTCGTTGCTTATCTCCTTTTTTCTTTTTAATTTGGCGGATTATAAACATAATCTTGATATTATGAAGACTGCCATTGTTCCTTTCTTGTTGCTTCTGAATGTTCTTGTCGCTGTAAATGCACAGACTAAGGATTCTGTTATCTTGGTGAAAGATAGTATTACGGTAAAATTGCCGGATGTCTACGTTACTTCCGAGCGTCCTTTGGTTACGGTTACGGACGATGCCTTATCTTTCGACGTGCCTAACTTGATCATGGCCAAACCGGTGAATACTGCATTTGATATTTTAGGAGAGATTCCCGGATTGGTGAAAGAAGGGGACAACGTTAGTATCATCGGCGTCCCTGCTACGAACATTATTATTAACGGACGTAGAAGCTCAATGTCATTGTCCCAGATTGTAGAGCTTCTGAAATCTACCTCGGCCAGCAAAGTAAAGAGTATAGAGCTTTTGTATAGCTCTCCTCCAAAATATGGCGTAAAAGGAGGTAGTATAAATATCATTATGGAGAAGAAAGTGAATGAGGATTTAAGTGCCGATATCTCTTTGACCGGAAAGCAAGCTTTCTACTTCTCGCCAACCGGATTAGTGAATTTATCCTACTCCAAAAGAAATATAGTCTGGATCTATCTTATTCCGCTAATTATAACCATTCCCGTTCAACCGAGGATATGAACGCCTATCCTATCGTGAAGGATCGCCCTTATGAGATCCTGCAAGAAAATACGGCGGTAGGTCGTTCTATGAACCATACGATTGGGGCGAGTGCCAATTGGTTTATGGATAAGGGGCGTGAGGTGGATATTTCTTATTATGCCAAGATAACGGATTCTAATTCCAAACGATATTCGAACACTCTATTTGTGGGTATTGAGAATGCGGAAAGTAATAATAAGTTATCGGGCCCGAAGAATCTTCAAAATGTACGATTGAATTATGCACATTCCAAGAACTTGAGCGCAGGGGTGGATTATACCTATTATAAGGATCGCAGGGATCAATATATGATCTCGGATTATCCCGATACGAAACAAGAGGTGGAGGCTACCTCCCGGCAAAATATCCATTTGGCGAATGTATTCGTCAACTACGAACGGGTATTTGGAAAAGGATGGAAAATTAACGCGGGCACGAATGTGCAGTTATCCTTTACGGATAATAGCTCCTTTACCTACCAAGATAAACAGGAGGATTTGTCAGCTACGTTTGCCCAAAAAGAAAAAGAGTATACGGCGGGATTGTATGCCGGTTTCTCTAAGCGTTTTGGCAAGAAACTGGTGTTGAGCGCTTCTCTTTCGGCGGAGTATAATAAGGCGGTGATTGATTCGGCGGGCCGGAAGTGGACCTTATGGTCTGGGGTAAATCTCTATCCACAATTGAACTTGAGTTATACGATCGATCCATCGAATATGCTTCAAGTCAATTTTTCCAGCGATAAGAAGTATCCGGCGTATTGGGCCATGAGCTCGAATGTTTCTTATTTGAATGTGTATAGTCAGGTACGGGGAAATCCTTATTTGGAACCGGAACGTATTTATATGGCTAGGGCTAATTATATCTTGAAAAGAAATATGTTTTGGACTATTTGCCAATCATCATGTGAATTATATTCGCCAATTGTATTATCAAGATACGAAAGCGTTGAGAGCCTATTACCAATCGGTTAATTTCGATAAGCATAATACTTTCGGGGCGATGGCAGTTATCCCGTTTCGGATCGGTGGGGTGGTTAGCTCACGGTTCGTGGCATCGGGCTTCTTAATTCAAGATGAGGGAGTGTTTATCGATATTTCGTTTGATCGGAAAAAGTTATTCGGGCAGTTGATGTTGTTCAATACGTTTACTTTATCAAAGAAGAAGAACTTATCGCTGGAAGTGAATGCTCGCTATAGTGCGCCTTCGATACAAGGTATCTATGATGTGGATGGTAATTATAATGTATCGGCAGGGCTTGTCTGGAATCCGATACCGAAAGTTAAGTGTAATGCTGCGAGGTGAGGATTTGTTAAAGGGCTTACGTGCGAAAACGCATATTGATTATCCCAGCCAGAAGAGTGATATGACGATCTATTCGGATACTCGTTCAGTATCGCTCACTTTAAAGTATACATTGGGCAAGATGAACCGGAAGAATAAGAAAGAGATCGATTCTTCACGGTTTGGTCAATAATGTTCTTATGGAATCCATTCGATAACGCCTGTGACTGGATGTTGTTTTTCCAGTCCTCTAATTCTGCATACGTACGCACGCCGTCTTGAATGACTGCTAGGTAATATTCCACGCCCATGATTTTCGCTGTATCCGGTGTCTCATATTTCAGTTTTAAGATGGCCTGTCGAGTCTCGTCAGTCAGTACGGCGGTTATACGTTCGGCCATTTTCTCGAAATAACCGTCATAACGGGAACCTTTTACGATATGGATCATATCAATTTGCCAGAGTTCGTTATTCGGATCTTGGAACCATGCGTGCCATTCTACACATCGTTCTTCCGTATCGAGCGAGTTTCCGTATTCGATTCGTTTAATGAGCGGGTTCTCCGCTAGCCGGGCCATCGCTTGGAAGCTGTCGGATATACGGAAGGGAGAGGTGTAAATATGGAAGTCGATATCCTTATGTTTCATGAGTAGTCCCATATTTAAGGAGCCTACTAAGTTTATTTCCGCCCCGACAGATTTCCAGATATTTATAATGTCGGTTTGCCGGATCACTTCCCAAGCTCTTTCTTGGTTTCTTTTCGCTAATTCTAATAGATGTTCCATGATTTAAATAATTTGGGATGCGAAGTTAAAAAAAGAAATGGAATAAGGAAATAGCTATTTATAGCTAGGTTGATATATTATATAGGTGTACTATTTTCAGTTGTAGAGACGGAGCGTGTCCCGTCTCTACAAGTTGTACAATATATATTTATCTTTTGGATAACCTGAATAACTCACCGATCCATAAAACTAGAGAGGAAGATCCGATAATAATCGCCCAATCTCTCAAGGACAAAGGTATTACGCTAAACATCTCGCCTCCAAAAGTGACGATCAGGTATTGACCGATCAAAATCAGTAATGCAACTAGCAAGAAACTTTTACTATCCTTTAAATTGGCGAAAGCGGAACGTCCTTCCATAAAAGCCTTCGCGTTAAACATATTCCAGAACTGTAGCATCACGAAGAAGCTGAAGAACCATGATAAGTCGTGTGGCGTTAAGCCGTCTTGCGCATGGAAATAGAACAACAAGCCCATCAAGATTACGACAAATGCGAATCCGACACCGAAAATATTGTAAGCCATCGGGCGAGTGATAATGAAATCTCCATCCTTACCGCTCCGGCGAGGTTTATCTTTCATCACTCGTTCATTCGGTGGGAGAGAGGCCAATGCTCCGGCTGCGAATGTATCCATGATCAAGTTTACCCATAACATCTGCGTGATGGTCAAAGGTGATTCCGTACCTAATAAGGAACCTAATAATACGATCAGACAAGCGGCAACATTGATGGTCAATTGGAATAACAGGAATTTCTGGATATTCCGGTACAAGGAACGTCCCCACATCACCGCACGGGTAATGCTACTGAACGAGTTATCGATAATCGTGATGTCGCTGGCTTCCTTGGCGACGGAAGTACCGTCTCCCATGGAGAGGCCGACTTGAGCAGCTTTCAAGGCTGGGGCATCGTTTGTCCCGTCGCCGGTAACCGCTACCACAGCGCCTTTTTGCTGTAATAATTGTACCAAACGCTGTTTGTCCGTAGGACGGGCACGACACATGATCTTCAAGTCTAAGACACGCTCCAAGGCCTCTTGGTCGCTAAGCGCCTCGAATGCGGGACCTGTTATAATGTTCCTGTCGCTATCATCCGTTTTCCACGTACCGATCTGCCGTCCGATTTCTTTGGCCCGTACCCGGTGTATCTCCCGTAACGATCTTCACGTTGATACCTGCGTTCAAGCAACTTTGAACAGCGGGCGGCACGTCCGCACGTACCGGATCGGAGATCGCTACAATACCTAAATACGTTAAATCCGTATCATGCAAACGACCCTCCACGAAGAAAGTCTCATCCTTTCCATCCTCGATAATTTGGTAAGCGAAGCCAAGCGTACGCATCGCTTGGTTCTGGTAATCCAATAATTGTTTTTCGATGCCGGCTTTACATTCCGCCACCGGTTTGCAAGTTCCGTCTATCGCCACCCGGTTACTTTTGGCCAGTACGATTTCGGGAGCACCTTTCACGTAAAGTACCTTCTTGCCGAGTAACGGTGATTGTACGATTGTAGCCATATATTTCCGTTCCGTAGAGAAGGTCAATTGATCTAGGATCGTAGCGTTCTCTCTTAATTCCAGATAATTTTGGTGTTGTCCGTTCAACCAGAGTAAAAGGGCGGCCTCCGTCGGGTTTCCAAGGGTTTTTACCTTTCTTCCGAGAAATCGAGGAATGCCGTGGAGTTCGTGGAGATACCTTCTTTGATCAGGTTACTTAACTCATCCTCCCCAAGCTTTTGTTCTTTCAGGTTGTAGAAATTCGTTTGGTAGACTTGCATTTGATTCTGTGTCAACGTTCCGGTTTTGTCCGTACAAATTACGGTAGTTGCTCCCATGGTCTCGCAGGCATGCATTTTGCGGACAAGATTATTCGTCTTCAACATACGGTTCATGCTGAGGGCCAAACTTAGCGTGACACTCATCGGTAATCCTTCCGGAACGGATACCACGATCAACGTAACCGCTACCATAAAGTAGTTGAGGATATGGGCGATGATGTCCATCGCCGGCATCCCGGGGAAGCTATCCGATAAAAGGAATTTTACGGTCAAGGCGATGAACGTCACTCCGGCGATCGTATATCCGGCTTTGCTGATCACTCCGGCCAAACCTTTCAATTGGATCTGTAAGGGAGTCTCTACATCGCTCTCGATTTGCGAGCCTTCGTAGACCTTACCGTATCCGGTAGCATCACCCACTTTTTCCACTTGCATGACGCCATGTCCGTCCACGACCGTCGTTCCTCGCATGACTACATTGGACGGATAAGTCGCTTCCGTATCGAAATCCGCCTCGTTTGTTGTCTTGCTAATAATCGGTTCACCGGTTAGTGTGGATTCGTTGATCTGTAGGGAAATGGCTTCAAGCAAATGTCCATCTGCGGGAATTTCCTCACCTGTCTCCAAAACAACGATATCGCCTACGACGACCTCTTTTTCGGTATTTGGCAGATATTCCCGTCACGGATTACCTTCACTAAAATATCATCATTGACTGTATTCAAGATATCGAATGCCTTGTTCGCTTTCACCTCGAAGAAAAAGCCCACGCAACTGGCAAGCATGATAGCGAAGAAAATGCCGATCGGCTCCAAGAAGGCCGTAAAACCTTTCGCCTCAGGTCCCCAGCAATGTACGCCAGCGATTATCATGGACAAGAGCCATGCCACTAATAATATACGAATAATAGGATCTTCGAATTTCTCCAAGAATTGGCTCCATAACGAAGCTTTCTGGGGCGGGGTAAGTACATTCTCGCCGTGAAGGCGCCTGCTCTCTTCTACTTCTTGTTTGGTTAATCCTCGGTACTGATGTTTTTTCTCCATAAATTTATTAATCTGATTAAGAAAATAGGATAGCAAATTACGTAAAGTTATACGACATATACAAGGGTTTAACCTTTTTGCATATATTTGTGTTGTATAACGAATTAATTTTTAATTAAAGATGAAGAAGTACTATTCATGTTATTGGTTATGTTCGCTTTGAGCGCCTGCCAATCAAAGGATTCATATGTGAAGGAGTTTAGTGATTTTGTAGATAAGGTGGAAATGGAGGCCGCTGATTATACCGATAAGGACTGGAAGAAGGCGGATCTGAAATTCTCGGATCTATCCACGAATCTTTACGCCAAGTTCGAGGAAGAGTTAAACGCTGATGAGAAAGCGGAGATCATTAAATTGCAAGCGACATACGCCGGATTGAAAATGAAAGCGGGCGTGAAAGACGCTGCCAAGAAAGTGGATAAGTTCTTGGATGGTTTGAAGGAAGGAACAAAATAACCTCTAATACGAAAATAAGATGAACAGAAATTGGGTGTATTCGCTATTTGCTTTATGGATCGTCTGCTCGTTCGCTTGTACGCAGCCTAAACCTGTGGCGAATGTGGAAGTCAGAAAGAGAATTTCGTATTCTCTATAAAAGGGACAGACACATTGTCCTTGGACAAGTATGAGTTACCTTCTATATCGCCCGCCTCAAAAAAGCCTGTGATGATTTTTGCTTTTGGCGGTGGGTTTAAAGGGGGAGATAAGGCGGATAAAGGATATATTCCCTATTTCGAGTTCCTCGCCCGAAACGGATTTGTGGTCGTTTCTACGGATTATCGTACCACCTTGAAGAATCTGGATCCTTCTAAGTCTCTTCTCCGATGGACTTTATCGCGGCCTTGCAGCATGCGATCGATACGGCGGTAGAGGATTTTTATGATGCTACCGGTTTTGTGATCAACCAAAGCTCGGATTGGAACATCGATGTGGAGCAGATCGTAGCGAGCGGTTCGAGTGCCGGGGCGATTACGGTATTGCAGGCAGAGTATGATTTATGTAACGGACATGAGTTGGCGAAAAGGCTACCGGCAGGTTTCAACTATGCCGGTGTGATCTCATATGCCGGTGCGGTCTCTGGTGTGCTTCCTCCACATTGGGAAAGATGCCTTGTCCGATTATGCTATTCCATGGCGATGCGGATAAAACCGTTCCTTTTGAACAAGCCGCTATGGAGAACCTCGGCGGTTTATGGGGATCATCCGCTGTAGCGAAAAGTCTGGAAAATCTTCAAGCTTCCTATTATTTTTATAAGGTAGAGAATGCGGGGCATGAGATCTCTGGGCTCCCTATGTCCCGGAACCAATACGATATCATGAGCTTCTTGAGCCGTCAAGTCTTAGGCGATGAGAATTTAGCGATCACGACAGAGAACGTGTTCCCGGTGATACGATCGTACGGAAAGATTTTACCGTACAGGATTATATCTTGGATAATTTGCGTTAATATGATAATGAAATATAAACAGCCTTAATTTGACCTTTTTAGATTAAACTATTCACCCGAAGGATTGTCTTTACTATATAGAGTGATTAATAGTGTGTTTAGTTTATTAAGGTTATGAGATTAACAAGGTTAGTTGGATTTAGGGATTGTCCTTTTTTGTGCAGGGCAATCCCTTTGCTCAAAGTAAGCAAGAGCGGAAGGAGCAAAAGAGAGAAGTAGTGAGGGAGATCGTGGATAGCGGTCGTATTAAGATCGATGTGGATCGTGCCGTACCGATGGCCGGGAGATCCGTCAATCTTACTTCCCCCTACTCATTGGAAATACATGGTGACTCGATCCTGTCTTATCTTCCTTACTTTGGACGTGCTTACTCTGCTCCTTATGGTGGTGGAGAGGGCTTGACGTTTAAAGAAGTGGCGACAGAGAAGGAGCAAACCTCTGAAAAGAAAGGTAGTTCCGAAATCAAGTTCCGTGTAAAGACCAAAGAGGATGTATACATGTTTCGGGTGGAAGTCTATCCGAATGGCTCGGTGACAATCAATGTGACACCCGTGAATAAACAGGCTATTACCTTTTATGGTGATGTCGCCTTAGACTTGAAATAGTCGTCCTTGCCGTGTATCTCTTTCCTCGATCCGCTTATTTACCTTAGCGGTAAATTCGAAATTCTTTAAACCCCAATCCGGTGCGATCAGTAGCTCTTTGGGGGATTGTGATACGAACCTCTCTACTACGATAGAGGGGTTCAGTCGTTCTATGAAGTCAATCACTAATTCGATATATTCATCAGCCGTATATAAATGGAAATCAGAAGGATCTTCCTTGAACTCTTTCGCCATGCGGGTATTCTTGATTAGCTGCAATTGGTGCAGTTTAAGTGTCGTGATCGGGAGGCGTGATAAGACATCCGCATGGTGTAATGTTTCATCCCTACTTTCTCCCGGTAGTCCGAGTATCAGGTGTGCCCCGGTGTAAATACCTTTTGCCGCCGTACGACGGATAGCGGATTCCGATTCTTCATGGGTATGCCCTCTGTTTATGCGGACTAAGGTCTTATCAAGCGTACTTTCCAATCCATATTCAATCATGACGAATTTTCGCTGGGAAAGCTCCGCAAAATAATCCAATAAACCTTCCGGCATACAGTCCGGACGAGTGCGACAATCAATCCTTCTACTCCGGGATAGGCAAGCGCTTCCTCATATTTGAGAATAAGAGAGTCTAATCGGTCGTATGTATTCGTGTAGGCTTGGAAGTAGGCCAGATACCGCATATCCGGATATTTGCGGGAAAAAAACGTACGCCTTCCTCTAATTGCTCGGTAACGCTTTTCTCCGTATGACAGTATTCTGGACTGAATGTTTGGTTATTACAATAGGTGCAACCGCCCCATCCTTTAGACCCGTCTCGGTTCGGGCAGGTGAAGCCTGCGTTTATGGAAATCTTCTGAACCTTGAATTTGAATAGATCCCGTAGAAAATCCCCAAATTCATAATATCGTTTAGTTTTTTTCATAAGACAAAGATACGATTTCTCGCAATTTGAATCACTTTTTTATGCTAACTTCGCGTTTCAATCTGAAATAAAGAGTATAAATGAAACGATTAGGTTTTAGTTTATTGCTTTCGTTGGCCGTATTCGGAAGTGTGGCCGCACAAACCGGAAGCAAGCATGTTGACTTAAAAGAAATAACCGATGGGAAATTTCGTCAAGTGACGGCTATCGGAGAGATGCGATCCCTGCCGGATGGAGAACACTACACAGCCATGAACGCCGATAAGAGTATGATCATTAAATATTCCTATCGTACGGGAAATCCTGTGGATACATTGTTTAATGCCGTAAAGCTCGTGAATGTACCTTTACGGATTTTGATGGATATACAATCAGCAGCACCGGGCATCATATCTTGGTTTGGAGGGATACGGAGTCTATTTATCGTCGCTCTACCAAGGCTGTGGTTTATGATTATGACGTACGTCGTAATTATGTGAAGCCTATTTCCGATGCCAAGGGTAAGCAAATGATCCCGACATTCTCGCCGGATGGTCGTATGTGCGCTTATGTACGGGATAATAATATTTGGATACGTAAGTTTGATTTTGATACCGAGGTACAAGTTACCAAGGACGGTGAGTTGAATAAGATATTGAATGGTATCACGGATTGGGTGTATGAGGAAGAATTCGCGGTGACAAATCTAATGGCGTGGTCTCCCGATAGCGAGTATCTGCCTTTGTCCGTTTTGACGAGTCCGAGGTGCCCGAATATTCTATGCAGATGTATGGTGAGGGACTTTATCCGGGGTATTACGAATATAAATATCCGAAGGCCGGGCAGAAGAATTCAAAGGTCTCCGTACATTCTTATAGCGTAGTCACCAAAGACACGAAAGAGATGAAGGTCCCGGTAGAAGGCGACTTCTATATTCCCCGCATTACTTTCACGCAGAATCCGGATCAGTTGGCTATCATGACATTGAACCGCCAGCAGAATGTATTCAATATGTATTATGCAAATCCGAAGAGCGGTGTGTTCCGTTTGATCTTGCGTGAGGAAAATAAATGCTACGTGGATTCTGATTGGTTGACTTCCATCCAGTTCTTGAACAATGGGTTTACCTATGTGAGCGAACAAGATGGCTATTCCCATATTTATTTGTATTCCCCGACAGGTGTTATGCAACGTCAGGTAACTCAAGGGAACTGGGATGTCACGAAGTTCTTGGGCGTGGATGAGAATACGAAGACTTCTATTACGAGTCTGCCGAGGAAAGCCCGATCCGCCGCTCTATCTATAAGATCGACGCGAAAGGCGTGAAGACAAAACTCTCCACGGAAGAGGGTATGAACAAGGCGGTCTTTAGTGACAATTTCGCTTATTTCGTGAATACCTATTCCAACGCGAATACCCCGGCGAAGATTACAGTGAATGAGACGAAGACCAAAAAGGAACTACGTGTCCTGCAAGATAACGCTGCGTTGAAGAGTAAACTGAAGGAATATGCTTTTGCCAAGAAGGAGTTCATGAAGGTACATACGGCCTCGGACTATGAGTCAACGCTTGGATCGTAAAACCCGCTGATTTTGACCCGTCGAAGAAATATCCGGTGATGATGACGCAATATAGTGGCCCTAACTCCCAGCAAGTATTGGATCAATACGGTTTCGATTGGGAGCAATATCTGGCCTCAAATGGTATTATCGTGGTATGTGTGGATGGTCGTGGAACCGGTGCCCGTGGTGAGGCATTCCGTAAATGTACTTATTTGAGAATGGGCGAGCTGGAATCCAGAGACCAAGTGGAGGCTGCGCAAGCGTTAGGCAAGTTACCTTATATCGATAAGGATCGTATCGCGATCTGGGGTTGGAGTTTCGGAGGTTATAACACGTTGATGGCCTTGAGTACCGGAAACGGAACGTTTAAGGTGGGTATCGCTGTAGCTCCTCCGACGGACTGGAAATATTATGACTCCGTTTATACGGAGCGTTTCATGCGTACCCCGCAAGAGAATTTCGAGGGCTATGCGGCTACCTCTCCGTTACGCCGGGTGAAAGACTTACAAGGCAAGTTATTGCTGGTTCATGGAACCGCCGATGATAATGTTCATTTTATGCAAACAATGGAATATGCCGAGGCTTTGGTTCAAGCCAATAAGCAGTTCGATATGCATGTTTATAAAGATCGGAATCATAGCATATATGGTGGTAATACCCGTTACCATTTGTATACGAAGATGGCTAATTATTTATTCAATAATTTGTAAGACATGGCGCAGCATTTAAGAAAGCCGGATTGGTTGAAGATCCGGCTTGGCGGAAATGAGCAATTCACGAAGACAAAAAGTATTGTTGAATCTCATTGCCTTCACACAATATGCACAAGTGGTAAATGCCCGAATATGGGTGAATGTTGGAGCCGGGGAACAGCTACATTCATGATCGGTGGTGAGATCTGTACTCGCTCTTGTCGTTTTTGTAATACGCTAACGGGTAAACCTCTTCCGTTGGACCCGAAAGAGCCTGCGAATGTAGCGGAGAGCATCCGTTTAATGAATCTCAAGCATGCGGTGATCACGTCCGTTGATCGTGATGACTTACCAGACTTAGGCGCTTCTCATTGGGTAAATACGATCCGTACGATCAAAGAGGTGAATCCTCAAACGACTGTGGAAGTCTTAATCCCGGATTTTCAAGGACGATTGGATCTGGTTGATCAGGTCGTGGATGCGGCGCCTGAGATTATCTCCCATAATATGGAGACTGTACGCCGTATCAGTCCGCAAGTGCGTAGCGCCGCAAAGTATGACGTGAGCTTATCCGTTTTACGACGAATCGCTGAGCGGGGTGTGGTAGCCAAGACTGGTATCATGGTCGGACTGGGCGAGACCGAGGATGAGGTGCTTGAATTAATGGATGATGTTTTGCTGGCGGGTGTTTCTGTTTTAACAATCGGGCAGTATTTACAGCCCTCTCGCAAGAATATTCCCGTCTCTGAATATGTGACTCCTGAATGCTTTGAATATTATAGACAACAAGCCGTTGGCAAAGGTTTTAAGAAAGTAGAGAGCGCTCCGCTGGTACGCTCGTCGTACCATGCGGAAAAGCATATATGATG
>ENA-OQDF01000741-OQDF01000741.1-human-gut-metagenome-genome-assembly--contig:-NODE-741-length-13590-cov-6.972072_pt1 | contig 13590 bp, 12 predicted proteins | sample MGYA00242769_ERZ504597 | MGnify/ENA primary metagenome ERZ504597 (study PRJEB26092, sample SAMD00036305) | human gut metagenome | host: Homo sapiens | study: EMG produced TPA metagenomics assembly of...
CCGAAGCGGCATCGTAATTCGGGCCGTGCGAGGAACCACGCAACACCACATGCAGTCGGGACTGCGGATGCCGTTGACCTTACCACGGCGGCGCGGCCGAGATGGTCGATGCCGAAGAACGTGTGCTGTTGTGCGGAAGCGAAGCAGGAATCGGCCGGAGCCTTGATGGAACCGTCCGTGGCGTTCTTGAAGCCGATCGGCATGGACAGGCCGGACGCCAACTGCCGGTGCACCTGGCTTTCCGTATTGCGCGCGCCGATCGCACCCCAGCTAATCGCGTCGGAAATATACTGCGGACTGGTCGGCTCCAAAAACTCCGTGGCCGCCGCCAAACCCTCGTCAAGCACGCCAAGCAGCGTGCGGCGAGCCAACAGCAAGCCCTTCCTGATATTGCAGCTGCCGTCGATATCCGGATCGTTGATCAGACCCTTCCAACCGACCGTGGTGCGCGGCTTCTCGAAATACACGCGCATGACGATCAGCAGCTCGCCATCCAACTCGCCTTTCAACGCGGACAGGCGACGCGCGTAATCAAGCGCGGCCTTCGGATCGTGAACGGAACACGGACCGACAACCACCAGCAGGCGATCGTCCTGACCGTACAGGCAGGCACGAATCTCATCACGCGAATAGGCGACGATCTCCTGCGCCTGCTCGCTCAACGGCAGGTCGCCCAGCACCTGCGCCGGCGTGGGCAACACTTCGAATTCCAGCACGCGGCGGTTCACGATGCGGCTGATGCCCACCTGGTCCTCCCAGCGCGGCACGTCGGTCTCCACCAGCGGATTCTTGCCTCATCCATGGCCTGCCTAATGGCACGTAAATCCTCAGGCGTGTTCAGCTGCTGCTGCATGATCTCGCTCTCCTTGTCGCTTCCTTTCCCAAGGATAGCAACGATGGTGCAGAAACATCAGCCAAGCTTGCGACGCGCGTCGACCGCGTCGGCAAGCGTGTGCAGCAGCTGCTCGGTACGATCCCACGGCACGCATGCGTCGGTGATCGACTTGCCGTATTCCAGCTGGTCGAGCGGCGCGGGCTTCTGATTGCCCGCCTTGAGGAAGCTTTCCATCATGATGCCGAGAATGCCCTGTTCGCCGGCCGCGACGCGTGCGGCGATTTCTTCGACCACTTCGGCCTCGCGCACCTCGTTCTTGCCGCAGTTGCCGTGCGCGGCATCGATGATCAGACCATGCTCGCTTGGTCCGGAAGCCTTGGAAGCCTTGAGATCCGCCAACGCCTGGGCCACGGAAGCGGCATCGTAGTTCGGACCATGCGAGGAACCACGCAGCACCAGATGGCAGTCGGGATTGCCCTTGGTCTCCGCGGAAATCACACGACCATCCAGATTGATGGAGAGGAAATGATGCTCGAAAGCGGCCGCGAAACACGAATCGGCCGCCGGCTTGATGGAACCATCCGTAGCGTTCTTGAAACCGATCGGCATGGACATGCCGGACGCCAGCTCGCGGTGCACCTGGCTTTCCGTATTACGCGCGCCAATAGCGCCCCAGCTGATCAGATCGCAAATATACTGCGGGGTAATCGGATCAAGCCATTCCGTAGCGGCGGGCAAGCCGAGCCCCAGCACGTCGGTAAGCACCTTGCGAGCCATGAACATGCCCTTGCGAATATTGAACTGGCCGTCAAGATCAGGATCGTTGATCAGACCCTTCCAACCGATCGTGGTGCGCGGCTTCTCGAAATACACGCGCATGACGATGACCAGACGACCATCAAGCTCCTTCTTGACGGCGGCAAGCCTCTCCGCATACTCGTGCGCAGCCTTCGGATCATGAATCGAACACGGGCCGACGATGGCCAGCAGACGATCGTCACGGCCATGCAGCACGTCACGAATCTCCTGACGGGACTTCAACACCAGATCGCTCATCTCGTTCGTGAGCGGAAGTTCCTTAAGAAAATATCGGGGAGCGGGAATCGGGTCAAGCTGACGAATATTGACATCCACGGTCTCCGGAAACACGGCGCGCTCATCCAACAGCTGTGCATCCTTCGAACTATCCGGACCGCGAAGACCTGCCATCGCTTCTGTTCCTCCCCTGCATCATTATGCTTGCGTAGCGCGATAGCGCCACCGTCGTTACCTTAACGGATGGGGACGGAATATGGAGATGGGCGACTGCATGGTGGAATGGGTGGGGGGCGACGTGGGACGAAGAAAGCGATATAGGAAAGACCCAACGCGGACGGAGAGTCCGGGTTGGGTCTTTTTTTGGGGGAAACGTGCGTCATGGGGCCTGCCGGGCTGAGGCGATGAGCCTGCAGCCTCGAAAACGCCTGTCGGCGTTTTCCCTCGCGGCGGAAGCCCACCGGGCTTCCGCTATTCGCTCGGCGCGTATTGGCCAGCGCGCGCTCCGCGCGCTATTTGGCCAATGCGCCCATCGGATCCCACGCGGGGAGCATGGTGGCGGGTTCTTCTAGGGCCTTGAGGTATTCGGCGGGAAGGAGGGCCTTGGGGACGGCGACCTCGTAGACGTATTCGGTGAACCAGTCGTCGCTCATGGTGAAGTAGCCCTTGTCGGCGATCTTGTCTCCCCACGAGTTCTCCACACGCCAACGGCGGGTGGTGTGGCCATCCTCATCCACATCCACACCGACGAACGCCATCGCGTGATTCATCGCGGAATCGCCGAAACGGACACGCTGTTCCTTGTCCAGATCGAAATCGACGCCATACACGCGGCCATACTCGAACAGGTCGGTGGCCCACGCGCCATTCTCACGGTCCATCATCGGATGCAGTCAGCGCCGAACCATACCGGAATGCCCTGTTCCTGAAGAATCTGACGCACGCAGTCCTTCATGAACTGGTTCGGCACGTTGAGGTACTCGGTCGGGTCTCCCCCGGCCACGTTGCCAGATGCTCGATGCCGATCTTCTTGCCCTTGACGTGCTCCTGACGCGGATCGTCCACCAGGCAGACATAGCTTTCCAAATCGGCGGAACCCACATACTTCTTCCAGAACTCGACAGGCGTGATCTCGCCATCGCGGTGGAACTCGCCATCCTTGTCGGTCCACTCCCAATCGAAGCTCTTCGGCGGCTCGCCCAAGTGAATCGTCAGAATACGGTGACCGGCGGCGACCGCATCGGCGATGATCGCATCGATCGCGGACGGATCAGCGTACATATGCGCAACCGCGGTGTGCAGCATGCGGCGCAGCTGCACGTTCATCTCACCGGTGTTCTTGGAGGATTCGGTCTCCGGGAACAGATCCTTCGGCACCGCGCCATACTTCTTGTACACGTTCATGGCCATGGTCCACTGGCCGCCGTCGCCCATCACGTCGGACAGCAGATGCTGCATCAGACGCGAATCGGCAGGCTCGCCGGCCTCTACCAGAGCCGCCACGTCCTTCAGGAAGTAGTTGACGCGTTCGAGCTTGTCGTAGTACATGGCGTAGTTCTGGGAGAACTCGAACTCCTTGAGACCCATGTTCTGCTTGGCCACGAAACGGGCCACGTTCAGCGAGCTGAACAGCCAGCAACGGCCGGAACGGTCCTGATGGGTGACGGTGCCGTTGTCCACGACGGTGGAGAAACGACGCTGCATCAGACGGGCGCGATCGTAGTTGCGCGCCACCTTGTCGATGCCGGCCGCCGTGACGGCGTTCATGGCCATGCGATTGTGCTCGCTTGCTTCGAAATCGTCGACGAGCTTGTTCAGTTCATCACCGCTCAATGGCGTGATGTCGGTCATTATCCATTCCCTTTCTATGGTTTCAGTTGTCTGCGAAGCGTCTGCGGATTCGGCGTCGCCTTCCGGCTCGGTCTCGGCTGCGGAATCGTTCTCGACGGCATCCTGCGTGTCAGCGCCTGCCGGTGCGGCGGTCTCATCGTCGTGCTGCGCGTCGTCATCAGATTGCGCGTCGGAAGCTCGCCTTCATCGACGGCGTTGACCACGGACAGGTCGTTCATACCGAAACCGGAGAACGCGTTGGAGAACATGGCACGCAGTTCGCTGACGCGCTGCGTGATCTGGGCCTCACGGCTCTGCAGGTCGGCGATGCGCTGCTGCACGCCGTCCAGTTCCTTCTTCGCGGCCTCACGACGCTCGTTGATCTGCTCGTCGGCGTCTTCGGTGGCCTGCTTGAGGATGCTTGCCGCGTTCGCGTCCGCCTCGTCACGCTTGCTGGAAGCGTACGCCTCAGCCTCGTCACGGGTCTTCTGCGCGGAGGAAATCAACTCGCTGGCCTGCTTGTTGGCGGCCTCGCGACGCTCGTTCAGGTCGGTGAGCAGCTCATTGACCTTCTTCGTGGCCTCCTCCTGCTGGGCGGAGATGTCGGCGCGGATCTGCTCCACTTCGGCGTTGACCTGGCTGATGGTCTTGGTGCGGTGCACCTCCGCCTCGTCGGTGATCTCCTGGGCCTTCGCCTTGGCGGTGTCGGTGATTTCGGCGGCACGGCGCTGCGCGTCGGTCATCATCTTGGACACCTGCTCGCGCACGTCCGCCAGCTTCTTGTTGGCTTCGGCAAGCGCGGATTCGATCTGGTCGTTGGTCTCGCTCTTCAGGCGGGAAATCTCCTCATTGGCGTTCTTGCGCTGTTCGGCGATCTTGCTGGTCGCTCGGTGCGCATGTCGGAAATCTCACGTTCCTGCGTGGCACGTTCGGCGGCAAGACGCTTGCCGTGTTCCTCACGGGAGTTGGTCAGTTCCAGATCGACGGTCTGACGCTGCGCCACCACGGCCTTCTGGGCCTCGCTGCGCATCTGGTCGACCTCATGCTGGGCATTGGCCCTCATGGCTTCGGATTCGTCCTTGGCGTCACCGAGCACCTTGGCCGCCTTGGCGTTGGCGTCGTCCATGATGCGCTTGGCGTCAATTTGGCGTTGTTCAGCAGTGTTTCAGCCTGCAGCTGCACCGTGGCGCGGGCCGCGGAAGCGTCCTTCTTGGCTCGTTCAAGCAGCTCGGCGCTGGTCTGTTCCGCGCTGGCGAGCATCTGCTGGGCGTTGGCGCCCAGTGACGCGAAGGACTTCGGAGCGGCCTTCTTGTTCTTTTCCTCCTGCAGCTGCGCCTGCAGCTCAAGGATGGTCTGGTCGTCGGCCTTGACCTGCTCACGCAGACGGTTCACCGTCTCCTGAGCCGAAGCGAACGCCTCGTCGACTCGATCCTTGTCGTACCCCCTCAACACGATTGGGAACTGCTCAACCATGCCCTTTTCCTTTCACGAATTCCCTACACTTTGCGCATCTGCCAGCGCGCACTCGTTCAGTACTCTATCTCAGTCAGCAGGCGGCACGCAGAACGAAATGCATTATTCTCACAGAGAGCACAGAAATCGTTCGAAAAGTCTGTCGGGGGTATGGCGGTATGTCCGCGACCACGTGTCGAAACCGCATGACTCACATGTCGCAGAAAATCGTGCCGTAGAAAGCGGAGCCGTCCTCAGCCAAGCAGAATGTCGCTTGACGAGGGTTGCAGGAAGTATCGTACCGATTCACGCAGCACGTCATCGACCGCAGCGGTCTGCTGTTCGATCGACAGTCCACGTTCGTGCGGCCGACCGTTGACGATCGGCAGGCTGACGAACCCCGACAGAATGCGACGTTCCTGGCCCGCCGACCAGTTGAGCAGATGGTAGAACAGCGAATTGCATACGAACGTACCGGCGTCGGAACTCAACGCGGCGGGAATCTCGTGTTTGGCGAAATCGTGCAGTATCGACCGCAACGGCAGGCGCGTCCAGTACGCGGCCGGACCTTCCGGGTCGATCGGGCGGCGGGGCGGAATCACGTTGTCGGCATCCGGCTTGGCTGCATCCATGAGATTTGTGGCGCATCGTTCCAGCAGAATGCCACGGGAGGTGCGCTTGAGCCCTGTGGCGATGACGATGTCCGGCTTGGCCTGTTCGATGGCTTCCAGCAGTGTGGGCCAGGCTTTGGCGAAGCTCACCGGAAGCGTGACGTTGGTGACGGTGACGGCGATGTCCTGCAGCAGTTCTTCGGAGATCGCCTGCGATTGCGCCGGATCGGCCATTGCTTGGCTACCGCCGCCGGCACGAGCACGGCCGGATTGACGTCGATGCCTTCGTAGGGCGTGAAACCGGAGATGACGATGTTGATCTGCTGCATGGTTTCCAGTGTACGTGGTGAATGTGTTGAACGTTAAGTCTGCCGACACGTCGACGGACTTAACGTTCGATGAAAATCAACGGCTGTGCATCTGGGAGAACGCTTCGGCGAACACGGCGTGCATGCGCGCCTTGGCTTCCTCCTTGGCGTGTTCGGGGTCGAGGCTGCGGGCGATGCCTTCGGCGATCGGCATGTCGGATGGCGTGGTGATTTTGAGGTTCGTTTCGGAACCGTCCACGATGGCGACCGGCTCGTCGGCAGGTAGTCCACCACCACGCGCGTGTCGTCGGTCGGGTGGAAGTCGGGGTCGGCGGCGGCCAGTTCGTAGGCTTTGACGATGGTGCCGAAACGGAACGCCTGCGGGGTCTGCGCGCGGAAGGTGTTCGGACGTTCCGGCACGGATTTGACCACCTTGCGGTCGCCCAGATCCTCTGTGAGCAGAATCGTGTCGGTGGAGGCGTAGGCCACGGTGGCGGCGTTGAACTGGTCCAAGCTGTCGATGCAGCCGTCGATGGACCGCTCCTCGACGAACGGACGCACGCCGTCATGGATGAGGATTTTCGCGCCGGAGGGAATGCCGGCCTGTTTGAGCAGGTCCAGGGCGGCGAGCGTGCTGTCCACGCGTTCGGCGCCGCCGGGAACGATGGCCCGCACTTTGGCGTAACCGGCTTCGTCGATAAGCTCGTTCACCGTCTCTTCGACACGTTCGTTGACCACCACGATGATGTCGCTGATGCGGTCGTTGTTTTCGAATGCCTCGATGCTCCAGCAGACGATTGGCTTGCCGCCCACCGACACCAGCTGCTTGGGGTTGTTCTCGTCGAATCGGGTGCCGAATCCCGCTGCCAGCACCACGGCCACGACCGGCATCTTCTGTTCCTGCATCTGCTCTCCCTTACTCATATGCTCCACCGTAAAGCCGCGGCCGCATGCCACCCTGTTCCGCGGCGGGTTCTGCACGCAATCCGCAACAGTGGCCACGCGAATCACTCGAATCGCACGAATCGCGTGGCTTGTATGGCTCGTATGGTGATTATTCGCGTACGATCAGCGCCAGCATGCGTCCTTCATGCTGTTTTTTGGCGAGCGACGCGCGGCGATGCGAGAACCACAACGGGTTTTCGAGCGTGCACAGCTGCGGCGGATCTTGTTGAACCGTTCGGAAAGCTTCGGATCGCCTTCGCCATCGGCGGCGCAGATGCCGGCCAGTTCCTCGTCTTCGGACAGGTACTGCGTGGCCGCGTTGACGCGTGGACGGGATGAGACGATGTTGTCGGCCGGCACGCCCGCTTTGGCAAGCTCCTGCAGGCGGCCGCGGCGATGTCGATGCCCGGCTGGCCAAATCGGCTCAACGTGAAGGTTCCCGGGAACTGCGCATCGAATTCGTCGGCGATGTCGCCGCCGACCTCGTAGCAGTCGCCGCAGATGCAGGGGCCGAGCGTGGCGACGATACGTTCCGGCTGGGCGCCCTTGGACACCATCTTCTCGATGGTCGCGCGATCACGCCTTCTGCAGACCGCGACGGCCGCAGTGCGCTGCGCCGATCACGCCGCTTCGGGATCGGCCATGAGCACCGGCAGGCAGTCGGCGGCGAACATGCCGAGCGCCACGTTCTTCCGGGACGTCACTTGGCCGTCGGCTTCGATGACGGTCGGCTCACCGTCATTCCCCGTCGCGTTGTTTTCGCCGTCCGTCTCGTCTTCCGGCTTCTTCGTGCCGGACACGTCGAATCCGAACGGCTGGTTGATGACGAATGATTCGTCCACGTCCACCGCGTCGCCGGAATGCACCTGGCTGATAAGGCTGATTTTCGCGCCGAGCACGTCGGCGAGCGCCTTGCGGTTGGCGAGCACGTGTTCCGGTTTGTCGCCGGATTTGCCGCCGAGGTTGAAGTGCGCGAAATCGCCTTCGCTGGTGCCGCCGAGTCGCGTGGTGTAGACGACTTTGATGCCGGGGGCCAGCATGATCGGAATGGTCACGGGAATCGGGTTGCCGTTTTTGTCAGTGGGGTCGATGGCGTTGGAATCGAGGATCGCGTCATCGTATTGTGTGCTGCTCATGTCTTGTTTTTCCTTGGTTTTGCGATTGGAAGGCCTGCTTGCGATTGCCGTCTTCTATTCGGCTTTCAGCGTCGGCTTTTTCGTGCGCGAACGGATGGCCGCGTTGACGGGCACTTCCTGCGGGCACGGCATGGAGAAGACGTGCGCCGGGTTGTTGATGGCTTCGACCCAGTGGCCGTCGGCGTCACGGAAACCGCCGGCAGGCACGGTGTAGGCGAAGGGGGCCGCGCCGGGCAGCACGAATTCGACTTCCTGGCCGGCTTCGATCTTGTTGCGGCTCATGATGGTCACGCGTCCTCCGTCTTCCGGACTCCATGACAGCACTTCGCCGACGACGAGCCATGCGCGGAAGTATGCGGAACGGTCGGTGCTTTGCCGCACTTTGTGTTCCGGATAGTAGAAGCCGGTGGAGTAGTCGCGGTGCGCTACTTTGTCGGGCTCGTCGAGCAGCCAATCCGGCAGGGTGACGTGCGGTGCCGGTCGTACACCGGCGTGATGCCAGCCTTCCGGCAGTATTTCGGCGGCGGTGTTCGACTTGCGTCGGGTGCTGCGTGCGTGGTAGCTCAGATTGTCCGGCTCGCCAATCGCGATATTGCCGGACGAAACGTTGCCAGCCGAAACGTTGCCGGACGGCACGCCCCCAACGGGAACGGCGTCGATGTCGGGCTTGCCTGCGAACGCGCCATCGGCGTTGGACATGATCGCATCCTCGGTGTCCGGCTTGCCGTATTCCGGGTCACCGGGACGGATCACGCGGTCGCGGAACGGCTTCAGCACATTGCCGTCGGCATCTTCGAAGCCGCGCTGGACCATGTATTCGTTGACGGCCGTCTTGTAGGCGTTCGTCATGGCGGCGATGTAGTAGGCGCTCTTGGAACGGCCTTCGATCTTGAGGCTCGTCGCGCCCGAATCGAGCAGATCGTCGATGTGGGCGAGCATGTTCATGTCCTGCGAATTGAACAGGTACGCGCCTTCCGCGGTCTGTTCGATCGGGAAGTACTGGCCGGGGCGTTTCTCTTCGACGATCGAATACTTCCAGCGGCACGGCTGCGCGCATTCGCCGTGGTTGCCGTCGCGGCCGGTCAGATAGTTGGAGAACAGGCAGCGTCCGGAGAAGGCCATGCACATCGCGCCGTGCACGAAGCATTCGATGTCGAGGTCGTCGGGGATGCGGGCGCGGATGTCGCGCACGGCCTGCAGGTCCATTTCGCGGGCCAGCACCACGCGGCGTGCGCCCAGTTCGTAGAACGCGTTGGCGGCCTGGTAGTTGGTGACGCCGGCCTGCGTGCTCACATGCAGTTCGAGGTTCGGAGCCACCTGCTTGGCCATGAGCATCACGCCGATGTCGGAGACGATCAGCGCGTCCACACCGGTGTCCTTCAGCTTGCCGAGGTATTCGCGCATGGCTTCCACCTCGTTGTTGCGCGGCAGCACGTTGAAGGTGACGTACACGCGGGCCCCGCGCTCGTGGGCGTAGCGTGCGCCTTCCTCGAAATCCTCGAGGCTCAGGTTTTTCGGCGCGCTGCGCATGCCGAACGCCTTGCCGCCGCAGTAGACGGCGTCCGCACCGTAATCGACCGCGGTTTTCAGTCCCCTCAAATTGCCTGCGGGGGCCAACACTTCTGGCTTGTTTCTTCTTTGCACGGATGTTCCTCTTACTCGTAAAAGACCATCAGATATTGTCGTAGATTCACGGGACAGGCAAAGCCCGTCCAGCCGTTACGCAAGCTCGGGCTACGCCAGGCGCTACGCCAGCTCGCGTGCGACGGCGGCGAGTACGTCCACTGCGTCGGCGAACTCTTCCGGCGTGGTGTAGGAGTAGCTCAGGCGCAGGGAGTTGTCGGCGCGAAATCGTAGATGTCGCCGGGGTTGAGCAGCACGCCACGTTCGGCGGCCAGCTGGAACAGGCGGTTCATGCGTATCGGCCGGTCGAAGGTCATCCAAATGTAGAAGCCTCCGGACGGCACGTTCCAGTGGACGAGCCCGTCCATTTTCTCCTGCAGCGTAACGAGCGCGCGGTCGCGGCGGTGCCGCAGCTCCCGTTTCAGGCCGGCCACGTATTCGCCGTACATGCCGTTCGTGAGGAATCGCGCGAACGTCCACTGGCTCAGCACGCTCGCACCGTAGTCCATCTGCATTTTCACGTCGGCGAGCCGCTGCACGATCGGTTCGGCGGCGACCAGCCATCCGATGCGCAAGCCGGGAGCCAGCGACTTGGACGCGCTGCCGAGCGTGATGACCATGCCGGTCTCATCGAGGGCCTTCAGCGACGGCAGCGGGGCATCATCCTCGAAATACAGGTCGCGGTAGGCGCCGTCCTCGATGATCGGCAGTCGGCTGTCCACGGAAAGCTCGACCAGTTCATGCCGGCGTTTGTCGCTCATGGTGACGCCTGTCGGATTGTGATTGGTCGGAATCGTGTACAGGATCGCATTGCCTTTGCGGTTGCGCGCGTTGAGCGGCGCCGGACGGCCGGTGTCAAGCTCCCCTTCCGCCAGCAGGCCGCGCAATGCCTGCACGTTGAGGCCGTCGTCGTCCATCGGCACGCCTTCCAGATGCATGCCGGCCGACTGGAACACCTGCAGCGACTTGATGTAGCTCGGCGATTCCGCGTATACGGTGGTGCCGGCCGGCAGCAGGCTCACCGAAATCATCTGCAGCGCCTGCAACGCGCCGGATGTGACCAGCACCTGGCTTGCCGTGCAGTCGACGCCGGTGGCGCGCATGTGCGCCGCGATGGCCTCGCGCAGTTCGGGCAGGCCTTCGGGCGGCGGGTAGCCGAGCGTTTCGATCTCGTCCGCCGCCTCGCCGAGCACCTGCCGCCACATGGCTTTCGGAAAGAGCCGCGGGTCGAGCTCGCCGGTGCCGATGCGCGTCATGTTCGGCGTGAACTCGTACCGGTTGATGGCTTGGATGGTGTCGTTGTTGGCTTTGAAGAAGCCGGAATCCACGTAATCGGCCCAGTCGGGCGCGCCCGGCAGCATCAGCGACCACGTGTTGCTGACGATTCGCGTGCCCGCTCCATGCTGCCCTTCGACGATGCCATAATCGGACAGCTCGTTGATGGCCGCGATGACGGTGGACCGGTTCACGCCGAACCATTCGGCGAGCGCGCGTTGCGACGGCAGACGCGAGCCAATCGGCCAATTGCCGCTGTGCACCTGTTCGCACATGTACCCGACGATTTGTTCGGTGACGGGTTCGCCGGTGGTACGGTCCGGTTTCCAATCGATGTTCAGCGGCGCGATGCGTGCCATGACGCTCCTTCACATTGGTGGTGTCGGTATGGTTCGGCGTTTTCCGCGGTCGGCGCATCTGCTTTCTGACAGTGGACCGTCCTGCGATTGGCTGAGCCAAACCTCAGCTTTTGGCTGGTTGCCTATTGTAGCAACACCTATACAATATGACACTGGTTACGTTGTTTTTCGCAGAATAGAGGTTTTTCCTGCGATTACAAAATGAGCAATTTGGTTGGTTTTGGCTGGGTTGATTACAACCAACCAAATATGTTTGGATGGATAAGAGGCGAGTATGGGATTCTTTTTCCAAGGGCTGACGTTGGGATTGGCGTATGTCGCGCCGATCGGTATGCAGAATCTGTTCGTCATCGATTCGGCGCTGACCAAGCCGCGCCGCCGCGCGCTGCTGACCGCGCTGATCGTACTGTTCTTCGACGTGTCGTTGTCGCTGTCCTGCTTTTTCGGCATCGGCAAGCTCATGCAGGACCACGCATGGCTGAAGCTGGCCATTCTGGCGATCGGCGGCTTGGTGGTCATCCGTATCGGCGCGGGTCTGCTGTTTCCCGGCAAGGGTGGCGATGATGGCGCCGCGCAAACGCCGCAGTCGCAGACCTCGCAATCGCAGGGCCTTGCGCAACGCGTCACTTCGAAATTCGGCGGCGACAGCGAGCTGCTGCACACCATCGTCACCGCCGGTGTGGTGACGTGGTGCAATCCGCAGGCCATCATCGACGGCACGCTGATGCTCGGCGCGTTCAGCGCGACGCTTACCGTCGGTCAGTCCACGCCGTTCATCACCGGCGTGGAAACCGCGTCGGCACTGTGGTTCTTCGGCATCACCCTGCTGGTGTCGCTGTTCAGCCACAAGTTCAGCCCGCGAATCATCACCGCGATGAACCGCGTGTGTGGCGCGGTGGTGGTGCTGTACGGCGTCAAACTACTAGCTGATTTCGCGATGGCCGTGCTGTAATCCCCGATAGCCGTCCGGTTCCGCAAAACGTATGCCCGTCCGTGTTTGCTACCCGAGCTGAGTGGTTGGGCTAACAAAATGCGGACGGGCAGTGCTTTTTCAGCCGAGGAAGGCGAGCTCCTCGTCAGTGAGTTCGAGCTCGTCGGCCTTCAGGGAGTCGAGGATGGTTTCGGGACGGTGTGCGCCCGGAATCACGAACATGTGGTCGCCCTTGGCCAGCTCCCAAGCCAGCACCACGCGCTGGTAGCTCACGCCATGCTTGGCGGCCACTTCGCGGAACGGGTCGAACAGGTGCTCGTCGTACGGGTGGCGGTAGCCGCCGAGCGGACTCCAGCACACGAAGGCGAGACCTTCCTTCGCGCAGTATTCCAACGTGTCCTGGGTTTCCAGATGGATCGGCGAATACTGGTTCTGCACGGCAACGAGCTTGTCGCGAGAATCTCCTGTGCGATTTTGAGCTGTTCGATGCTCACGTTGGACACACCCGCCCACTGGGCAACGCCCTGGTCGAGCAGCGCCTTGATACCTTCGCAGGACTCGTTGTACGGCACTTCCGGATCGTGGCGATGCAGGTAGAGCAGGTCGATCGAGTCGACGCCGAGCGCCTGCGCGGACTGCTTGCCGTATTCGATGAGGTGTTCCGGCTTGCCGTCGCGCGGCCAGATCGGCTTGTCGCCATCCCACGCGCGGCGCAGACCGACCTTGGTGGCCACGGTGACTTCCTCACGCGGCCCCTTCCATGTGTCCAGCGCTTCGCGGACCAGCTTTTCGCCGGTCTGCTCCTCTTCGCCCGGCGTGTAGTAGGCCCATGCGGTGTCGATGTGGCGGCAGCGGCGTCAAGCGAGGCGTGCAGGGTTTCGATGCCGACGTCGTGGCCGCGGTTGTTTTCGATGGTCAGCGGCATTTCGCCGTGGCCGATGGCGGTGGTGTGGAACGGTCCGAGATTACGGAACAACGTCATGTCTTCTCCTTCGAAAGTGGTGTCTTCCGGCAGGCGCGAGCCGGTTGGAGCCGGGTCGGAACCAAGTCGGACGGCATCTCGTTCAGGTTCTGCCAATGGAAAAGCCTACCAATCGCCATGGGCGAAAGGTAGGCTTTTCAAGCCGGACCGGGCGTGGGCAAACACAATGCCGACAATCGCAATGTCATAGGGCGTCACGTTGTCCGACGGCGGGCGGCATGTCGTGGATCAGCGGCCACCGCCGCCTCCACCGCCGCCGCCTCCGCCA
>ENA-OQDF01000742-OQDF01000742.1-human-gut-metagenome-genome-assembly--contig:-NODE-742-length-13580-cov-1.348249_pt1 | contig 13580 bp, 16 predicted proteins | sample MGYA00242769_ERZ504597 | MGnify/ENA primary metagenome ERZ504597 (study PRJEB26092, sample SAMD00036305) | human gut metagenome | host: Homo sapiens | study: EMG produced TPA metagenomics assembly of...
ATCGGCTTCAAGTCTCTGACACAGCTCCTTCCTTTTCATTCCTTGCAGAGTTCAAGAATAGCAAGGGAATTAGCTATCCGGGGCAGAACGTGAATCTTAAGATAGGTCTTGTGTTTTATGATGGATGGGATGAATGGTGCAAGGAGTATCTCAATTCGGATGCTTTCGGCATGTTCAGAAACAACCCGGATGTGTTGGGATTCTTCTCGGATAATGAGATAGACTTCTCTACATGGGGAAACAGGCTGCTCGACAGATTCCTGAAAATTTCAAACAAGCAGGATCCTGCTTATATTGCAGCCGCCAAGTTTATGACGGATAAGGACAAGAGTGCAAATGTTTCTGATGTAACGGATGAACTGAACAATGAGTTTGCCGGTATTTGTGCGGAAAAATATTATTCTGCCATAAAGAATGCGGTTAAGGCATCGAAGGACCCTGAATTGCTTTATCTGGGTTCACGCCTGCACAGCCTTCCTAAATACAACAGTTATATAATTAAGGCAGCGGGAAAATATTGTGATGTCATTTCCATAAATTATTATAGTAAATGGTCGCCTGAAAAAGTACATGGATGGCTGGAAGAACCAGGCGGGCGGTACTCCTTTCATGGTAACGGAATTCTATACCAAGGGTGAGGATACTAAGCTTGACAACTCAAGTGGAGCCGGTTTCGTGGTACGCGACCAGCAAAACCGTGGATTCGCTTACCAGCATTTTACCTTGGGACTGCTCGAAGCCAAGAATTGTGTAGGATGGGTTTTCTTCAAGTATCTGGATGATGAGGATTGCAATAAAGGTATGCTCGATTATAACTATAAACCTTATACATCATTGACCAAATACATGTCGGATATTAACTGGAATGTTTATAATCTTATAGATTATTTCGACAAATAATCCATAATAATAATTTAGAACCGATTTCTACTGCTCTGAGTATGATACATATATTATCATTGGATACCTGTAAGTATAAAAAGCGACTGTTAATTCCAGTATTTATATTTTTGTCAGCAAATGTTCAGGCTCAGCTTCATTTCAGTACTACTCTACAGAACATGATTCTATGGCGTGGCATTGAAGTGGCCGACGGACTGATTCTCTCGTCCGATTTGTCGGTTTCCGACCCATCGGGGAGGTTTACCGTCGGTTTCCTTGGCGGATCGAACACCAGGGGGAGTTATAAGGAGCTGAGCCAGTATATAATATATACTCATGGCAGGTTTCAGATTAAGGCTATAGATACATATAATTTCTCGCCGGGGGCTACATATAATAATAAGGAGTTCTTCAACTATAAGCCTGATGAGACGGGACGTTTTATAGACCTTATGCTCAATTATACGGGCGACAGGAAATTTCCGCTGGAGTTGAGCCTCTCTACACTTGTTTACGGTCGCGACAGGGATCTGGACAACAGCAAGAACATATACTCCAGTTTCGTATATGTGGGCTATACCATCTCATCTATCAGAACGAAAAGCTAAGGGTCGGTCCTGGTATTGGAACAGCTTTCGCATTAAGAAATTCAAGAAATGAAGTGGGGAAATGGTGAACAGAACCATGTATGCCGAATCGGCAGGAATTACTCAGGTGTCCTTGAATGTAATTTATAAACTTCGGGTAATGAAATATGAAATCCCGTTGACGGTGATGACGTATTGGAATCCGAAATCCAACCAGGGATTTTTCTATACAGGTATGCAGTTCAATTTGTTTTGATTTATATAAAGTTTGGGATAACTTTTTTATTTCCTCATGAGGGGTAAAATGTCGAAAAAGAGGGGGTATAATTATTCTCCTCTTTCTTTTTGAAAATTCTCCTCTGTCCATCTGTAGAATACTTTATAGTTTAGCATCGTCGAAAGGGAAACAGCAGTGATGAAAATAGAACTGGCATACTAACAATAATAATATCAAAATATAATTAACATCAATAATATAATAATATCATGAAGACAGAAGGATATAAAGTGAAAAGTTATTCTCAGCCAGTGAAAAGATATTGTCAGACTTTGAGTCTGCGTGACAATCCGGAATTGATTGAAGCCTACAGGAAGGCTCACAGTAAGGAAGAGTCATGGCCTGAGATACGTGCCGGAATACGTGAAGTGGGAATTCTGGAAATGGAAATATACATATTGGGGTCTAAACTTTTTATGATAGTGGAAACTCCTCTGAATTTTGACTGGGATAAAGCAATGGCAAAGCTTGCCACTCTGCCTCGTCAGGCCGAATGGGAGGAATATGTGGCAAAATTCAGCAGTGTGCCGAGGGAGCCACATCGGACGAGAAATGGCAGATGATGGAACGTATGTTCTATCTGTATGAATAATAAATAGAGTAAAAAATTAACCTTTAAATTCTTTTTCAAAATGGAATATCGTGAATTGGGAAAGACAGGACTGAAAGTGCCTGTATTGAGTTATGGTGCATCTTCGTTGGGTGGAGTTTTTCATTCTATTAAAGAAAGTGATGCTATACAGTCTGTTTTACAGCAGTAGAACATGGACTGAACTTTATTGATGTTTCTCCATATTACGGGCATTATAAGGCAGAAACAGTATTGGGTAAGGCTCTCAAGGAGTTGCCAAGAGAATCGTTCATACTTTCTACCAAGGTGGGACGTTATGGCAAGGATGGTGTTAATACATGGGACTACTCGGGCAAGCGCGCACAGGAAAGTGTATACGAAAGTATGGAACGTCTGAATATAGATCATATTGACCTTATCAATGTTCACGATGTTGAGTTTTCGGATATGAACCAGGTGGTGAACGAAACATTGCCTGCTCTGGTGGAACTGAAGGAGAAAGGCTGGTGGTCATGTGGTATAACCGACCTTCAGCTTGAAAACCTGAAATGGGTTATTGACCATGCAGCTCCGGACACAGTTGAGGCGGTGCTTAATTTCTGTCACTATTCGCTTAACGATGACAAACTTGTTGACTTCCTCGATTATTTCGATGAAAAGGGTGTAGGGGTGATAAACGCTTCACCATTTGGTATGGGACTTCTCACACAGAGAGGTGTTCCTGAATGGCATCCAGCCCCAAAATCACTGATTGAGGCATGTGCAAAGGCTGCGAAGTTTTGTAAGGAACAGGGATATCCTATTGAGAAGCTTGCAGTACAGTTCTCTGTTAGTAACCCAAGAATACCTACAACACTGTTCAGTTCGGCAAAATCAGAATCTGTACTTCAGAATATTAAATACATTGAGGAACCTATCGACTGGAGTCTTGTGGAAAAGGTTAAGGAGATAATAGGTGATCAACAAAGAGTAAGTTGGGCAAATTCATAAATACTGTTGCTATGGATTATACAATAATTGACGCTCACTCACATCTGTGGCTTTATCAGGATACTGAAGTAGATGGCCTGAAAATAAAAACTACAGAGAATGGTCAATCATTGTTTATGGGGGAGGTGAGACAAATGCTTCCTCCCTTTATGATTGACGGAAGAAATACGGCAGAGGTTTTCCTGGCAAATATGAACTATGCCCAGGTTGGAGGAGCTGTTGTTACTCAGGAGTATATCGATGGTATACAGAATGACTATCTACTAGAGGTCATGACAAATTATCCCGACAGGTTTTTGTGTGCGGTATGTGTGAATTCAGGAAGCAGGGTTACTTTAATCAGACTGTTGAACTTATAGACAAAGGGTTTAAGGCCATAAAGATTCCAGGACACCGTCTGCAGCTAAAGGACGGAAGGGTGATGCTCAATTCGGACGAAATGATGAAGATGTTTCATTTGATGGAAGATAAAGGAGTGATTCTTTCCATAGATATGATAGAGGGAGACCTTCAGGTTGGCGAGATGGAAGAAATCATTTCAGAATGTCCGGGTTTGAAAATAGCCATCGGTCATTTCGGCATGGTTACAAAACCGGACTGGAAGAAGCAGATAATGCTTGCCCGCCATAAAAATGTAATGATTGAGTCTGGCGGTATCACATGGCTGTTCAATGACGAGTTCTATCCGTTCAACGGTGCTATAAGGGCTATCAACGAAGCTGCCGACCTTGTCGGTTTCGAGAAACTGATGTGGGGTTCCGACTATCCGCGCACAATTACAGCCATCACCTACAAAATGTCGTACGACTTTGTGATTAAATCAAAAGAATTGGAAGAGAGAAGCAAAAAACTTTTCTTGGGCGAGAACGCGAAAGCCTTTTACGGTTTCAAGAATCTGCCTGAGTTACCTTATATTAAAAACATGTCAGAATGAAAAACAAATATTTTATACCGCTTTTACTGATATTCAGCTTGTTCTTCATGTGGCTATCAGCAGTAATCTGTTGCCTACAATGATCAGGCAGTTGATGAAAACCTGTGAACTGAATGCTTTCGAGGCCTCGTTCACTGAATCTGCCTATTGGCTGGCCTACTTCCTGTTTCCCATACCGATAGCAATGTTCATGAAACGTTTCAGCTATAAGTCGGGTATAATAGTCGGTCTCATTCTTGCTGCTATCGGAGGTCTGCTTTTCTTCCTGCAGCTGAGATAAAGGAATACTGGGCATATCTTGTAATCTTCTTTATTATGGCAACGGGAATGTGCTTTCTTGAGACGGCTGCCAATCCGTATGTGACAGCTTTGGGTACACATGACACGGCTTCGCGAAGATTGAATCTTGCACAGTCGTTCAACGGTCTTGGTGCTTTCATCTCCGCAATGTTTCTGAGCAAGCTTATACTTACCGGACAGAACTATACGCGCGAAACGCTGCCTGCCGACTTCCCGGGAGGCTGGGAAGGATTTATCCAGATGGAGACAGACTCCATGAAGATGCCTTATCTGGTTCTTGCCGTGTTACTCATCATTCTTGCAGTAGTGTTTACACTGTGTAAACTTCCAGACATAGATAACGAAGAATCGCACGGAGAGAAGGGCAAGCTTATCAATTTGCAGTGTTGAAACGCAAGCATCTGAGATGGGGAGTCATCGCACAGTTCTTCTATAACGGAGGGCAGACAGCATCAACAGCCTGTTCCTGGTTTACTGCTGCATGTATGCAGGTCTGTCGGAGGATGAGGCGACCACATTCTTCGGACTGTATATGCTGGCTTTCCTTGGCGGCAGATGGATAGGTACTATGCTAATGTCGAAATTCAGACCTCAGGATATGCTGCTTACATACGCTATAGTAAATATCATACTGTGTGGAGTAATTATTATGTTCGGTGGTATGACAGGACTTTATGCCATGCTTGCAGTGTCGTTTTTCATGTCAATCATGTATCCTACCCAATTCTCACTTGCTCTACGCGACCTCGGCGAGGACACCAAGAGTGGTTCGGCATTCCTTGTAATGGCTATTATAGGTAATGCATGTATCCCTCAGTTTACCGCATTTGTGATGAATCATAACGCGGATTTCTATCAGGTGGCATATATAATACCTCTGATATGTTTCTTCTTTACAGCATATTATGGCTGGAAAGGTTATAAGATAGAGAAAAAACATCATTAAAATAATACAATAACAAATTTAAATAAATACATAGATTATGAAAGCTGTTCAAATTACTGAAGCCGGAAAGGTTCAAGTAGCTGATATAGTTAAACCAACACTTGGAGTCGGAGAAATTTTACTTCGTATCAAATATGTCGGATTCTGTGGTTCCGACCTTAATACTTACCTTGGAAGAAATCCTATGGTCAAGATGCCTGTTATCCCGGGACATGAAGTGGGTGCTGTGATAGAGGAAATAGGCGAAGGCGTTCCTGTCGGTTTCGAGAAGGGAATGAACGTGACTGTAAATCCATATACCAACTGCGGAAAGTGTGCCTCATGCCGCAACGGACGTGTCAATGCCTGCGAACACAACGAGACTTTGGGCGTTCAGCGTAACGGTTCGATGCAGGAGTTCCTTGTCCTCCCTTGGACAAGGTTATTCCGGCTGCGGCCTCTCGGATAAGGAATGTGCATTGATTGAGCCTATGAGCGTAGGTTTCCATGCCGTCTCAAGAGCACAGGTAACTGACATTGATACTGTGGCCGTGATAGGTTGCGGAATGATTGGACTTGGTGCCATAGTAAGGGCATCGCTTCGTGGAGCAAGAGTAATAGCCATGGATATTGATGACGAGAAACTTGAACTGGCAAAACGTCTCGGTGCATCGATGGTTATCAATCTAAGACAGAAAATGTGGTTGAAAGAGTAAAGGGAACTTACTGACGGTTATATGGCTGATGTGGTGATAGAAGCTGTGGGCAGTCCTGTCACATACGTAACTGCCATTGATATTGTTGCTTTCACAGGTCGTGTGGCATGTATAGGCTATGCAAGAGTGAAGTGGCTTTCCAGACAAAATATTTGTTCAGAAGGAACTCGACATACGCGGTTCGCGCAATGCAATGCCTGAGGATTTCCGTGCCGTGATACATTATCTTCAGAATGGAAATTGCCCGATGAACGAACTTATCTCTGCCGTAGTGAAACCTGAAGAGGCAGGTGAGGCTCTGCAGAAATGGTCGGAAAATCCAGGTAAGGTATTCAGAATGTTGGTTGAATTTTAATTTTATCAATTTTAATTTTTGACATTACAATGAAAGCTTTAAATAATAAGACTGCAGTAAAGGCAGTACGTCCGGAACGTATCATACAGTTTGGTGAAGGCAATTTCCTTCGTGCGTTCGTTGACTGGATTATCTCGAATATGAATGAAAAGACAGATTTCAACAGCAGTGTTGTTGTGGTGCAACCTATAGATAAAGGTATGGTTGATGCCCTCAATGCTCAGGACTGTCTTTATCATGTCAATCTTCAGGGACTTAACAATGGCGAGGTGGTGAACTCATTCAGAATGATTGATGTCATCAGCCGTGCCCTGAATCCATATAGCCAGTATAATGATTTCATGGCACTGGCAGAACAGCCTGAGATGAGATTCGTAATCTCGAACACTACTGAAGCAGGTATCAACTTCGATCCGTCGTGCAAGCTCGAAGATGCTCCTGCAAACTCTTATCCGGGCAAGCTGACACAGTTGCTTTATCACAGATTCAAACATTTCAACGGCGACAAGTCGAAAGGACTTATCATCTTCCCATGCGAGCTTATCTTCCTCAACGGTCACAAACTGAAGGAAACAATCTATCAGTATATTGAATTGTGGAACCTTGGTGAAGAGTTCAAGTCATGGTTTGAAACAGTATGTGGTGTATATGCCACACTGGTGGACCGCATCGTACCGGGATTCCCTCGTAAAGACATAGATAACATAAAAACTAAACTAGACTTTGATGACAATTTAGTTGTACAGGGTGAGGCTTTTCACCTGTGGGTAATCGAAGCACCGGAATCGGTTGCCGAAGAATTTCCTGCGAAACAAGGCGGGCTGAACGTTCTGTTCCGTCCCGTCGGAGGAGCCATATCATGAACGCAAGGTGACTCTCCTGAACGGTCCTCACACTGTATTGTCGCCGGTGGCATTCCTTTCGGGCGTCAATATCGTGAGAGATGCTTGCCGGCATGAGGTGATAGGTAAGTTCATCAAACGTGTGATGTTCGACGAGCTGATGGAAACCCTTAACTTACCGAAAGAAGAACTTAAGAAGTTTGCAGATGACGTTCTTGAACGTTTCAACAATCCTTTCGTGGATCATCAGGTGACATCAATCATGCTTAACTCATTCCCTAAGTATGCCACACGCGACCTTCCGGGAGTGAAGGAATATCTGAAACGCAAGGGTGTTCTTCCTGAAGGACTCGTCCTCGGTCTTGCAGCCATCATAGTATACTACAAAGGTGGAAAGCGTGCCGATGGTGTAGAGATAGTTCCTAACGATGCACCGGAAATCATGGCGATGCTTACAAGTTTGTGGAACGATGGCTCGGTAGAAAATCTTGTGAAGACAGTTCTCGCCGATACTTCCATCTGGGGTGAAGACCTTAATACCATCCCGGGACTGGCAGACCGTGTAATTTACTATATCAACAAAATCCAGAGCGAAGAAATGCTTCAGACAGTAAAAGACCTTGTAGATTGATACTTCTACCTGTATTCTTCAATTTATAAATGTTAGTTTGTTATGACTGAATATATCCAGATAAACCTGCGGACCAATGTGGCTGTGGCACTGCACCATTGTCCAAGGGTACTATAATAGAGGTAAACGGCAATTTTATAGAACTGGCTGAGGATATACCTGCCGGTCATAAGATTGCTTGAAGGATTTTGCAGAAGGTGATATGGTGATAAAATACGGTTTCCCTATATCGCACACTGTGAAAGAAGTCAGGAAAGGACATCTGCTGAACGAGAAAACTGTTAAGACTAACCTTTCCGGTCTGAGTACATATACTTACACTCCGAAGTTCGAGAAACAGACTTTTCGAACGAGAACCGTACATTCAAAGGATATTTGCGTGCCAACGGAGAAGCCGGCATACGTAATGAGATATGGATTATCCCTACGGTGGGTTGCGTGAACGGAATAGCAAACCAGTTGGCCGAACAGCTTCGCAAGGAAACAGATTGCGAGGGGGTTGACTCCATTATATCTTTCCCTCATAACTACGGATGCTCGCAGTTGGGTGACGACCATGAGAATACCCGTAAGATATTGCGCGACATGGTCCTTCATCCAATGCCGGAGCTGTCCTTGTCGTAGGTCTTGGCTGTGAGAACAACCAGCCTGATGCCTTCGCGAGTTTATAGGTGACTATGATACCCAAAGGATCCGTTTCCTTGTTTCTCAGAAAGTAGATGATGAGATAGAAGAGGGTATGAAACTTCTTCGTGAGATGTATGCCATAGCCAGGGAAGACAAGCGGACTGATGTCCCCCTGTCAAAAACTGCGTATAGGACTCAAGTGCGGCGGGTCTGACGGACTGTCCGGTATCACGGCCAATCCGATGCTTGGGGTGTTCTCTGACTATCTTGTTGCCCAGGGTGGGACAACAGTCCTCACGGAGGTACCTGAAATGTTCGGAGCCGAGACACTGCTCATGAACCGTTGCCGTACGCAGGAGATATTCGACGATACAGTGACCATGATAAACGACTTCAAGAACTACTTCATCTGCAATGACCAGCCTATATATGAAAATCCTTCGCCGGGAAACAAGGCGGGAGGTATTTCTACACTTGAGGAGAAATCATTGGGATGTACACAGAAGTCGGGAAGCTCGATGGTGGAGGATGTTCTGAAATATGGCGACCGTGTCACAACACACGGACTTAATCTGTTGAGCGCACCGGGCAACGACCTTGTGGCAAGTACGGCTCTTGCTTCTGCCGGATGCCATATCGTACTGTTCACAACAGGTCGAGGAACACCGTTCGGAACATTCGTTCCAACCGTGAAGGTATCGACCAACACACCGCTGTACGAGCAGAAACATACGTGGATTGATTTCAATGCCGGAACTCTGGTAGAGGGAGAAAGCATGGAATCTTTAAGCAGACGTTTTATAGACTTTGTGGTGGAAGTGGCAAGCGGAAAGCAGGCACTGAACGAAAAGAAGGGATACCGGGAAATAGCTATCCTTAAGCAAGGAGTAACTTTATAAAATGTTTTATTTTTTTAAATGATGAAACTCTCCGTTGATATCTGAAATATAAATGGAGAGTTTTTTGTTTTTACACTTTTGAAATTATTTTTGTCATTAATATTAATCTGAAAATCGATATGACCATAAAAAACATTATCACAGTCTTAACTATCTTTCTGTCCGGATTCTGTTATGCCGGAACCTCCACTAAAGTGGATTTCAACTTCGATTGGAAATTCAGCAAACCAGCAGGCTTCGTGCCTCAGGACACTTTGTTCCTGAGTCCAGATATAAAGTGGGAGGATGTGTGTCTGCCTCACGACTGGAGTATCAGCGAAGGATATACCAAGACTCAGACAGCCGGAAGCAATGGTTTTCTGCCTGGCGGTGTGGGGATTTACATGAAGAATTTTCTCACCTCGGATGATATGAATGGGAAAAAGTGTTCATTCATTTCGAAGGTGTATATAATAACTCAAAGGTTGGATAAACGGGCATCTGTTGGGATTCCGTCCTAACGGATATGTGGGATTTGAATATGAACTTACTCAATATCTGAAACCAAAAGGTTCGATGAATACAATAACTGTCTGCGTTGACAGAAGAGCGTATGCCGACAGCAGATGGTATGTCGGTGCCGGTATATACAGGAATGTGAGTCTTATTCTAAGAAACGAGCTCTATATTCCTTCAGACGGAATATTCGTTACCACACCACAGGTAGGCAACCGTTCGATGGTGAATGTGGTATGCGAGGTGAAGAATGCTGGAACAGGTGTAAAAGGAGTCACCGTGAAGCACGAAGTAGTGTACGACGGCAAGACAATAGCTTCTGTTTCCGATGATTTTGTTGCCCTGAAAGGCGATTTCAATGAGTTCACTGCATCTGTTGAACTGGAGAATTGTCATCTCTGGATCTTGAAACGCCTTCGATGTATGAGCTTCATACTACTCTGATTGCTTCTGACGGATATGTGATGGATAAGAAAACAACAAATTTGGTATCCGCAACATTAAATTCGATGCGGATGAAGGCTTCCTTCTAAACGGAAAATCCGTAAAAATAAAAGGAGTGAACATACACCACGACTTGGGATGTATGGGTGTTGCCGCATACGATGATGCCCTGTTGCGACGCCTTCTGAAACTTCGTTCCATAGGCTGCAATGCCATACGTACAGCCCATAATCCGCATTCGGAAAGTCTGCTGGAAATGTGCGACAGTCTGGGACTTCTTGTAATGAATGAATTTATCGACGAATGGAAGGTAGCAAAGAAAAAGTGGATTACTGAGCGAGCTAAGGAAGATGCGCCCGACAGCATATCAATAGGATATACCAGATACTTCGATACGCATGCCGAGCACGACCTCAAGTCGTTCATCAGGCGAGACAGAAATCATCCTGCGTGATACTCTGGAGTATAGGCAATGAAATAGAATGGACTATCCATATTACTGGGCATCGAGCAAAGACAATAAAGGGTTCAAGGGCTTATCCATACGGGCGACCCGGAAACAGACAACAAGTCTATACTGAAAGAGTTCAACCGTCTGTCAGGAGGAAAAGACGATTTGGCTGAAACAGCCGCTGTCCTTGCCGGTTGGGTTAAGGATGTGGACACTACCCGTCCCGTCTCTTCAGGAGTCGTTGTTCCGTCAGTTTCGCGTCTCTCCGGATATACAGACGTGCTTGATGTAGTGGGATATAACTATAAAGACAAATATTATGAAATCGACCATAAGCTATATCCATATCAGCCTATTATCGGTTCGGAGAATGTTGGTCAGCTCTTTGAATGGACAGCCGTGGCCGACAAGAAGTACATAGCGGGCATCTTCGTGTGGACAGGATTCGACTATCTTGGCGAGAACGGTCCATGGCCTGCAAGGGGTGGAGACTGTTCTTTCTTCGATTTCGTGGGCAACAAGACAGCGCGTGGCCATTTCTTTGAATGTCTGTGGAAAGACACACCGAAAACCCATATTGTAACAATACCTGAAAAAGAAAGCGAGTTCAAGATGGATGCTGACGGAAGTTTCACCTACACTCCACGCCCGGGATGGATCAGACGCTGGGAGTGGTACGACACACGCGATAAATGGAAGTACCGCAGGGACGAGGACATACTGGTACAGGTATATACCAACGCCCCAGAAGTGGAACTGTTTCTGAACGGCAAATCGTTGGGAACAAAGAAACGCAGCGATTTCATGGAGCATAATATACTGATGTGGAAGGTGGCATACAAGGAAGGAACACTCCTTGCGGTAGGCAAGGACGGCGACAGAATATTGTCGAAAGACACTTTGTCCACAAGCGGCAAGCCGTGCCGTCTGGCACTGAACTGCGACCGCAAAACAGCTACCGACAACGGTTATGACCTTATCCATGTAGAAGTATCCATTGAAGATAAAAAAGGAAACACAGTAGTCGATATACCTTCGGATGTGAGGATAATCCTCGACGACAAGTTTGAACTTGCCGGACTCGACAATGGATCGCCTTCGATAGAAGATTTGAACATCAACGTCATAAACAATAGTGTAAGGACATATAACGGAAAGTGTCTGTTTGTCCTGAGAACCATAAGAGGGAAGAAAGGAACATCCTTTGTAAAGGTTGTAGGTGACGGTGGAATACAGGCAGATGTAAAATTCTGATTTCCCACCCTATATCACATTAATATCCCCCTCATATATTATAAGTGAAAGATATAGTTTTATGACATCAAAAAAACATGTAAAACCTAAGATTATGAGAAATAAAAATCTTTTAGCTTTAATAATCCTATTATCAACCCTAAAGGTTTCAGCATCTGATTCAAATGTTGATTTCAATAAAGATTGGAAATTCGTACTGAAAGATTCTGCTCATTATTCATATACTTCTTATGTCCCTGGTGATGAATGGAAGAAAGTGAACCTGCCACACGACTGGAGTGTTGGTCTGCCTTACGACTCCATCTCTGGCGAAGGGTGTGTAGCTTTCCTTCAGGGAGGAATAGGATGGTATAGCAAATCATTTCCCACAACAATCAGCGCAAATCAGAAATGCTATATAGTGTTCGATGGAGTATATAATAATTCTGAGTATTGGATAAATGGCAAAAAACTTGGATATCATCTTTCGGGATATGCTCCTTTTTATTTTGATGTCACAGACTATCTCAATCCCAATGAGGATAACCGCATGACTGTAAGGGTCGACCACAGCCATTATGCCGACAGCAGATGGTACACCGGTTCAGGTATATACAGGGATGTGAAAATGATTGTAACCGACAGACTGCATATTCCGGTTTGGGGAACATTTGTCACTACTCCCGTGGTTACTGATAAATATGCTAAAGTAAACAACCAAATTACCGTGCGCAACAGTTACTCTGAACCCAGAACAGCTGTTGTTGAGATAGTGTATAAAGATAATAAAGGCAATATCGCAGCCTTTGAGGTCTTCAGTATAAAACTGAATGCTGGTGAGGAGAAAATTATCGACATCGTATCGGAGATAAAACAGCCGGATTTGTGGAGCGTCGAGATACCAGTCCTCTATACAGCCGAGACCCGTATTAAGAATGGCGATGAAGTCATTTCTGAAAACACTGTCAGGTTCGGTATACGAACATTCCACTTTGATGCAGACAAAGGTTTCTTCCTTAACGGAAAAAATATGAAGATAAAAGGAGTATGCCTGCATCATGATGCCGGTATAGTTGGCACAGCAATGATACGCGATGTGTGGTACCGACGTCTGAAAACCCTTAAGGAAGGAGGATGTAACGCCATCCGCCTTTCGCACAATCCGGGAGCGGATGAGTTTCTGTCTTTGTGCGATGAGATAGGTCTTCTGGTCCAGGAAGAGTTCTTCGATGAGTGGGATTATCCCAAAGATAAAAGGCTCAATATGAAGGAAACGGTAGAAGACTATCCTACTCATGGTTATTGTGAGCATTTCCAGGAATGGGCTGAAAGGGATTTGAAAAACGTAATGAGGAGAAGCCGTAATCATGCCTGTATCTTCCAGTGGAGTATAGGTAATGAAATAGAATGGACTTATACCG
>ENA-OQDF01000743-OQDF01000743.1-human-gut-metagenome-genome-assembly--contig:-NODE-743-length-13578-cov-2.025723_pt1 | contig 13578 bp, 19 predicted proteins | sample MGYA00242769_ERZ504597 | MGnify/ENA primary metagenome ERZ504597 (study PRJEB26092, sample SAMD00036305) | human gut metagenome | host: Homo sapiens | study: EMG produced TPA metagenomics assembly of...
AATAGAGAGGCTAGAGATAATGGAAAACCCAAATCAAGCACAAGAATCTCCGCAATTGACTACTATCAGCTCAGACGATATGACATTTCGCGAGGCTATGGCAGAACTTAACGGTATCGTAGAGGCTCTAGAAAGTAACACTCTTGAACTCGAAGAAAGCCTCGTGAAATACGAACGAGGTATTGCTCTTCTACGATTCCTTAAGGAAAGTTAAACACTGCACAGCAAAAGGTAGAAGTTCTTATGGGAGAACTTGAGATGCCAGAAGACGATACCGTAATCGACTCGACACTGTCTAAGGCGTAAGCAAGCGAGATGGCATTACATTGCCAAAAGGGATAGTACTTTCTTGTAGGGAGTTATCTTCGTAATATCTCCGCATTTCAAAACCGCTTATCGCCGTTTTATGTTCATTGAACGTCTTAATGATACCGCTCGCCAGCTACCGGAAAAATGCCTGTCCAAGCATGGGACAGGCACCATTTTTCGTACAATATAAAAACGAGAAATTAGTGGGAGGGATTGATTTGAACATCCTCGTTATAAATGCAGGTTCTTCTTCATTAAAATATCAGTTAGTTAATATCGCCACTCACAAGGTTGTTGCTAAAGGCTTATGTGAACGGGTAGGTACTGAAGAATCTTCACATAAACATGGTATTGACGATAACGAGTTTGTTTATGAGCTACCTCTACCAGATCATACTGCTGCCGTTCAGGTTGTACTTGACGTATTGTCCAAAGGGCTAATGCAGTAATTCACGACATGAGTGAATTGCGGCAGTAGGACATCGAGTTGTGCACGGCGGTGAATATTTTGAGAAATCTGCTTTAATCGATGAAGATGTAATTTCGAAAATCGATGAATTAGCAGAATTGGCACCACTTCACAACAAAGCAGCTCTTGCTGGTATTTTTGCCTGTCGTAAGCTGATGCCTGATACTCCTATGGTTGCTGTGTTTGATACTTCGTTTTTCCAGACGCTGCCTCCTTCTGCTTATATGTATCCTTTGCCGTATGAATATTATGAAAAGTATGGCGTTCGTAAGTACGGCGCTCACGGTACTTCACATCGTTATATTGCTGAACGTGCGGCAGACTTACTTGGTGAACCTTTAACGGATCTCCGTCTGATCACCTGCCATCTGGGAAATGGATGCTCCATTTCTGCTATTGACCACGGTAGCCCTATTGATACCTCTATGGGCTTTACCCCTCTTGATGGTTTGATGATGGGTACTCGTTGCGGCTCTATCGATCCTGCTATTGTGACATTCCTGATGGAAAAGCTTGATCTTACTCCTGGTGAGATGAATGACATCATGAATAAGCAATCCGGTCTTTTAGGAATTTCAGGCATTAGTAACGATCTTCGCAGTGTGCGGGAAGCCTCTGAAGCAGGTGATGAGCGTGCAATGCTAGCTTATGAAATGTATTCTTCACGAGTAAAGAAATATATTGGTCAGTATTTCTTTATGCTTGGTGGAGCTGATGCTATCGTTTTAACCGCTGGTGTTGGTGAAAATTGCGACAAAATGCGTCGTATGATTTTCTCTGGCTTGCAGCCGTTGGGTATTATTTTGGATCCTGCTAAAAATAAACAGCGCGGTTTTGAGCGTTTTATTTCTTCTGACAAGTCAGAGGTTCCGGTTATTGTTATTCCTACCGATGAGGAGTACATGATCGCTCGTGACACCTATGACATTGTTCGAGCAAAGACTCAGATTGTTCCCGTGCAAAAATAATTTTGAATCTATTTAAATGATTTAATAAACCCCTAAGCAAATTTTTTGTTTAGGGGTTTATTTGTATATTGAGTAATCAATTTAGTTCCCATAGTGAGCAATATATTATTTTGTGCATATTATTTCGAACGCTTGGCGTCTCAGCGGGCTGAGACTATTAATACTAAAGGCATCCAAGAGAACTTGAATGCCTTTGATTTTGCTTCAAAGAAGTGTTTGAGCAACTCGTTTGATTGATTAGTTAATCCTTTTCGACATTGCCAGATTAGAGCGTTTGAGCTTGCACACAAGTAATAGCAATAACGCCCACAACGTCTTCAGCGGTGCAACCACGCGAAAGATCGTTAACCGGTGCAGCGATACCCTGGAGAATTGGTCCATATGCTTGAGCATTACCGAGGCGCTGAACAAGCTTGTAGCCAATATTTGCTGCGTCTAAGTCGGGGAAAATCAAAACATTAGCTTTACCAGCTACTGGTGAGCCAGGTGCCTTTGATTGTCCTACTTCGGGAACAATAGCAGCGTCCAATTGAAGTTCGCCGTCAGCATTAAGGTCAGGGTAGTGCTCCTTAATGTAATTCATTGCTTCTACCACCTTGGTAGCATCATCATTTTTTGCGCTGCCATAAGATGAGTGAGAAAGCAGAGCGATGCGAGCTTCTTTACCTAAAAGACGCTTGAATGAATCGTTGGTGAGATTTGCGATATGAGCAAGCTTTTCTGCGGTTGGTTGAACTTCAAGTGCGCAGTCGGCGAATGCAAAGATACCATTTTCGCCGAGCTCGCAATTAGGGACATCCATGAGGAATAAAGAACTTACCATGGGAGCGTCTGGTGCAGTTTTAAGAACCTTTAAAGCAGGTGAAAGGATTTTTACCGTTGCACAACCAGCACCGCCTACAAGGCCATCACACATGCCTGTTTTGAGCATCATAACGGCAAAGTAGATCGGATCAGTTGTAACCAGGCTGTGAGCCTCTTCTTCGGTCATGCCCTTCTTTTTGCGGAGTTCGAATAACAGATTTGCAAACTCTTCCACTTTGTCAGAGGTTGCAGGATTAATAATCTCTGCATTGCCTAGAGCAAAGTTTTTTGAGCGAATTTCAGTTTCATCACCTAATATCACAATATTTGCAATGCCGTCTGCAAGTGCAGTTTCGGCAGCTGCTAGAATGCGGTCGTCATTGCCTTCGGGCAAAACAATGGTTTTCTTATCTGCTTTAGCACGTTCGATCATTGACTCAATGAGCGTAGCCATAGGCAATCCTTTCGTTACGTATTGCTACTTTTCATTATCATTTTAGCGTTCGTTGAGTTGCGTGGGTATAATGTGCCTTTGAGGGAAACCACGTACGGCGTGAACGGAAAGGTTAGGTGGAATCCTTTATGAAAACAATCTCCTTTGCAGTGCCTTGTTTTAATTCGGCAGACTACATGGAGAAATGCGTAGAATCACTACTGCCTTGTGGTGATGATATTGAAATTATTTTGGTTGACGATGGGTCGACCAAAGACAATACTCCTGAAATTTGTGATCGACTGGAAAAAGAACATCCTGGAATAGTGCGTGCTATTCATAAACCTAACGGTGGACATGGCTCTGCAGTGAATTCTGGACTCGAGGCAGCAACAGGGCTTTATTATAAAGTGGTCGACTCAGATGATTGGCTTGATAACGATGCCATGAATACCATCATGCCTTACTTGCGTGAGCAAAAAACCGCTTCGAACAAACGGGTGCTACAGCAACGGATTTGGTAATAGCTAACTATGTGTATGAAAAGGTGTTTGAAGGCACTCACACTACTATTCGCTACACGAATGTTTTTCCCACTGATAGAGAATATGGGTGGACAGAGGTAGGCCGTTTTAACCCTTCGCAGTATCTTTTAATGCATTCTGTTATCTATCGTACAGAGATGCTTCGTTCTATGGGTTTGAAGCTTCCTGAGCATTGCTTCTATGTAGATAACATCTTTGTGTACGTGCCTCTGCCTCACGTTAAAACGATGCGCTATTTTGATGTTGATATGTATCGTTACTTTATTGGACGAGAGGACCAGTCGGTCAACGAGAAAATAATGCTTTCTCGTATAGACCAACAAATTCGTATCACAAAAGTGATGATTGATTCAGTTGATCTTTCGTCGGTTGAAAACAAGCGCTTGCGTAGCTACATGAAAAACTATTTATCTATGATGATGTGCATTTGTTCAGTGTTTTTACGTATGGAAAAGACATCTGAAAATGAGGCAAAGCGAGCTGATGTTTGGGCATACCTACGCGCAAAAGACGAAGAGTTATATCATGATGTCCGTCGATCGGTGCTTAATCTTGCAACCAATATTCCTACTGACGTAGGCCGTATGGTAGGAATTACGGGATATCACATCGCTCAAAAGATTTTTAAGTTTAATTAATCTTTATAATCTTCAGGATTTTTTGCAGAGCTACCTGTGGTATCGGAGTAGGTGCGCATTTCGTGTCCGAATCGGACTGCGCCCTCACCGAATCGCTGGGCAATTAAATCATTGGCTTCAAGCAGTTTTGAATTCTTTTTTGCATGCGAAATTAGAGCACTGCGTTTTACTGAGTGATGTTCGTTGCGAGGTGTTTGAGGATCGGCAACATCGGCGTTGTCGATCCTTTTGTATTGAGATCCCTTTTTGGAGTCCGCTGTCAAAAGAGATGCTTTAGCAAGAACCTCATCATCATCTAATCCACCAAAAGTGTTGTTTGAACGGGCTCGCCGTCGAATCCACTTACTCCAACGCCTACAAGACGTAATTTCTCTCCAGGTGTCCAAAGTTCATCAAGCATCTCATAGAGTTGTGGCAACCAGAGCAATTCATTAGTCCCTAGATCGGGAAGCTTTCGTTGACAGGTGCGGATCGTTAAATCTTCTCGTCTAATTTTTAAGTGAAGAGTTGTTCCTTCCAGATGCTTTCTCCTTAGTCTTCGCCCAACTTTATGAGCCATAGTTGCTATGCGCGCACGTAGTTCTTTCTCTGTCGGATAGGCTCTGCGCAAAGCTAATTTCATTTGAAATTGATTTTTGCTGGTTCGTGCTCAGAGTTTACTGCGGTATCAATGCCACGGGCGCGATCCACCATAAGTGCGGTATTTTTACCAAATACTTCGCGCAAAAGGACTGGATCGGCATTAACTAAATCGCCCAGAGTATGAATGTGGTAAGAGTTGAGCTTTTTTACTGCTACAGGCCCAATACCACTCATTTCCTTAACGGGAAGAGGCGCTAAAAAAGCTTGTGAGTCTTCAGGATAAACAACAGTTAAACCACGCGGTTTATTTTGGTTTGAAGCAATTTTGGCAACTGATTTTGAAGCTCCCAGGCCAATAGAGCAAGTAATTCCCAATTGCGATACGCGCATCTGAATTCTTTTCGCTACTTCAATTGGATGAGTGCGGTTGGCGCGTGTAGGTGACACATCAAGGAATGCTTCATCGATACTTACCTGCATTAGTTGAGGGGATTCTTCATAAAGAATATCCATGACCTTTTTTTGACATTTCTCGATATCGATGAAAATTTCCTGGGGTCCAAATTGCCTGTGGACACAAGCGTGCGGCAGTGGAGGAGGGCATAGCTGAATGAACACCAAATTTTCGCGCTTCGTATGACGCCGTAGAAACAACTCCCCGTTTTTCGGGACTTCCTCCAACGATAACGGGCTTACCGCGCCATTCTGGATGGTCTAGTTGCTCGACGGAAGCAAAAAACGCATCGAGATCCATCAATAAAATTGCACTTCCAATCCAAGGTTTAAATTGAGGTGAGTTCTGGATTGATTTTGCAAGGGAGCTGACGTCGGCTTTGGTGGTTTTTAAAGGTAAAGACTTGTCGAATTTTTCAGTGTTAGATTGAGCTGATTTTGTCATTGGTATGTTGAAGGAGGAATTTTCAACAAATGTTTCGTATTGGGGTACAGATTGATAAAACCCCATTTCAGAATGGGATAAATCATGGGAAGAAGCGTTGATATTTGCCTGAATAGGTCTATTCTTTTCCATGAAACATAGTCTAGCATGTCCACGGTCGGTATATTTTGTGCTAGGGTAGTTGACCCAGGCTTTAACTGCTTGATTTATTTTGCAACACTTTCGAGGTTTGAATTGGAAGAAAACTTTTTAATTTGGAAGTGTGCTTTTAGATAGTATGTAAGGATTTGAGGCATTCGTGAAACCATTTGAAGCTTTAACAGAGCTGGTTAATGAGGCTGCGGCAGCTCCGCAGCGTCAAGAAACGTTGCCCTATGATATTCGTGCCGAAATTGACTGGGTAGATTTTTCATGTATCGCTAACCCTTTAGGCACACCTTCTTGCGTAAAAGAAGCTATTGCTTCTGCTATCTCTGAAGGAGATCTGTCATTTTTACCCAATAGCGATGGTCAACACTTGAGTCGAGTTATTGGACGCTATTTTGAAATGCCTCCTGAGTGCATTATGGCAGGTACGAGTGTAAGTTCCATGATTGGTGCTATAGCGCAGGCGTATCGTCCTTGCAGCGTGGGTATTCCTACTCCAGCGCCAACGGGTTATTTCCTTTCAGTTGCAAATGTTGGTCATAATCCCGTTAAGCTGGTAAACCCCTTTTCTCTTTCGGCTATCGAGCCTCAGGTTGCTTTTTCCAATGGTTGTCAATTCGATGCAGCAGTACTTGCAAATCCAAGTTTTCCCTGCGCTCGTCTGCTGTCTGAGAAGATTCTTAAACGATATTTGGAAGTTTGTAATTGGGTCATTGTTGATGAATCAAATATCAGCCTTACCCTTGGGGGAGAATCTTTGTTGAGCTAACCCAGCAGTATCGTAATCTTTTTGTTGTACGTAGTTTGTCTCATGAGCTCGGTATGCCTGGTATTCCCATGGGATATGTTGTGGGTAATGATTCGGCAATTAGTCACATTAAACAGTTTAGTGATGGTTCAGAAATCACTATGTTTAATGAAATTGTTGCTCGAGAATTTCCTCACACCAGTGACTATCTTGATGAAACGGTAGCGCTTTTGGAAAAGGAAATCCCCTGGATGCAATGCATGCTTAGTCTGACTCCAGCATCAAAGTATTTCCCTCAGAAGCCAATTTTGTTATGTGTGCGCTCGAAGAGCGTGCTGCACGGGATTTCGGTATTTCAAGTGCAGCGGATTTAATTGTGCGATTGCAAAAGGCTGGATTTACAGTACGCGACTTGGCAGGTGTTCCTGGTATCGAAGGAAAGCGCTATTTCTTGGTTTCCATCCGAAGCCACGAAGATAACGAAAAGTTTATTTCTGCCTTGCGCGATATTATTGATGAAGCCTAAAGCCGTTTTATTTTTTAGCGTTCGCTTGCTAAGAAGAACAGTGCTAAAGTTCCTGGACCTGAATGAGCTCCAATTACTGGATCTACGTAGTTTACCAGGTAATTCTTTACTCCAAATTTTTCAGTAACAAGTTGTTGTAAGTATTCAACATCTTTTATGCAGTCACCATGTGAAATACCGATCACTTGTTCATCGATCGGCTGGGTAATGGTCGCTTCCATGTGTTTTACTAAAGCTTGAATACTTTTCTTGCGACCGCGGGTTTTTTCCATGGGGATTAAAAGTCCGTCATTGTCTACATGAAGAACTGGTTTGATGTTGAGTAAGCTTCCCGCAAAAGCCGCTGTACGAGAAACGCGACCCCCGCGGAACAAAAACATTAAGTCGTCAACGGTAAACCAATGGGCCATTTTTAGACGGTTTTCACGCACCCATTGTTCAACTTCGGAAAGTGATTTTCCTTCTTGTCGCATTTTAGCAGCGTAGTATACGATTAGGCCTTGACCGACCGATGCTGCCAAAGTATCAACGGCAGTAAAAGTACGCTGTTCGTATTGTTCTGAGAGAGCTTTACCTACGTTTCGAACTCCTTCGTAAGTTCCAGATAGCCCACTAGAGAATCCGAGATAGAGAATATCATTTCCTTGTTGGAAGATTTTTTCGAAGAGTTCTTGTGCATCCGATAAGTTTGGAAGGGAAGTGGTGAATATCTTTCCTTCTCGCATCATGGTATAAAACTGCTTCAGATCAGTTACCTGCCTTTGAGGTAGCTTTGATACTCTTCGCCATCGGTCATAAATACGAGAGGAAGAACTTCCAGTTCTAATTCATCAATAAGTGATTCTGGTAAGTTGCAGGAAGAATCAGTAACTATGGTATAGGACATGAAGTGCTCCTCACGTAAGATGTTTTGCCATCGACAGAGTAACATATTTGCTGGTTGTTTCCTCTGGTATTGCGCTTATTTGAGCTCTTGATGTGGTTAAGATGACTAATTCAGTCAGTATTTTGATATTGAGGACAATGCGGCTATGCGTCACAATACCTTACGTATTTACTATTGGTGGGAAGTTAATGGGGGATTTATATGGAAGGTATCAGCGCAGGGATATCTCAAATATTAATTCTCGCCATAGTAGTTGTTCTTGGGTTTATTCTTTCTAAGCTTTCGTATCTTGACGAACATACCTCAAATAAGCTGGTAGGGATTCTGGTCAACGTAACTCTTCCTTGTATGATAATTGCTTCCACGTCTTCAGTTGATTTCCAGCAAATATCAGCGCAAATTCCGATTGTATGTGGACTCGGTGTTTTGTTGTTTGTAGCAATGGCTTTGATTTCGATAGCAGCTTGTCTTTGTTTGAGAGTTACTGCTCATACGTTTTCATGTTTTATCTTTTCAGGCATCTGCACTCAAACGGCATTTATTGGGGTTCCAGTAATTGCTGCGGTGCTAGGTGAGAACACGATTATTTTGACGAGTCTAATCGTTGCGGTAATCAATGTTTTTCTTTTCAGTTTTGGGGTTGCGATGCTCGCTGTTGATCAACAGCTTCGAGAGTTTCGAGAAGCTAAAACGACTCAAAACGAAAGCGAAACATTTTCTTTTGTTAATGCTCTTTCTCGAGTAAAACTTACCTGGAGAAATTTTGTTAATCCAGCTTTGGTAGCTGCCCTAGCGGCACTTGCTTTGTTGTTCTTCCAAATTCCTATGCCCTATGTGCTGGGAAGCGCTTTTGATATGGTTGGCAGTCTTACTGCACCAATATCTATGCTCGTGATTGGGTTCTATGTTTCGCGAATGAAGATAAAAGAAGCTTGTTCGCAGTGGCGCGTGTTTGTGTTTGGTTTTATTCGCTTTTTCCTTGGATCACTAGCGCTTTTCTATTTGCTTTCTTTCTTCATTTCCGATGAGCTTGTTGTTGCGATTGCCGTTCTGGAATTTGCAATGCCGACGGGCGCTATGGTTCCAGCTTTAGTTGCAAGTCATAAAGGAGATGCGCTATTGGCATCGGAGCATACGGTAATTTCTGCCGTTCTTTCTTTTGTGTATTTACCCTTGATTATCACCATAATGACCCTGTTGCCGTTGCTTAGAACAGATAAAACCCTAGTTCTGCCATAAGTATTCCTAACAAGGCACCAGCAATTACATCCTTGATGAAATGCACTCCTGATACAACACGTAAACATGCGAGTAGCACCCCAAGTATAAGAATGAGAATTCCAATCTCGGGAATCGGGCAGCAGAAATAGAAGGTTGTTCCTATAAGAAAAATTGAAAACACATGTCTGCTTGGAAATGATTTTCCTTTTGTATTTTTGGGGATGAGGGGAGCTGTTTCAAAAACTTCATAGGGACGCGGTGAGTTAACTGCCTTTCTGAAGATGCTTAGAACCACAAAAGAGACGAGTGGTACTAAGAAGGCAGAGCTAAAGGTACTAGAAAAGAAATACCGTATGACAAAGTCTAAACTTGGATTGAAAAATAATAAGTAGATCAAAAGACAGGGGTAAGCAATATAGATTGCTTTAGTAATTAAGTTATTACACAAGGGGATACCCTTTGCTAAGAGTGGCTGCTCTTTCATCGTTGCAATCATGCTTTCGTAGGTTTCTTTTTTCATTGAATGCTTGAATCCTTATTTCGAAGACGGTTCTGCAGGATAATTGTTATGTTTTGATTGCTTATAAGGTAATTCCCTTTTGTTGTAAATGTTTTGTAGCAAATTCTATAAAATGTCGCGCTGCTGGAGCGCAAATTGATTTATCAGGAATAGCAATTCCTACCAAGATTGATTCCGATGGTTCGATAGGTATTTTGCTCACTTTAAAGTCGTATTTTTCAGTTGAAAGACTGTTGGTGATGGTTATTCCCATACCTGCTTCAATTAAGCCAAGAGTTGCAGCGGTTTCAATGGTTTCGTAGGCAATTCTGGGATGAAGATTATGGCGCGATAATACCCCTAAGGTATCAATATCTTGTCCTTTGCCTGGCATAATAAGTCTTCATTACTGCATTCGCTCAGGGGAAAACTTGAGGCGTTTGCAAGGGGATGGGTGGTAGGTAGTACTGCAATCATAGGATCATGAGCAAGAGGTATCCAATCATATGAAGTGTGAGGATCGTAACTCATAAAGCCAAAATCCACTTCTTTTTGATCAAGCCATGCAGAAATTTCTTGATGAATTCCTTCCATAACTCGTATTTCAATATGCGGAAATTTCTCACGAAACTTTTTAAGCACTTTCGGCAGCCAATGTGAAGCAACGCTTGGATATGAAGCGATTGTTACCCTACCAATAGATAACCCTCGAATCTCTGAGGTAAGCTGAAATAATCGATCTTCTTCTTGGACGATAGCGCGAACAATAGGTAAGATCCGTTGTCCATTTTCAGTTAAGCGAACTCCGTTGCGCATGCGCTCTAACACTGGAAAGCGCAGATCTTTTCCAGGGCGGAAATGAGTTGGCTTACCCCTGAGGGTGTATAGGCTAATTCCTGTGCTGCTTTTGAAAAACTTCCTAATTCAACTGATTTTAAAAGGGCGCGATAGCGTGAGGTTTCCATAGACATCCTAAAAGAGTGCTTTAAGTAATACTTAATACATAGTTAATATATTATGGTTTACTAATTACTCAATTATTTATATAACGTATTTAGCACTTTTGATTTCCTTTTGTGGGGCAACTTAAGAGCATAGAAGGTTGGTACTTGATTCCGACTTGCTTTTGAGCATGAGGGGTAAATCGAAAGGTATTAATCAGGGCGAGCAGGGTGGCACGCAATTACCTGATTGTATGATTCCTCATCGTCGTTTTGGCGTTGAGGAATTCTTTTTAAGAGCGATGAAATAACTTGTTCAAAAATTGAATGGGTATATTTGAAACTTGATTTATTTGAAAATTATTTGACTGGTTTAGAGTAAGTGATTCCTGAGAGCTGAAAGGATTTGTCCATGAGATTAGCAATGAAGCTAGATTGGCGTATTGTTGCTCCTCTTCTTATTGTTATTGCAGGAATACTATGGGGCGTCATTGGACTCTTTTCTACAGCTCTATCTTCAGCAGGACTTGAGCCAGTACAAATTACTGTTGTTCGTTGCACGATTGCTGCGTGTTCTTTGGGGATTGTTTTAGCTATTTTTAAACCTCATGCGTTTAAGATTCATCTTCGTCATATCTGGGTATTTCTTGGTACGGGTGTGCTGAGCATTGCTTTTTACAATGTTTGCTATTTTGCCTGTATCGAGCTGTGCGGACTATCTTTTGCCGCAATATTGCTTTATACCGCTCCCTGCTTTGTGGTGTTGCTATCTGCTTTTTTCTTTAAAGAAAAGCTGACGGCTCATCGGTTCGGTTCTCTGGTGTTAGCTTTTTGGGTTGCCTTTTGGTCGTAGGGTCGGTTCAGGGAATTTTGGGCTGTCAGGATTCGGTATTTTGCTTGGTTTGGCATCTGGAATTGGATATGCCTTTTATTCATTATTTGCAAGAGTGGCCCTTAAACATTACGAACCTCTTACCGTGATGTTCTATACCTTTGTATGCGCTGCGCTGGCATTGATCCCATTTTCTCATCCTGCTGTAATTGTTGATCTCGCGCTTAACTCTTCATCTTTGTTGGTAATAATGCTTGCGCTTTCTTTAGTATCAACGGTACTGCCTTTTGTTTGCTATACCACTGGTCTTGCTCACATGGAAACAGGCAAAGCATCAATTATGGCTTTTATTGAACCTATGGTTTCGCTTCTTATCGGGGTTCTGGTGTTTGGCGAGGTTCTTACCTTGCTTAATGTTTTTGGTGTCGTGATGATACTTTGTGCCGTAGTACTTTTAAACCTTCCCGAAAAGAAATTCTTCTTGGATGCACAGACGAAATTTCGCAAGGTGCGCATTTTTGCAGAGATAAAGCACTGATTTTTTGCTTGCCAGCTGACCCTTGTTATACTGCACTGTAGCTAAAAAAGCAGGATTTCTTGCATGGTGTTAAGGAGAGTCTGGTAAATGGATTACCGTTCTTTGTATGATTTGTGGTGCGAAAAAGTCTCCGATGCTGAATTACGTGCTGATTTAGAGGCGATGTCTGAGAGCGACGAGGCTATCGAAGATGCATTTTATCGTACTCTTGAATTTGGAACTGCTGGTTTACGAGGAGTTTTAGGTGCAGGAACGAACGTATGAATATCCATACGGTAGGTCAGGCAACTCAAGGCATTGCAAATTATATCAAGCATAACGCTCAAGATAGTAAGCCTGGTACGGTTGCAATTTGCTATGATTCGCGTATTAATTCAGAATTATTTGCCCATACTGCTGCAAGTGTTTTAGCGGCAAATGGAATTACTTCCTATGTTTATCCTCGTTTAGAGCCTACGCCGGCGCTTTCTTTTGCGACACGCTATTTAGGTTGCGCCATGGGAATCAACGTTACTGCGAGCCACAACCCTAGCCAGTACAATGGTTATAAAGCATACGGTCCTGATGGTTGCCAGATAGCAAGCGATATGCAGATGCCATTACTGAATGTATTGAACAGGTAGATATATTCGACGATGTACAGTCGATGTCTTTTGAGCAGGCACAAGAACGTGGTTTGGTAGTTATGATTGGCGAAGACGTTCTTGATGCTTATTTAGATTCCGTGTACGAACAGCACGTTCCACAGAAAGCAGATGACCCTCTGCGCGTCGTTTATACTCCTTTGCACGGCACTGGTCTTGAGTGTGTGACGAGAATATTGCAGCGTATAGGAGTAACTGATATTCACGTGGTTGAGGAACAGGCTCAACCTGATGGTAATTTTACGACGTGTCCTTATCCTAATCCTGAAAATCGCGATGCTCTCGAGCGTGGGATCGCTTTATGTGAGAAGTCCATCCTGATTTATTGCTTGCAACCGACCCTGATGCCGATCGTGTAGGTATTGCGGTAAAAGATGGGGATGATTACAAGCTTTTAAGCGGCAATGAAGTAGGCGTTTTGCTTCTTGATTTTATTTGTCGTAGTCGTATTGCTGCGGGTACTATGCCTGAAAATCCTGTTGCGGTTACGACTATCGTTTCCTCAAGTATGGTTGATCCATTGCTGAGCATTACGGGGTAGAAGTTCGTCGTGTTCTCACTGGTTTTAAATACATTGGTGGAGTGATCGCTGAACTTGAAAGTGAGAACGCGGGGATGATTTCATCTTTGGATTCGAAGAGTCTTACGGTTATTTAGCGGGTACCCATGCACGCGATAAAGATGCAGTTGTTGCTTCGATGCTTATTTGTCAGATGGCTCGTTATTATCGTGCGCTTGATAAGAACCTCTATCAGGCAATGCAGGATTTGTATGATGAATACGGTTTCTACCACAATCGTACTCTTTCCTTTACTTTTGAAGGCTCAGATGGAGCTCGTAAGATGACTGCGTTAATGGATGCCTTGCGTACAAGTCCACTTCCTTCTATCGCTAATCTATATGTTCAGACCTATAAGGATTACAAAGTTGGGTAAACGGTTTACCCGCGG
>ENA-OQDF01000744-OQDF01000744.1-human-gut-metagenome-genome-assembly--contig:-NODE-744-length-13568-cov-1.836396_pt1 | contig 13568 bp, 21 predicted proteins | sample MGYA00242769_ERZ504597 | MGnify/ENA primary metagenome ERZ504597 (study PRJEB26092, sample SAMD00036305) | human gut metagenome | host: Homo sapiens | study: EMG produced TPA metagenomics assembly of...
GCAGCACTGTCCAGCACGGGTCTGTCACCTTCAGCTCTGCCATTCCCATTATTCTGGGCGCACACATCGGCACGGCCTTTACGCCGCTGCTCACCATTGGCGGCTCCTCCAAGGACGGCAAGCGCGCTGCACTGATCCATCTGTACTTCAACATCATTGGCAGCGTGATCCTGCTGGCACTGGTGTATGCGGTGCAGTTCACCGTTGGCATCCCCATGTGGAACGACGTGATGAACAAGAGCACCATTGCAAACATCCACACCCTTTCCAGCGTGTGCGCCATGCTGCTGTTCCTGCCGTGCAGCGGTGTGCTGTCCAAGCTGGCACTGCTCACTGTGCCGGACAGCGCCGAGGAAGCACAGGAGCTGAGCATGCCGGTGCTGGACGAGCGCCTGTTCAAAAGCCCGGCTGTGGCCCTGCAGCAGGCTAAGAGCGCTGTGATCAAGATGTCCCGCCGTGCTGCCCGCAATGTGAATCTGGCTGCACCGCTGCTGCTGAAGATGGACGAGGATACCGTCAGCGCCATCCGGTGCGTGAAAACCTGATCGACCGCATGGAGGTGGCAATCTCCAACTATCTGATCAAGATGACCGATCAGGAGCTGGGCGACGATGAGAGCCACACTGTGACCGAACTGTTGAATTTTGTTACCGAGTTCGAGCGCATCGGCGACTATGCGGTGAACATTATGGAAAAGGCAGAAGAACTGCAGGAAAAGGAAGCGTCCTTCAGTGAAAGCGCCACCAAGGAGCTGCAGCTGCTGGAGAATGCGCTGAACCGCATCCTGAACCTGACCAACGATGCCTTTGAAAACAGCGATATGCGTCTGGCGGCTCAGGTGGAACCGCTGGAGGAAGTGATCGATGTGATGGCGGAGCGCCTGCGCGACCAGCACATCCTGCGCCTGAAGGACGGCGTGTGCTCCATTGATACGGGTGTCGTGTTCCTGGATGTGCTGAACAATGCAGAGCGCATCTCGGATCACTGCTCCAACGTTGCTGCCCGCCTGATCGGCATGGATGCCGGCGAGGACTACGACTCCCACACCCTCAAGAGCATCATGCACCACAACCCCACCAAGGACTACATGCTGGAATACGAGGAGTGCCGCAAGGCCTACCTTGTTCCGCTGGAAGAAATGGAAGCCTGAACCTGAATGAGAAAAGGACCTCCGGAGAAGCATCCGGAGGTCCTTTTTGCATCACAGTGAAATGGAGTGCTCAGGCACTTTTGGGCAAAGAGACAATGACCCAGCGGTGCGGCCCGTGAAAGCCGTCTACCTTGGCGGCTTTGCTGCAGGTTCCGGGGCTGGGCGGGCGAGGTGGATACCGCGGTCCAGTTGCTTGCCGCAAAGACGGCACTGGTAATGGAGGGTGATCTGTTCTGACATGAGGAAGCACTTCCTTTTATGATCGCTGCAGGCGGTTAAAAAAACTTTACTTCTATTATCATTATATAAATTTTTACATCGGGATGTCAATAAAAATAATCAGTAAAAGTAGATAAAAATTGAGCATTCTGCACTCAATCGCCCAGATCTTCCAGCAGCAGGTCCAGTTCCCGTTCGCTGTACACGGTCACACCGCGTTTGATGCGCACGGCATCGTTCTCCGGCAGAAGATTGGTGTAGATGCCGGTGACGGTGACAAGCACATCCGGCTGGCCATTGGTGCCGCAGCGGTAAACGGCCACGCGCCCGCCTTGTCGCACAGGCGGTAGCTCTGGGCAGCAAGCTCCGGCATGGCCTGTGCGGCAAGGTCTGCTGCGGAGGAAGGCGGCGCTTCGCTGCCGGGGTCGGGCACCGGAAGGCTGAGCTTGGGCAGGGCCATCCAGAACAGGCTGAACACGATGGTGAATACGCACAGCCCGTAGAACAGGCAGGTGCACAGTTTGCGCATGGAGAAACACGCTCCTTTCCGGCTGAAGTATGCCCCAAAACAGGGGAGAACAGTCAATTTTCACACGGGAATGCTGTACTTTGTCCGGCAGATTGTGTTATACTACAGATGATTAGACCTATCAGGCCGAAGATTGGTTCTTGCCCGCGTTCTGTGCACGTGCTATAATATGGTATTGCGTGCAGTTCTGTGCGCTTTGATGGAAAAGTACCAGCGCATGGCGCTGAAAAGCAGCCTGAATGTTAGGAGGCGATTTCTATCTCCGATATGAGAAAGATCAACCGTGCCGGTGAGGGGCATTCCCCGGCACCGGCGGGGCGGAAGGTAAATGTGAGCAACAGCCGCCGGGAGTCCCAGCCGGGACCCAAACACGGCCGGGAACCCAAAGAACCAAAGGAACCCCGTGAAAAGGGCAGACATCCCATTCTGCGCTTCATTGGCCGAACCATTGCTACACTGATTTGTCTGGGTATCATGGCAGGCAGTCTGGTGGCAGTGGGTGCTGTATATTACGTGGTGCAGGCTACCGCCAACGACGGCGACCTGCTGGATCTGGACAACATTGAGCTGAGCCAGTCCAGTGTGGTGATGGCCACCGACCCGGACACCGGTGCACAGGTGGAGTATGCCACGCTGCGCTCTTCCAACAGCCACCGCGTGTGGGCGGATCTGGAGCAGATCCCCACGAACCTGCAGTATGCGTTCATCTGCACCGAGGATAAGGACTTTTACAACGAGCCCGGCGTCAACTTCAAGCGCACCATCGGCGCAATGGTCAACGAATACCTGCTGCCCATCTACAGCTCCAAGCAGGGTGCATCCACGCTGGAGCAGCAGCTGATCAAGAACCTGACCGACGACAAGAGCGCCAGCGGCATTGAAGGCGCACTGCGCAAGCTGCGCGAGATCTACCGCGCCCTCTGCCTGAGCCGCAGCTATTCCAAGGAGACCATTCTGGAAGCGTACCTGAACACCATCAGCTTTACCGGCACCATTCAGGGCGTGCAGACTGCGGCCAACGAATACTTTAATAAGGATGTCAGCCAGCTGACACTGTGGGAGTGTGCGACATTGCGTCCATCACCAAAAACCCCACCAACTATAACCCCTACACCAACCCCGAAAACCTGATCAACCGCCGTAACTTCCTCATGTACAACATGTGGCAGCAGGGCGTGATCAGCGAAGAGGACTACCGCAACGCAGCGGCCCAGCCGCTGGTACTGGCCGAGGAAGAGGATACCAAGAAGAATTCTTCCGTTACCTCTTACTTTACCGATGCACTGTTCACCGAGCTGGTGCAGGACATCATGGACAAGGAAAACATTTCGGAATCCGAGGCACAGAAGCTGCTGTACACCGGCGGCTTTACCGTTGAGTCGACTGTGAACGCCAAGGTGCAGTCCGCCATGGAAAACCTGATGCTCAACACGGATGATGCCTACTTCCCGGCCGCTGGCATGAGGAAGAGGTGACCTCCATCTCGGACGACGATGTACAGGTGATGAACGAGGACGGTACGCCCAAGACCCGCACCGGCGACGACGGTACCGTTTACTATTACCGCAATGTGCGTACTCAGGCAGCCATGGTCACGCTGGACTATGACGGCAATGTGATCGCCATTGTGGGTGGTCTGGGCGAAAAGAACAAGAGCCTCTCGCTGAACCGTGCTACAGTGTCACTCGTCAGACGGGTTCTACCATCAAGCCTATCGGTGCGTATGCACTGGGTGTAGAGTATGGTCTGGTGAACTGGTCCACCATGCTCAACAACTCGCCCTTGTATCAGAAGCAGGATATGGTGATCCGCGATGAGGATTACTGCCGCAAGAACGGCCTGATGGGCCTTTCCGACAAGCAGCTGCGCGCTTATCCCAACGCATGGCGCAGCTGGCCCCGCAACTATGGCGGCAACTACGGCGACAACAGTGATGTGCCGCTGTGGAACGGTCTGGCCCGCTCGCTGAACACCATTGCAGTGCGTGTGGGTGATCTGGTGGGCGCAAGCAATATCTTCAATTTTGTGTACAACACCCTGCAGCTGAACACGCTGGACCCGGTAAACGATGTGGGTCTGGCGCAGATGGTCATGGGCAGTCAGACCCATGGCGTTACGCCCACGGCGCTGGCAGCTGCGTTCCAGATCTTCTACGATGGCCAGTACACCACCCCGCACCTGTATACCCGCGTGCTGGACCGTGACGGCAATATCTATCTGGAGAACAACTCCACCAGCTATCAGGCCCTGACCCCGGATACCGCTTATGTGATGAACCGCCTGCTGAAGAACGTGCTGTACTCCAGCGTGGGTACCGCCGGCGGCCGCTACCCCAACTCCAACGGCATGGAAGCCTTTGGCAAGACCGGTACCGCCAGCGACGAAAAGGATTTGTGGTTCGTGGGCGGCACGCCGTACTACGTTACCGCCGTGTGGTGGGGCTACGATGCACCCTATGATATGACCAAGACGCTGGGTAAGCAGCAGGCCAAGACCCGTACCTGTGTTATGGCGTGGAAGGCGCTGATGGAACAGGTGCAGGCAAACCTGCCGTATAAGGCATTCCCGACCTCTGCCGGTGTGGTGGAGCGCCGCTACTGCACCCAGAGCGGCCTGCTGGCAGGCGGCTCCTGCCCCAGTACCGCCGTGGGCTACTACCGCGCCGATGATCTGCCTGGTACCTGCAACTACTCCCATGCAGCAGCTCCTGCAGCGGCTGCACCTGCGGAGACTGCGGCACCGGAGCAGGCTGTCATTCCTGCGGATACAGGTAATCAGGATACAGACTGATCTGTAGCCATATGAAGGACAAAAGGCGTACTATCGGCACCGGCGCGGGGTGAATCCGGCAAGGAAATACCGCGCTTGCCGCAGCAAAACTGGATAATCTGACAAAAACGCATCCGACCTCTTGCATTGCAGGGGGCCGGATGCTATTATATTCACTGCAAGAACACTTGTGTTTGTGAGGTGAACAAGTTGGAACGCCGCTTTTATCTGGTAGATGCGCAGGTGCTGCCTGAGGTTTTTCTCAAGGTGGTACGCGCCAAGGAACTTCTGGCCAGTGGGGAGGCACGCAGCATTTCCGCTGCCACCCGCGCAGTCGATCTTTCGCGCAGCGCTTTTTATAAGTATAAGGACTGCATTTTTGACTCCGAGAATGGCCGTGAGGTGATCACCGTCATGGCTACTCTGCGGGACGAGACCGGTGCACTGCAGAGCCTGCTGGCCGGCATCAGCGCCGCAGGTGCAAGCATTGTGACCATCAACCAGTCCACACCGGAAAACGGTGCCGCACTGGTGGCAGTCACCATCCGCACCGATACCATGCAGATGACTCCCGAAGAGCTGACCGAAAAACTTTCGCGTCAGCGTATGGTGGTAGGCGTGCACTGCGGGTACAATCTGTAAGCAGTCTTCAGAAAACGAGGGAGAACAACAATGGCTAAAATTGCAATTCTGGGCTTTGGCACGGTGGGCAGCGGCGTGTACGAGGTACTGTGCCGCAACGCTGCGGGTGTCTCCCGCCGTGCAGGTGAGCCGGTGGAGGTCAAGTACATCCTTGACCCGAAGGATTTTTCAAACCATCCGGATGCACACCTGTTTATAAAGAACTTCGATACCATTCTGGAAGACCCGGAGATCAAGGTGGTGGTGGAGACCATCGGCGGCACCCGCTTTGCGTATCCGTATGTAAAGGCCTGCCTTGAGAGCGGCCGCAGCGTATGCACTTCCAACAAGGAGATGGTGGCCACCTACGGCGCAGAGCTGCTGGGCCTTGCCAAAGAGCACGGCTGTGCCTTCCTGTTCGAGGCTTCTGTGGGCGGCGGTACGCCCATCATTACCCCGATGCACCAGTGTCTGGCGGCAAATGTCATCACCGAGGTGGAGGGCATCGTGAATGGCACCACCAACTTCATGCTCACCAAGATGGTGCGCGAAAATCTGGGCTTTGACGATGCGCTGAAGATCGCGCAAGAGCTGGCTACGCCGAGACGAAGGACCCCAGCGACGATGTGGACGGCCGTGATGCCTGCCGCAAGATCGCCATTCTGTCCTCGCTGGTGTGCGGCCATCAGATCTACCCCCAGAACATTCCCACCCGCGGCATCCGTGCCATTACCACGGCAGATGTGGAAGCGGCGGAAAAGCTGGGCTGTGTGATCAAGTTGATCGCATGGATGAAGCGCGGCAAGGACGGCAGCGTGGCTGCCGGTGTGGAGCCGTGTCTGGTGCCCAAGGCAAACCAGCTGGCCAGCGTGGACGATGTGTTCAATGCAGTGCTGGTCAAGGGCGATATGCTGGGCGACGTGGTGTTCTACGGCAAGGGCGCAGGCAAGCTGCCCACCGCCAGCGCCGTGGTGGCCGACGTTGTGGATGCCCTGAAGCATGGCTCCAAGGTGCACGACAGCCTGTTCTGGCAGCCTGCTGAGCCGGTGGAGGGAATGCTCACCGACCGGCTCCTGCTGCATATTATGTGCGTGTAGCGGGCATTGCTCCGGCGGTGGTGGAAGCCATCTACGGCTATGGCAGGGTGGTGGACGAACGCTACGAAGCTGCGCTTACTTTGTGGAGCGAGCCGACGAAAAGGCACTGGCCGAAGCAGCCCGCAAGGTGGAAGCCGTGGGCGGCAGCGTGAAGCTGGTGCTCAAGCGTCTGCCGGAAGAAAACTGATAACGGAATAAGGAAAGGTGCGGCGGCTATGAAGATCAAGGTTTCTGTCCCGGCCACCAGTGCAAACATCGGCTCCGGCTTTGATGCGCTGGGTCTGGCGGTGACGCTGTATAATACGGTCACCTTTGAAGAGAGCGAAGTGCTGGATATCTCGTCTGCGGACGTACCCGCATCCCGCGCGGTGAATCGAACCTCGTGTACCGTTCGGCAAAGGGGCTGTTTGAGAAGGTGGGCAAGCAGATTCCGCCCCTCAAGATCACCCAGACGAATCCCATCCCCATGGCGCGCGGCTTGGTTCTTCCTCGGCCTGCATCATTGCGGGACTGCTGGGTGCAAACCGGATGCTGGGCGATGTGCTCAACACGCAGGAGCTGCTCACGCTGGCCACCTCCATTGAGGGCCACCCGGATAACGTGGCCCCGGCTCTTCTGGCGGTCTGACCAGCAGCGTGTTCGAGGATGGCAAGGTGTACTCGGTCAAGCGCAATGTGGATGAAACGCTGTGCTTTGCCGCCATCGTGCCGGACTACAAGCTGCTGACGGAAGCCGCTCGTGCGGCCCTGCCCAAAGAAGTCTCCCACAAGGACGCAGTATATAACCTTTCGCGCGCTGCGCTGGTGCCCGCCGCTTTCTGCGAGGCAGACATGACCTGCTGGCCATTGCCACCGAGGATAAGCTGCACCAGCCTACCGTATGCCGCCTGATGCCCGGCTCCAAGGAAGTGTTCGATATGGCACGCCTGTGCGGTGCAAAGGCTGTTTACGTTCCGGTGCGGGCAGCACCGTGATGGCCGTAGCGGAAAAGGCGGAGGCCGAAAAGTTCTATTCCAAGCTGGAAAAGGGTCTGGAGCTGCTGGAAGGTCTGGACGGATGTGAAGCATTTACATTGCTGCGTTTGGATGCCGATAACACCGGCGCAACGGTGGAATGATAAATGGGTAAGGGAAGTGCAAGGCGCTGCTGACCGCTTCCGCCCGGTGTACCCCCTTTTGACAAAGGGACAAAAAGAGGAGAGTGACAAGATATGGCGTTGATCGTACAGAAGTTCGGCGGTTCTTCGGTGAAGGACCGTGACCGTATCTTCAACGTGGCACGCATTGTGCAAATACCCACACGCGGGCAATGACGTAGTTGTGGTGGTGTCCGCTCAGGGCGATACCACCGATGACCTGATCGCCAAGGCTGGGGAGATCACCCACAACCCTTCGGCCCGTGAAATGGATATGCTGCTGGCTAGCGGCGAGCAGATCAGCATTTCGCTGCTGGCCATGGCACTGAATGAGCTGGGCTGCCATGCCATCAGCCTGACCGGCTGGCAGGCTGGCTTCCGCACCGACCGCGCCTATACCAAGGCGCGCATCACCCGCTTGGAGACAGAGCGCATCTCTTCTGAGCTGGAGCGCAACCGTGTGGTCGTTGTGGCAGGCTTCCAGGGCCTGAACAAGATGGATGACATCACCACTCTGGCCGCGGCGGCTCCGACACCAGCGCTGTTGCCATTGCAGCAGCCCTGCACGCAGACCGCTGCCAGATCTTTACCGATGTGGAAGCGTTTACACGGCCGACCCGCGCAAGGTGCGCAACACCCGCAAGCTGGATGAGATCACCTTTGACGAGATGCTGGAGCTGGCATCTCTGGGTGCACAGGTGCTGAACAACCGCAGCGTGGAGCTGGCCAAAAAGTATAATGTGGAGCTGGAGGTGCTCTCCAGCCTGAATCCCGTGCCCGGTACGGTGGTCAAGGAGGTTACAAAAGACATGGAAGGTATGCTGATCAAGGGTGTCGCAAAGGACACTGATGTTGCTGTTATCACGATTCTGAACGTTCCCGATGAGCCGGGTATGAGCTTCAAAATCTTCGGTCTGCTGGCCCAGAAGAACATCAACGTGGACATCATCCTGCAGTCCACCGGCCGTGACGGCAAGAAGGATATCAGCTTTACCTGCTCTGAGGCGAAGCCGATCTGGCCATGCGCGTGCTGAAGGAGAGCGCACACTTCAACGATGTGAGCGTGGACACCACCTGCGCCAAGGTCTCCATTGTGGGTGCCGGTATGCAGAGCCACAGCGGCGTTGCTTCCAAGATGTTTGAGGCACTGTCCAACAACAACATCAACATCAAGATGATCTCCACCAGCGAGATCAAGATCTCCTGCATCATCAACCGCGACGATGCCGACAAGGCTGTTTCTGCGATCCACGATATGCTGTTTGATTAAATAAAAATATAGGAATGCCGCATCGCCTTTTAGGTGGTGCGGCATTTTGCGTGGAAAACTCCTCCAGTCGCCTGCGGCGACAGCCCCCTCTGAGAGGGGGGCCTTTGGCAGAGCGGGAAACTTTTCTGTTTCGCCAGAGCCTCCCTCATTGAGGGAGGTGGATGCGAGCGTGCGAGCAGACGGAAGGAGTTTTTTCGGTCATACTTATTTTACACTTCCGGCGTTTACACAAAATGCAAAGGGGTGTATAATATACACTGTATCTGTGCGGCGCAGTGCGCTGCAAATTCTGCAAAAGGAGCTGCAACGCACCATGGAACCGACTGATAGAAATGCTGCAAAGCCCCGCCTGACCCGCGCTCAGTGGAAGCGCCGCAAGCGGCTGCGTCTGGCCCGCAACTGGGCCATTCTCATTCTCGTCTGCGCCGCCATTGTGGCGCTTATGACCAAAGGCATCCTCTGGCTGCTGCCAAAGGTGAACGCCATGCTTGCAGGGCCGCAGAGCTTTGATGCGGCCAGCTACGATGCACCGGCTACAGCTTTGATGCTGACGATGAGCGTTTTGTGCTGGTGAACACCAATCTGCCTTTTGCCGAGGAACCCTCTCCGGCCCTTGCCGATGCCGATGAAGCCAGCGGTATCCAACTGGAAGCCGAAGCAGCTGCAGCCTACCAGAAAATGGCTGCGGCTGCGGCCGAGGACGGCGTTGCACTGGTGCTGACGGCAGGCTATCAGGACGCAGATGTCCGCAGCGCGGCCTATGAGACGCAGAAGCAGCAGTATCTGGAAAAGGGCAAAACCGAGGAAGAAGCCGCCAGCCTTGCGGCAGATATCCAGCCGCCTGCGGAATGCAATGATCACGGCACCGGCTATGCGGCGGATATCCTCAGTACGGACTACCCGACCCGTGATACCGGCTTTGATACGACCCGCGCCTACGAGTGGCTCACCGCCTACGCCGCCGAATACGGTTCATCCTGCGCTATCCGCAGGACAGGCAGGCTGCTACCGGCGTGGTGTTTGAGCCGTGGCACTGGCGGTATGTGGGCGTTGAAAATGCCCTTGCCATCCGTGCCAGCGGCCTGAGTCTGGAAGAATTTCTTGCCTTGCAGAAGGCATCATAAAAATAAAAGCTCCCTGTGAAAGCAGGGCGGAGGAACAAATTGGAACGTACTCTCATTGCGCCGGGTGTGCATCTTTCCTGTGACCCGGCGGAAAAATTCAACCGCTGCCGCATCAGCGTCCACTTTGCCTTTCCGGCAAAGCGGGAAACGGCCACAGCACATGCGCTGCTGCCGCTGGTGCTGGAGCGCGGCTATGCCGACTGCCCGGATATGACCCGCCTGACCAAAAAGCTGGCCAAGCTCTACGGTGCAGACCTCACAGTGGATGCCCGGCCCATGGGCTGCAGCCACAACCTGTGTGTTAGTGTTACCGGTATCAAGGATCAGTTTGCGCTGGAAGGGGAGACCCTTACAAGGGAATATGCATCCATTGCACTGGGTGCGGCCTTTCACCCGTATTTTGTGGGCGGCACTTTTGATCCGGAAGCCGTGGGCATTGAAAAGCAGATGCTGAAAAAGGCGCTGGAAGATGAGATCAACGATAAGCGCCTTTACTGCCTGCATCAGGCCAACCGGGAATTCTTTGGCGACAGCCCGGCGGGTGTGCGGCAGGAGGGCTATCTGGAAGAGGTGGAAGGCCTGACACCGGAACAGCTTACCGCAGCCTATTACGAGATGCTGCGCACCGCCAACATTGAACTGCTTGTGTTGGGCTGCACGGCAGAGCAGACCGCTGCGGTAAAGGATGCACTGCTGGCAGAGCTTGCGGCAATTGACCGCGCACCGCTGCCGCTGGCGGAAAACATTGCCATGCCCCGCCGGGAGCCGGTGCACAAAACCGAAACCTATGATATGGTGCAGGCGAAGCTCTGCATGCTGTTCACGCTGGGCGAACCCATGCGCACCGAACAGCTGGCTGCTGTGCGCCTTGCCATGGCGCTGTACGGCGGCAGTGTGACCAGCCGCCTGTTCCTGAATGTGCGCGAGCGTGACCACCTGTGCTACTACTGCTCGTCCTCGTTCCAGAGCTTTACCGGAAGCATGGCTGTGAACAGCGGCGTGGAGCACGCCGACGCAGCCCGGGCAGAGCGGGCCATTTTGAAGGAACTGGCCGACCTGTGCGATGGCCCCATCACCGACGATGAATTGAGGACTGCCGTCGGGTCTGCTGAGCGGGATGCAGGGGGTAGAGGATACCTTGGGCGGCATCGAGACATGGTATTACATTGAAGTGCTGCGCGGCGGCGACCCGGCCAAAGTGCAGACACCCGCCGAAGCCCGCGCCGCTCTGCAGGCCGTGACCAAGGACGACGTGCGCGCCATTCTGCGCAAACTGACCCTCTCGGTCAGCTATCTGCTCACAAAGGAGGTGGCTGCTCATGCCGCAGAATAACCAGACCCTGCTGGAAAAGACCGTGGCTGACCAGTGGCAGACCCTGCCCTCCGGACTGACCGTTATCGTGCGGCCCATGCCGGGTTATTCCAGCACCCATGTCATTTTTGCTACCCGCTTTGGCTCTATTGACCGGGATTTCCGGCTGGACGGCAAAGAGGTGCATCTGCCTGCAGGCGTGGCACACTTCCTCGAGCACAAGATGTTTGAAGATCAGGACGGCGATGCCTTTGCAAAGTATGCCAAGACCGGTGCCAATGCCAACGCATTTACCAGCTTTGACCGCACCTGCTACCTGTTCACTGCGACCCAGCAGCTGGACGAAAGCTTGGATGTGCTGCTGGGCATGGTGACTCATCCGTACTTACCGAGCAGACCATCGCCAAGGAGCAGGGCATCATCGGACAGGAGATCAAAATGTACGATGACAGCCCGGACTGGCGGCTCATCACCGGCCTGTTCGAGTGCTTGTACCACGAGCATCCCATCCGCAGCGATATCGCGGGCACGGTGGAGAGCATTGCTGAGATCACGCCGGAGATGCTTTACGACAGCTGCAAGGCCTTCTATGCACCGGGCAATATGGTGCTGGCGGCTGCCGGCGACACTACCATGGAGCAGATCCTGCTGCTGTGAGCGCCACGGCCTGATGAGACCGCGCAGCACCGAAAGGGTGCAGCGGCTGTGGAAGCCGGAACCCATGACGCTGGCGGCAGCCCATAAGACCCTGAAAATGCCGGTGTCCAAGCCCTGCTTCGGCGTGGGCTTCAAGGAGAAGCCGTTGCCCCCGAACGATCTGCGCACTGAAGCGCTGTATGATCTGATCCTGAGCTGCATCACAGGCGGCATGTCGCCGCTGTACCGCCGCCTGTACGACGGGGGCCTTGTGAACCCGGCTTTGGCGGGGAAGTGCTGCGGGTGGACGGCTGCTGCTGCATCCTGTTCACCGGCGAGAGCGATGCCCCCGATGCCGTGAAGCAGATGCTTCTGGACGAGATCGCCCGCATCCGTGCCGCGGGTGTGGACCGGGAGATCTTTACCCTGTGCAAGAACGAAAAGTACGGCCAGCTGATCGAAAATCTGGAAAATGTGGAGGACTCGGCCAGCCAGATGGCAGACTTTGCCCTCTCCGGCCAGACGGTGGCGCAGCAGATCACCATGCTGGCAGGGCTGACTGCCGAGGATGCGGACGCTGCGCTGCAGCACATCCTCAGCACCGACCGCATGGCTGTGATGGATATTCTGCCAGATGGCACTGCGCCGCTGGCCGAGAACGAGGAGGAAGCAGAATGACAAATCTGGTGCAGTTCCCGGGGCTGGGCCTGAGCTTTGAGATCAACCGCGTGGCCCTTTCCATTGGCGGGTTCAATATTTACTGGTATGGCGTGTGCATTGCCTTTGGCATCTGTCTGGCGCTGGTATTTGCGTTCCGCCACAGCATCGAGTTCGGCGTGGACCCGGACAGCATGGTGGACGTGATCTTGATTGGCATCGTGCTGGGCATTGTCAGCGCCCGCGCCTACTATGTGGCCATGGCACCCTTTAAATACGAAAGCATCTGGGAGATGATCGCCATTCGGGATGGCGGCCTTGCCATCTACGGTGGCATCATCGGCGGCTTTCTGTTCGGTGGCTTGGCCTGCAAACGGCGGGGCGTGCCGGTGCTGCCCATGTTCGACCTGACCGCTATGGGCTTTCTGCTGGGACAGGGCTGCGGCCGCTGGGGCAACTTTTCAATCAGGAGGCCTTCGGCTGCAATACCACCCTGCCGTGGGGCATGTTCAGCGAAACGACCCGCGCTTACCTGATGGGCAGCACAGTCACGGCCCAGAGCGGCGTGACCATTGACCCGAATCTGCCGGTGCATCCCACCTTCCTGTACGAAAGCATCTGGTGTTTCGTGGGCTTTCTCCTGCTGTTCCGTTACATTAAAAAGCGCAAGTTCAACGGTGACATTGCCCTGCGGTATATGATCTGGTACGGCGCGGGCCGCTTCTGGATCGAAGCCCTGCGCACCGACAGTCTGATGCTGGTGCCTCCATTGGTCTGCGGGTATCCCAGCTGGTGGCAGGTATCGCTGTGGTAGTCGGTGTGGCTGCGGAAATTTACTTCACCCACAAGTTCAAGGACAAGCCCCTGATGGTAAAGCTGGCAATGACGGCGGACAACAAAGCCGCAGTCAATAAGCTGAGCAAAGAAAAAACTGTTATCGGTCTGATGACGGATACAGATACTGAACTACTGGCTTCCAGCCCGCGCAAGCTCTTCGTGGAGCGCACCGAAGCGTATAATGCCGAAGTAAAACGCACCATGCGAACGGGA
>ENA-OQDF01000745-OQDF01000745.1-human-gut-metagenome-genome-assembly--contig:-NODE-745-length-13563-cov-2.129577_pt1 | contig 13563 bp, 15 predicted proteins | sample MGYA00242769_ERZ504597 | MGnify/ENA primary metagenome ERZ504597 (study PRJEB26092, sample SAMD00036305) | human gut metagenome | host: Homo sapiens | study: EMG produced TPA metagenomics assembly of...
TCTTATTTCAACCTGCAAATTGAAATGGCGATTGATTCCGTATTAACTAAGAAACCCAAGTGGAAAGTTCCGCTATTAAAGAAATGAAAGAGAAAGCACGAAGTATGTTAAACAACACATCAATATGAATACAATATCCTTATTTTTATAGCAATTACGACTACATCGTAACAATAAATACTTATATTTGCGAATGACAAATTGTACAAACCGATCAATCATACGAGTATGAAATACTATAAATTGTTGACCTTTACGCTTTTATTCTGTTTAAGCGCATGCGGCGGAGAAAAGAAAGATACAGATACCACACAGGATTCCGTAGAAACCGTATTGCCGGATGAGGCGAACGAAGTCACGATCATGACTTTGAAGCAAACGGAATTTAATCATGAGTTGATAAGCAATGGTAAACTGTCCGCTCGCAAGTTGGTGGACTTACAATTTGAGTCGGCAGAACCCATCGCCCGCATCTACGTGAAGAACGGAGACCGGGTAAACAAAGGACAGAAAATAGCGGAACTCGCTACTTTCCGGCTCACGAACAAAACAGCGCAAGCCAAGGATGCCCTAGAGAAAGCGAGGCTTGAATTAAAAGACGTATTGATCGGTCAAGGATATATGCTGGAAGACTCAGCGAAGTCCCGCCTGCGACGCTCAACCTAGCACGGGTAAAAAGTGGATATGATCTGGCGCTCGCCCAATATCAACTTGCCCAATATGAGGAACAGAATGCGACGCTAATCGCGCCTTTCGACGGTATTATCGCAAACCTTTTCGCTAAACAAGAGAACGTGGCGTCTACGACGGACGCATTCTGTACCGTTATCGATCCTCATAGTCTGGAAGCCTCTTTCACCGTATTGGAAAGTGAGTTGCCGCTTATCCAAAACGGAGATAAAGTGGAAGTTACCCCTTTCGCCACCACCAGCTTAAAGACTGAAGGACGTATATCCGAGATCAACCCGCTAGTGGATGAGAACGGGATGGTACAAGTGAAAGCGGCGGTAAACGACAAAGGTAAATTATTCGAAGGCATGAATGTACGGGTTAGCGTACAACGCTCGCTTGGGAAGCAATTGGTCGTACCTAAAACGGCTGTGGTATTACGTTCCGGAAAACAAGTCGTATTTACTTTAGTTGATGGGCACGCTTATTGGAACTACGTGCGCACCGGACTGGAAAACGCGGATAGTTATACCCTTTTGGAAGGATTGAAAGAAGCGGATGTCGTGATTACAAGCGGCAATATTAATCTGGCGCATGAGTCACCGGTCAAGGTAATTGAAAATTGAGAATTGAGAATTGAGAATTGAAAATTAGTTGCGTATGATTCGCTTCCTGCTACAACGTCCGATAGCGGTATTGATGGCTTTTACGGCCTGCTTTATCGTGGGTTGGTGACTTATTTCACCATACCGGTCTCCTTATTGCCTGATATCGCCATACCTGAGATTACCGTTCAGATATCCGGACAAAATACATCCGCACGGGAATTGGAAAATACTGTCGTAAAGCCGGTCCGTTTGCAATTGATGCAAGTGGCAGGATTACGGGATATCCATAGCGAGACTCGCGATGGAGCGGGTATTATCCGCCTTAGCTTCGACTTTGGCACGAACACGGATCTTGCCTTTATAGAGGTCAATGAGAAAATAGACGCCGCCATGAATTACCTGCCCCGTGAGGTAGAACGTCCACGGGTAGTCAAGGCGAGCGCTACGGACATTCCGGTGTTTTGCCTCAACCTCACACTCAAGACAATTGAAAACGACGAGGCTTTCCTCGATCTTTGCCAATTCGCAGAAACAGTAATCAAGCGAAGGATCGAACAGTTGCCGGAAGTCGCGATGGTGGATATCACGGGCATATTAGGACGGCAATTACAGATCGTACCGGATATGAAACTCTTGGATATGGCTGATATTACGTTAAATGATTTGGAATCAGCCTTGTCTGCCAATAATATAGAGCCGGGAAGCATGACCGTACGGGATGGTTATTATGAGTACAATATTAAATTTTCTACCTTATTACGTACACCGGAAGACGTACAAAATATCTATATCCGTAAGAATGACCGAATCTTCCAGATAAAAGATCTGGCAAAAGTAGCTGTCGTACCGGAAAAAGAAACCGGCTTATCGCTAGCCAACGGGGAAAGGGCCGTTACATTAGCCGTTATCAAGCAAGCGGATGAGAATATGGACAATATGAAAGAGGCGCTTGCCGAGGTTACCGATTATTTCAAGTCTATTTACCCGGATATTGAATTTACGATCACAAGAAACCAGACCGAGTTATTGGATTATACGATCTCCAACCTCAAACAGAATCTATCGTTAGGTTTCTTATTTATCTGCATCGTGGCGATCCTTTTCCTCGGGGACGTAAAAAGCCCGGCGGTAATCGGACTAAGTATGGTAGTCAGTATCATCATTAGTTTCCTGTTCTTCTACCTTTTCAATATGTCCTTAAATATCATCTCCCTATCCGGATTGATTTTGGCATTGGGTATGATGATAGACAGTTCCATCATCGTGACGGAGAATATAGCGCAATACCGGGCAAAAGGAGATAATCTGGAAGAAGCGTGTATAAAAGGGACCACAGAAGTAATCACCCCCATGCTTAGTTCCACATTTACCACGATCGCCGTATTCGTCCCGCTGGTATTTATGAGTGGTATAGCGGGAGCGATTTTCTTCGATCAGGCGTTTGCTGTTACGGTTGGTTTAATGGTCTCTTATTTCACTGGAATCATGTTACTGCCTGTACTTTACAAATTAGTTTACAGCATACCGGAGATCAAGCATTCCTTTTTCAACCTGAAAATAAACAATTTGATCAAGGAGCATACGCTGGACCGATTCTATGACGGAGGGGTTGATTTCATATTCAGGCATAAGACCACTAGCCTACTATTTGTAGCTGTCACCATCCCCCTTTGCGCGATCCTATTCTATATGATCCCCAAAAGCCGGATGCCGGAAATCGATCAGAATGAGTTAATCGCACATGTTGAATGGAATGAGAACATCCATATTGATGAGAATAGAAAGAGAGTCACCGAATTATTTGGTGAGGCCGATCGGTTAGGTGCGCAACACACGGCCTATATCGGACAGCAACAATTCCTGCTAAACCGAGACAGGGAATTATCCATCTCGGAAGTAGAGCTTTATTTCAAGACAGAAGAGACCGATGCTATCGCTCCTTTACAACAAGAAATCTCCGCTTGGGTAAAGCGAAATTACCCGACAGCCGTATTATCGTTCTCTCCGCCGGAGACGTGTTTGAGAAACTGTTCGTAACCGGTGAGGCCGATATCGTAGCCGAGTTCTATGCCCGTAACAAAGAACAAGCTCCGGATGCCCCTACTTGCAAAAACTAGAGAAAACACTAGAGAAGTAAGACCGGTCTCGCTCCCGTTGGCGTAGCTTTCGAGAATCAATTAAACATATCCATAGACCATCAGAAACTATTACTTTATAATATCTCCTATGAAGAGGTCTACCGGGTACTTAAGACGGCCTTCAAGGAAAATGAAGTCGCTACTTTACGCTCTTATCAACAGTATTTACCGATCACGCTAGCCGGAAACGAGCAAACGGTCGATCATATCCTACATAATACGTTAATCCGTACGCAACCGGACGAAAACCAAAAGACGAATCATGTCCCTCTTAGTGCAGTAACAAAAATTACTCCCGGAGAGGATTTGAAGATACTCACCGCTGGAAAGGAACGGGGAATATATTCCTTTTAGCTTCTATCAAGTAGAGAATGCGGAACAGTTAATGGAAAATATTCGGGAGCTCGTCCGCAGCGAATCCAAAGATAAGACGAATTGGGACATCGATTTCTCGGGAAGCTTCTTCTCGAACCAACAAATGCTGAATGAACTGGTCGTCATCTTGTTCATATCCATTCTCTTGATGTACTTTATCTTAGCGGCGCAATTCGAGAGCTTCTTGCAGCCCTTGATCGTCCTGCTGGAAATACCTATAGACGTAGCCGCCTCCTTACTGGTATTATGGATATGCGGGCATACCTTAAACCTGATGAGTGCTATCGGTATCGTGGTAACTTGCGGTATCATCATAAACGACTCTATCTTGAAACTGGACGCGATCAATGAGCTTCGGAAAGAAGGTGTACCCTTGATGGAAGCGATCCATGAGGCGGGTCGTCGCCGTCTGCGCCCGATTATCATGACCTCATTGACAACTATATTCGGTATGGTACCGCTACTATTCACGTTCGATATGGGTAGTGAGTTGCAAAAGCCACTCTCCATTGCCATGATCTCGGCGATGCTGATCGGTACGGTAGTCAGTTTATTTATTATCCCTTTGGTTTATTGGTTTATCTATAGGAGACATGCATTATGAAAAAAAGATACAAGAGGACATTCCTAGTTTTATACGCGTTCTGTTCGCTATTAGCCGAAGGAGTATCGGCCCAATCGCTCGTCCTTTCCCTTGAGAAGACGATCTCATTGGCCGCCGATAGCTCGCTGGAGGCTTTCGTACGAAAAACCTACTCTTGTCCGGCTACTGGGAGTTTCGTAATTACAAAGCGGAGCGACTGCCTAGTCTTACATTGAATATCACACCCGCCGAATATTACCGGGATATCACGAAACGATACGATTCAGAAAAAGACATTGACGAATACCGTAAGCAACAGTCCTTTTATGCGGGAGGAAACTTAAAGATCAAGCAGAACTTCGATATGCTGGGTGGTAGTTTCTTCGTGGATACGGATCTGGGGTATATGCGCTATTTCGGCTCGAATACTTATAATCAGTTCACCTCCGTTCCAATCCGTATCGGATACAGCCAAGATTTATTGGGATACAATCCTTTCCGGTGGGAGAAGAAGATAGAGCCTCTAAAATATGAGAAAGTAAAGAAAGAGTTGCTTTATAATATCGAGACCGTCAGCGAGCAAGCCACCACTTATTTTTTCTCTTTAGCCATGGCTCAAGTAGAATATGATATGGCCAAAGAAAATGTAGCGACAACCGATACGTTATACCGTACCGGCCAAGAGCGGCATAAGATCGCGGCTATTAGTCAAGCGGATTTACTGACACTCAAGCTGGATGCGATCAATGCCCGCAATACGTTACAAAACGCCGATATAGCTTGAAGCGAGCCATGTTCAGTCTGGCCTCGTATTTGAATTTCGATAAGAATACGAAGATACGGCTTCGTCTGCCGTCACGCCCCCATGATATGGATATTCCGGTGGATCAAGCATTGACGTTAGCCCGGGAGAATAACCCCAAGTTTCTGGAAGTGCGGCAAGAGGTGTTAGAGGCCGAGCAACAAGTGGATAAGACCAAAAAGGAAACCTTATTCAACGCTTCCTTGAATGCCAGTATCGGTTTCAATCAAGTAGCGACCCAGTTTAAGGAAGTTTACAAGAATCCGCTGCAGCAGGACTTGGTATCGATATCTATCTCTATTCCCCTTATAGACTGGGGAGTACGGAAGGGTAAATACAATATAGCCAAAAGCAATCTAAATGTTACGCAAATATCCGCACGGCAGACGGAAGTCACTCTGGAGGAAGACGTAATCATACTGTCGCGATTCAATTGTACAGCAAAACCTGATCGCCAGCGCCGAAGAGGCTTTGGACATCGCAATCATGGCCTATAACGAGACCAAGCAACGTTTCATGATCGGCAAAGCGGATATCAATAGCCTTACGCTCTCCTTGAACCGACAGCAGGAAGCGCAACGTAATTATATCACGGCCTTGCAAAATTATTGGTTGAGCTATTACAAAATACGTAAGCTCACCTTACATGATTTCGAGACAGGCATCTCATTAGCCAACGAATTTGATTACGAGCATGGGTTCTAAGCCGAACATATCATCCTTTACGATCATCGTCACCTTCCTTTGTATCGCATTGGCGGGGATCGCTTTCGTGCCTTTATTGCCGATCAAGCTATCTCCCTCCCGTACGCTGCCGAAATTAAGTATCAGCTATAATATGCCCTCCAACTCAGCGAGGGTTATCGAGATGGAGGTAACCTCACGGTTGGAGGCGATGCTTGCCCGTATCAAAGGAATCAAAGAGATCTCCTCGACCTCGGGAAACGGATGGGGAAGGATTACTTTAGAACTAGATAAACATACGAATATAGATGCCGCACGTTTTGAGGCATCAACAATTGTTAGGCAGACGTGGCCGGACCTTCCGAAAGAATTAAGTTATCCGATTTTAGAGATGAGCCGTCCGGACGACAAGGAATCACGCCCGTTCATGAGTTATACCTTGAACGCTTCCGCTACCCCGATATTCATCCAGCGATTCGCCGAGGATCAGATAAAGCCCCGGCTTAGCAGCGTGCAAGGTATTATCGTATCGATGTAAGCGGAGCGACCCCTATGGAATGGCGCTTGGAATACGATAGCCGCCAGCTACGGGATCTGGGGATCACGATAGAGGATATCCAATCGGCGATCAGCCAATATTACAAAAAAGAGTTCCTTGGAACCGCTAATATGGGACAAGGAGATACCAGCAAGGAATGGATTCGTCTGGCGTTAATGCCGGAAAAGATCACGAATGGGTTCGAACCATCGCATATCACCGTCGCAAACAAAGATGGTAGCTTAATCCGGCTGGATCAATTGATAAAGGTAACCCGGCAAGAAGAGGCCCCGCAAAGTTACTACCGGATCAATGGTTTAAACTCTATTTACCTGTCTATCCGTGCGGAAGAGACTGCCAACCAGTTGCAATTAGCCAAGAAAGTGAAGGAAGAAATGGAACATATCCGCACCTTGCTTCCTCCCGGTTACGAGATCCATACCAGTTACGACGCTACCGAATTATCCAAGAAGAATTGGATAAAATCTACGTCCGTACAGGCTTGACCATCTTGATCCTCTTGCTCTTCGTTCTGCTGATTACCCGGAATGTACGTTATCTGTTCTTGATCATCATCAGTTAAGTATCAACTGTGTATAGCCGTTATCCTTTATTATTTATTAGGGTTGGAGATGCAATTGTACTCGCTGGCGGGTATCACGATCTCTCTCAGCTTGGTGATCGATAATACGATCGTGATGACCGATCATATCCGGCACCATCATGACCGGAAAGCGTTCTTGTCTATTCTGGCGGCCACTTTGACGACTATGGGCGCCTCGTGATCATCTTCTTCTTGGATGAGAAGATACGGTTGAACTTACAGGATTTCGCCGCTGTCGTGATCATCAATCTGGCGGTATCTTTGTTCATCGCACTATTCTTGGTTCCGGCATTGATCGACAAGATGAATTGCACCGGAAGAAAGTCGCTTCTTCTTCCCCAAAAGCCCGGAGTCATTGGGGACAACATCCGGTGGTCCGTCCGATACGGTCGTTCATACACCGTTTCCCAGTCTATTTCTCTCATTATTACCGGGCGCAGATCCGTTTCCTTTGCAATTGGAAAAAGCTGGCTTGCCTTATTCTAGTACTGGCTTTCGGACTACCGATATTTTTATTGCCGGAGAAGATCGAGCGGAAGAGAAGGATCTATCCGCAAGGGACTCTTTGTGGATCGCTCGCTACAATGAATTCGCGGCGAAAGGTATTTGGAAGGAAACGATAAAACCTATCGTCGATAAGAGTTTGGGAGGAACCTTGCGCCTATTTGTCCAAAAGGTATACGAGGGAAGTTATTTTACCCGGAATGAAGAAACGGTATTAAGTATCAGCGCTTCCATGCCGAACGGTACGACCCTTGATCAAATGAACCACTTGATCAACCGAATGGAGGCTTACTTGAGTACCTATAAGGAAATACGGCAATTCCAGACCAGTATCTATAACGCACGTCAAGCCAGTATCAACGTCTATTTCACCCGTGAGAACGAGCGAAGTGGTTTCCCCTACACCTTGAAAAGCAGGGTGATTAGCAAAGCGTTGGAATTAGGTGGTGGAAGTTGGGGCGTATGGGGACTTATGGACCAAGGTTTCAGCAATGATGTCCGTGAGAACGCAGGTTCTTTCCGGATCGAGATGTACGGATATAATTATGACGAGTTATACGAATGGGCGGAGAAACTACGGGAGAAATTGCTTACGTATCGCCGTATCAAGGAAGTATTGATCAATTCCGAGTTTTCTTGGTGGAAGGATGATTATCAGGAATTCTACTTCAACTTGAATAAATCCCGTATGGCGCAAGCGGATATATTGCCTATCGATTTATTCGCGTCTATCCGGCCTGTTTTCGGTAAAGATATCTACGCAGGTACCATCGTCGTTGATAACGAGACGGAAAAGCTAAAACTTTCTTCTCGCCAATCAAAGGAGTTCGATATCTGGAGTATGCAATATGTACCTCAAACCATCCGTGATAAATCCTATAAGTTGTCCGAACTCGCTATCGTCGAGAAAAGCCAGACCCCTCAACAGATAGCGAAAGTAAACCAGCAATACAGCTCTGCCTGCAATATGAATATATCGGAGCCTCCTCACAAGGCGAGAAGATACAGAAAAGGGAACTTAGAGAGTTTAACAAGATCCTGCCTATGGGATATACGGCTAAAGCGGAAAAGAACTATTGGTCATGGGATCAGAAAGATAATAAACAATATGCGTTATTATTCTTGATCATCGTTATTATTTTCTTTACGACCAGTATCTTGTTTAATTCCTTGAAACAACCGCTGGCGGTCATTTTTGTCATACCGATCTCTTATATCGGGGTATTCCTGACCTTCTATTGGTTCAAACTGAACTTCGACCAAGGTGGATTCGCCTCCTTCGTTTTATTATGCGGTATCACGGTAAACGCCAGTATCTATATCTTAAACGAATATAACCAAATTCGGGAACGGATACCCGCTATTTCCCCAATCCGTGCTTATCTAAAGGCATGGAACGCCAAGATCACACCGATTTTCCTAACCGTTATATCGACCATACTCGGATTTATCCCGTTCATGCTAGGCACCGATAAAGAAGCCTTTTGGTTCCCGCTCGCCGCCGGAACGATAGGCGGCCTTATCATGTCTATCCTAGGCATCTTCTTTTATTTACCGATATTTACGCTGAAAAAAGAACGGCATTAAACAGGAATACGTATCTTTAACGGATAAATCGTTAATCAAATTCATTAAACTTATGAGACACATAAATTATTTAGTATTGCTTCTGGTAGCTTGCTGCGTAGGTGCTTGCAGTTCCCCGAAAAATGATACGAAAGATGCTTATCCGATGTTCTGGACTTGGTTGGATTACCAGCCCGGAATGAATTTCGACTCCATCTGTACGATCATGAATGAGGCGGGGATAGACGGTGTCATGCTAAACGCCCCTACTCCGGATGATTATCGGGCCGCTATTCCCATCGCCCAGAAACATGGTATAGAGGTCTACGCTTGGTTATGGACGATGAATCCGGAACATGACCGAGACGCTATCTTAAAAGAACATCCCGAATGGTTCAGCGTAAACCGCAATGGACAAAGCTTGGCCGATACGACCGCTTACGTGGATTACTACAAATTTATGTGCCCCGCCTTACCCGAGGTACGGGAGTTTATCAAGAAGAAAATAGAAGCTTACTGCGAGGTAGAGGGTTTGAACGGTATCGCTATCGATTACAACCGTTTCGTGGATGTTATCCTGCCGACTACCCTTTGGCCGAAATACGGTATCGTGCAAGACCAAGAATATCCGCAATGGGATTTTGGTTATCACCCGGCCATGATCGAGAAGTTCAAGGCGCTTACGGATATGATCCAAAAGAACAAGAAGATCCCTCGCAAGACGAGAAATGGCTCCAATTCCGTTGTGACCAGATTACCGAGGTCGCTAATATGATCGCCGACGTGGTTCACTCTTACGGCAAGAAAATGGCAGCCTCTCCTTTCCCTACGCCCAAGATGGCATCCAAAATGGTTCGTCAAGACTGGGGGAAATGGAATCTGGACATTGTCTTCCCCATGGTATACCATAACTTCTACACGGAAGATATTAGTTTTATCTCAGACTGTATGATAGAGGATGTCCGGGATAAGAACCCGAAAACCACGCTTTACTGCGGACTGATGGTAGCCGACGATATAGAGAATGCCATGGATGCCGCACTGAATCATGGGGCGGAAGGAATCTCTATCTTTACCGTATCCGCTTTGCGCACTCCGGAAAGCCGTGCGATGTTCAAGGCTTATGCAGATAGTGTTCGTGCGGTTCGTGCCGAGAACAATGGGTGAATCCGGCTTTATCCAAGAGCACCAAAGTAACGAATCCTTTCGAGAGCATGGATATCTTGAATAGGATAAACGCAAAGATCAAAGAACTCGCCAACGTGCCTATTCCGAATATCGCCGATTATAAATTGGTGAACGAAAAAGGTGCCACGAAATACTACGAGGTCAAAGAGCTGAACACAGGAAAGACATTCTGCGTAGACTTTTACTTCTACGGAGGTATTCTTTCCGGATGGAATGTTACGGTTAAATAAGTACTTGATAATAGCTATTTTTACGCGGCCTACCTCGTAATTCATGAGGCAGGCCGTATGCGTAAACACCCCTATTCCAGAACGCCGAAACAAACAATCACCTTTAACGAGGAGACACCTCGCCTCATTGAAGGGAACTTGCCCTTATTACCGTCCGAACAAGAAAGTACGCTATGCCGCGGGATTCGTAAGCCTATTGGAGAGCTTGCCACACAAACAGATGCTCTCCGTTATCCCGGGACTCATGAGGCACTTCAGCCGGCGCACTTACTACCGTGTCCGCAAGGGAGAAAGGCCGCTCTCACCCTCCGAGCAACAGGTCGTATTGAATGCGCTTAAACGCTGTGGGGTGAAGGAACCAAAAGACTTCGACGCTTATTTCGAGGAGTACGACTGGTAAACCAAGGAAGAGAGGCTTGTGCCATTACCCATGTTACGGATGTGCCATCACCGTGGCATGCGTGTGCCATCGCAGTGGCACGCCTTTGCCATCGAGGTGGCACAACTGTGCCAATAGCATGGCACATCATTGGCACCACAAAGTACTATTAATAAAGCAATTGGAATAATATCACGGATCACCTCCCAGCATTTCCATCCTTTGTTGGCACAGATATATACAATGTAGGAACGGACATGATAGTGTGGGAACTTCACCTTGTATCCTTGGCGTAGGCGAGCACTTGCGCACGTCCTCGGGACGGGATCGCTGAGCGCCAGCATGCGCTCCGCTTCTTTCGCTTTGAAATACTTGAATTCCGCCAACCGGTCGTCCTTGTAATAGTCCGTGCCGGGGATACCGGTCATCTCGAAATCGGAACGTCCCGCCGAATTGTTCTGCTCGATGGCGAACGTATAGCAGCTGCTCAGGTAACGGGAACAAAGCTCGAAGAAGGAGCAACGGATGAAATTCTCGTTGATCTTGTCGAACACCTGCGCAGGGAACTGACCGAGGTATTGCTCGAAGTAGTTTTGCACCAGCGGCTCAAAACGACGCTCCTCGGTGAAACGCTCGTAAGTGGGGACATAGCGTTGGGCATTTCCCTCGATATGATTCATCTCGTTGTAATAGTCCATGTAGATGCTGCGCATCGTGAGGTTGGGCAGCACCATGCGGTAATTACTCCGCAGCGTGGTCATGCCAGATAAAAGAGGCTGACCGGATAGATGCTCTTGTCGAAGAATTTCCTCTTGTTGAACTTGCTGGACAGGTCGGAAACGTTATAGGACAACTCATCATCGATCACCAAGGCGTCCTGCATCTCCTTGGCGTTCTCAAGGGAAAGAGTCAGATGACGGATCCAACCGATATCCGTACGCAGGTTCTCATCCACCAGCTCACTAGGGATTCCACCTTTACGAACGGCGAATTTCTTGAAGAAATAGTCAGGATCGTGGAATTGAACAAGGGTTCGGCCTCCGGCAAGAAGCGATAACCATCGTAATTATTCACGATCAATTGCCAAACATCATCGAACCGATCCTGCCCCTCCGTATAGGTATCCAGCACGTAACGCAAGTAGACCTCCGCTTCCTTATACGTGAAGCCCAGCATACTCAGGAATTCCGGTTCCAAGGTCAGGATCTCCGCTATATTATATCCGCTTGTCAAGTCATCCATCGTAACGGGAAGAACCCCCGTGCAGAAACAGGTACGGATACTCCCCTCGCCAATACCCGCCTTGATCACCTTGAAGAAGGTGCGCAGGAAACTGTCCTTCGTGGTTACCTGCTCATAGAGCGGATCCTTGTAGGCCGTCAATAGCTGATTGGTGAAATTATCGTACTCATCGATCAGCACATACACTTTTGGCAATCCATGCTCGCGGGCGTACCCCAAAGCTTCCTCAAGCATCTTGGAAGCATCACCACGGCTAGAGAACCGGAAGTCCTTAAAACAAGTCCCGGTTATGCGTCACCATGATCTCCACCGCAGAACAATTCAGGTCATTGAAATTCCGTTCCAACCCCTCCATGTCATCAGCCATCACCATCTTGGAGAAATCATAGCGCACGACCATATACCGATTATGTTCCTCCGTCGGGTGCTCACCGATCCAAGTCCTGCCGAACAGCTCCTCGAACCGATCGGCCTTGGTGCGGTCATAGTAACACGCCAAGGTAGAGATAAGCAAACTCTTGCCGAAACGCCGGGGACGGAGGAAAACAGGAGCGTTATAATCTTCCAAGCTCGGGATGAAATCGGTCTTATCCACATAATAATAACCACGTTCCCGTAAATCTACGAAATCCGCTACCGCATAAGGAATCGTTATCCGTGCCATAAGCTTTCTTTTTTCAGATTAGTCGCACAAAAGATAAAAATAAAAAGTGAGATAAAGTTATATCCTTCACGAGGCAGGTTAGGCGAAACTATAATTCTGAATATTCACTTCTAGTTGAATCTAGGACCTAAAATATTCTATTTTTTTCTTGCACGCTTAATTTTTTTTGATAACTTGCGCACATACTAGAACGTAGATAACGTTTATCATTCTGCTTACAGGTCGCTTTTCGTATAGCTATATTGCAATATAGCAAACGAAAATGAAAAAACCGGTATAATCACTTATCCGGTCCCTCTCAATTAATTCATCAGTTACATGACTATCCAATAAATTTGTTTAACTTAAAATTCAACTATATGCAAAAACTAAAAACAAAAATAACAGGACTTGCATTTTTCTTAGTCATAGTATGTATAAGCTGTGATAAAGATGATAGCTGGTCGGCTTTGTAAGCATGATTGCGCTCGAAAATAATAATATCTGTCTTGTAGCAATTCATGAAGGTCCGAAGCTTGGTGTAACCGGCTTGAATTTCTCGAATGCCATACAACTGTATATCCCCGATAATCGTACAGTTAAGCTTGCCTATACAATAAAATTCAATTGTAGAGCTTATGATCCAGCCATAGATGGTGTGATATTGGATGCTTTTACCATACCTCACCCTTCGGAATCTTATGACCCACGGACCCAAACTCTGAATATCTTCGAACAAAGTCCCTATGTATAATTGCTGAAATGTTGAAATAATTAAAATACGAACTGGAATGAAAACAAATAATTTGA
>ENA-OQDF01000747-OQDF01000747.1-human-gut-metagenome-genome-assembly--contig:-NODE-747-length-13527-cov-1.832910_pt1 | contig 13527 bp, 21 predicted proteins | sample MGYA00242769_ERZ504597 | MGnify/ENA primary metagenome ERZ504597 (study PRJEB26092, sample SAMD00036305) | human gut metagenome | host: Homo sapiens | study: EMG produced TPA metagenomics assembly of...
AACGGTACGGCAGGTGTGTCGCACGACAGGGCAGCGCGGATACAGCAGGCAATTGATGTGTTGGATTATATCCCGGATACTCTGGCGAGTTCCCTTCGAAGAAAGGACAGCACAGCGATACATGTTTTAACACCGCATCTGGATAGTGCTTTTTATACAAATACGATCAGTGCACTGATGCACGATGCATATGAGGCTGGGTACACCGTTCATATCTCTGGTTATGAATATTCGTCAGAGATAGAAAGGCAGCAGCTGAGAGCACTGGAGAGCAGCAAACCAGGCACATCAATCATTATTTTTAATGGGTTTGATGATCTCACAGAGATTAAACGGCTGGCGAAGAAACAAATACATGTGATTATGGCAGACAGGCGAGAGATACCGGGTTATACATCAAGTGTTATATTTGATAATCGTCGGGTACCATTGAAATAATATGTCTGTTAAAAAACAGAAATTACAAACGAATAGGACTTTTTACAGAACCTACAAAACTTCAAAATATCCGTGAAAGAGTAGAGGGATTTCTGGAAGCAATGAAATATTTTGGATATCGGATCCGGAAAAAATATTTATTCCCGCCCAGATCTTTCGCTGGATAAATTGAAAAACAGTTATCTTTATATGATGGAGATTCTTGAGTCATCAAAGCGCGAAGAACTTCCGGATGCCTGGCTGGCAACTTCGGATTATCTGGCATTTGGTATGATGAGGGCCATCAATGAGAAGGGATATTCCATACCGGAAGATTTTGCTATTGTCGGTTATGATAATATTGAAATATCGGGATATGTCAATCCGAGACTTACAACTGTGGAACAGGATCAGAAATTATTCGGAAGAACTTTATGGTCAGTAATTACAGAATACAATAAGACCGGAAAATATCAGAGTATAGAATTACCGCAGAAAATAAAGATGAGAGGATCTTGCTAAAATTAATAGTTGTATACTGAAATAAGTATACAATTATTTTTAGAAAATATTGAAACGTTTCAAACGGCATAAAAAGTATATTGGGGTACAAATATCTGAACGAGAGAAGGGAGGAGAAAGGTGTTCGGATCATATGGGTAAATAAAATATGAGATGCCGCGTAAATGTTTCACAAGCCAATTAAAAGGAGGAATTTAAAATGAAAAAAGCAATCGTTATGACTTTATGTGCAGCTATGGCAGTTGGGATGATCGGATCAGTTTCTACAGTATATGCTGCGGATGCAGATATTGCATCTGATGATGCTATTAAAAGCGGCTGACGAAGGTTGGGAAAATTGCTGTTGTACCGAAGGATTCCACCAATCCATGGTTCGTTCGCATGGACACCGGCGTTAAGGAAGTAGCTGACGAAACAGGAGTTAACTGCTACCAGATTGATACAGGTACAATTGATGCTACAAAACAGGCTCAGCTGGTTGAGGACCTGATTGCTCAGGGCGTAGATGCAATCTGTGTAGTTCCAGTTGATATGGAATCCATGGACTCTACATTAAAGAAAGCAAAAGATGCAGGTATTGTAGTTATTACCCATGAAGGCGCAGATCTTAAAAATGTAGACTACGATATCGAAGCATTCTCTAATGAAGGCTATGGTGCTTTCATCATGCAGAACCTTGCTGAAGCAATGGGGGAAGAAGGCGTTTATACGACAATGGTAGCTTCCCTTACAAATGGTTCTCATAATGAATGGGCAGATGCAGCCGTTGAATACCAGAAAGAGCATTATCCGAACATGACACTTCTGGAAGATAATCCGCGTGTAGAGTCTGATGATAACGGTGATACCGCATATAATGTTGCAAAAGAACTGATCAAAACATATCCGGATCTGAAAGGTATCATGGGAACTTCTTCTTTCGATGCACCTGGTGTTGCACGTGCGATTCAGGAACTTGGCCTTGTTGACAAATTCTTTACATCCGGTACAGGAATGCCGGCAGACAATGCTGAACTGCTGAAATCCGGTGTTATCAAATCCCTTACTCTGTGGGATCCTGCAAAATCCGGTGAAGCAATGGTTGACCTTGCATGCAAGTACTTGCAGGTGAGGAGATTGGTGCTCCTGTAAATCTTAACGTTGATGGTTATACAGAAATGAACTTCCGTGAAGGATCTGAAACAGTTCTTGAAGGACAGGGCTGGATTACAATCGATGCAGACAACGTTGATGATTTTGGATTCTAAACAACACAAAAATTTATAAGCTTTAATGATCAATCCGTCGGTTCTCCCGGCGGATTGATTTCCAAAAGACCTGAACAATCACAGGTGTCGTAAGGCGGAGAGGAGGAAGCTATGTCTCAGAGTTTATTGAAAGCAGAGCATATAAAGATTTCCTTTGGAAATGTACATGCCCTTAGAGATGTATCTTTGGAGATTTTACCTGGTGAGATACACTGTCTTGCCGGAGAGAATGGTTGCGGAAAATCAACTATTATCAAAATTATATCCGGTGTCTATCAGAGAGATGGCGGAACAATTGAATTTAACGGACAGAAAATCGATAAGATTTCCCCGATTGATGCGATCAATCTTGGAATTCAGGTTATTTATCAGGATTTTGCACTTTTCCCTAATCTGACAGTTGCAGAAAATCTGGCACTTAATACAGAACTTGCATCACGTAAGAAAACAGTAAGTTGGAAAAATGTAAGAAAGATTGCTGAAGAAGCAGTATCCAAAATTAATTTCCAGGTTGATCTGGATGAAAAAGTAGAAAAACTTACGGTAGCTCAGAAACAGATGGTCGCAATCAGCCGCGCATTGATGTCAAATGCAAAGCTGATTATCATGGATGAGCCGACAACAGCGCTGACCAAAAAAGAAGTAAGCGCATTGTTTAAAATTATTTTGAAATTAAAGGAACAGGGAATTGCAATCCTGTTATCAGTCATAATTGGATGAGGTATTTGAAATTTCTGATCGATTCACAATTTTCAGGATGGTGAATTGGTTGCTACAGGCAGTACAAAAGAACTGGATGATAAGAAATTCACCTATTACATGACAGGAAGAGAGTTTTCCGACAATATATTTGTTCCGAAAAATGTCTCCGACAAGCCGGTTTTTGAACTGAAACATCTTACTCTGAATGGCTCTTTTTCAGATATTAACCTCAGTCTTCGAAGAGGAGAGATTCTTGGAATTACAGGACTTTTGGATTCTGGTCGTACTGAATTGGGCCTGTCTATGTTTGGTCTGAAGCCTGCGGATTCCGGTCAGATCATAAAAGATGGAAAAGAAATTAAGCTTACCAGCCAAGAGAGGCTATTGCCAATAGTATTGGATATGTTCCTGAGGACCGACTGTCAGAAGGCCTTTTTCTTACCCAGTCGATTGGTGACAACATCATCATTTCTGAGATTGACAAACTGAAAAAGAAAAATGGACAGTTTGATCTGAAGAAGAGAGATGAAGAAATTGAAAAATGGGTTAAAGAACTGGAGATCAAGACAAAAAATCCAAACAATCCGGCAACAACTCTTTCAGGAGGTAACCAGCAGCGAATCGTACTTGCAAAATGGCTTGCATGTAATCTGGATGTGCTCATCCTGAATGGCCCGACAGTAGGTGTGGATATCGGTTCCAAACATGATATTCATATGGTTCTGCAGCGACTTGCCAACCAGGGGCTTGGTGTTATTATCATTCTGATGATCTTCCGGAAGTTATACAGAACTGTTCCAGAGTTCTTGTTATCAAGAATGGAAAGATCAAATCCGAATATGATACCCAGAATGTCAGTGAACAGATGATCATTGACGATATGATGTAGGAGGCGGTCATATGAATAAAAAAGTAAAGAAAATATTTCAGTCAAATGAACCGTATATTTTTCTTATCATAATTCTTCTCGGAATTGTGGTACAGATCCGTTCCGGACAGTTTTTTACAGCAAATAATATCGTTTGACCTTCTGAGTGCGATGATCGTACCGGGACTTTTTGCAATCGCAGAATTCATGGCACTGATCGCAGGTGGAATCGATGTTTCTTTCCCGGCACTGGCATCTCTTTCTGCCTATGCCACAACAAAGTTCCTTCTTGACAAGAATTACGAAGGAAATGTTCTTCTGGCATTTGTGATCGCAATCGCAATTGGTGCAGTACTTGGCGCATTCAATGGATATTTTATTGGCTATCTGAATCTGAATGCAATGATCGTGACTCTCGGTTCCGCAAGTATCTTCCAGGGCATCATGCAGGGTACTTTAAGAGCAAATCAGCTTTCTGTCATTCCGCCTGGAATGAAAAGCTTTGGTACCGCTGCATTCCTGACAGCAACTAATAAGGCGAATGGACTGACTTCCATTCTTCCTTATACCTTCATTATTCTGGTTCTTGTATGTGCAGTTATGCATTTTGTACTGCATTATACGATCTTTGGACGTGGTATTTACGCAATCGGCGGAAATCCACAGAGTGCACACACAGCTGGATTTAATGTAAAAAGAACAAAATTTATCATGTATATTATTATAGGTATGATTGCATCTGCGAGTGGTATCTGTCGTGTCTGCATGATGCAGCAGATGCATCCGACGAATATGCTTGGAATGGAAATGAACATCATCGCAGGTGTCGTTCTTGGCGGCGTTGCTCTTACCGGTGGTGCCGGTACACTGACAGGCTGTATTCTTGGTACTTTCCTGATCATCCTGGTACAGAACTCCATGATCCTTCTTGGAATTCCGACAACCTGGAGTGATGTATTCGTAGGACTTGTAATCGTGATTGGAGTATCCCTGACCGCATGGCAGTCAACCCGAACCTCTAAAAGCAAAAAGAAAGCAGTAAAGGAGGGCGCATGATGAACAAGATCAAAAGTATATATAAGAAAAATGAAGAAGTGACCCGCCTGTTGGTCATCATGCAGTCTGGCTGATCTTCATGGCATTTACACAGGCCAGAAAATTTTATACAGGAATGAACTTTCTTACCATGGCGGGACAGTTCCCGGAATACGGCCTTATGGCTCTGGGCGGTATGTTATGCATGATCACAGGAGGTATTGACCTTTCTGTAGTTGGTACAGCCAATATGGCTTCTATCCTTACGGTATTTACACTGACCAGATTGTTTGGAGCAGACGGAACTATGCCACTTGCTTTTTCTGTTGTGATCTTCCTGATCGCAATTGTAACAGGTATTGTTGTTGGAAGTCTGAACGCCTTTTTGATCTCAAAACTTGGGGTTCCGCCGATTCTTGCAACGCTTGGTGTAAATGAGCTCTTAACAGGTCTCTGTGTGGTTATGACAAACGGTTCTGCAATTTCCTCTTTCCCGAAGCAGTACTGTGATTTCTTTTCAGGAAATCTCTTTGGTTTTATCCCACGAAGACTTCTGGTATTTATCGTAGTCGCAATCATTATCTGGTTTATGCTGGAGCATTGTACTTACGGAACTAAACTTCGTCTTTACGGAACGAATGCACATGTTGCAAAATTTTCCGGAATCAATACAACAAGCCTGCTGTTCAGAACGCATATTACTTCATCCATTTGTGCTGCACTTGGCGGATTGATGATGCTTGCAACCTATTCATCTGCAAGAGCTGATTATGGAACAAACTATACCATGCAGTCTATCCTTCTCGTCGTTCTCGGCGGTGTCAGCCCGAATGGTGGTAAAGGAAAAATTTCCGGTGTTATCACAGCTATCGTACTTTTGAAGATGATTGAATCCGGCATTAACCGTTTCAGGAGTGTATCTACATATTATGTAACACTGATCTGGGGAGCTGTTCTGATCCTTGCACTCGTGATTGATTATGTCAGCCAGAAACCGAAACATGCAAAATAAACAAAAGGAGCCTGTATGAAAAAGTACTTTTGTTGGTGAATCCTGGAGTGCTACTCTGATGGAAGTAAAAGGATTCAACAGTTTTTTATCATCTAAATATGAAACAGGACTTGGCTGGATCGACAAAGCGATCGAAAAAGCCGGCTATGAATTTGTATATATGCCGAATCATATTGCAAATGATCATTTTCCATTTACTCTGGAAGAGCTGAATGAATATTCCTGTATCATTCTGTCAGATGTGGGAGCAGACACGCTGCTGATTCCATCAGCTACATTTGGAGCAAGCAAAATTCTTCCCAATCGCTGCCAGCTACTCAAAGATTATGTACTTGGTGGCGGAGGCCTTCTGATGATTGGAGGCTATCTTACCTTTAATGGTGTTGGAGCTCAGGGAAAATGGTGGGCAACACCGGTACAGGATGTCCTTCCGGTAGAAATTCTTCCATACGATGACCGTATGGAACACTGTGAGGGTGTCCATGCAGAAGTGACACTCCCGGATCATCCGGCATTTGCGGGAATCGAAGGAGAGTGGCCGCCTGTACTTGGTTATAATAAGAGCACCATAAAACCGGAAGCAGAACTTGCCGCCACAGTCTGCGGAGATCCGTTTATTGCGTTTGGCAGTTACGGAGAGGGAAAATCTGCTGTTTTCTCCAGTGACTGTTCACCGCACTGGGCACCACCGGAATTCTGCAACTGGAAATATTATGATGTGTTATTTAAGAACATCCTGGATTATATTGCAAAATAATCAGAATCACAGGAAATGTGATTCAAAAGTTAAAAATACAAGGAGGTATTGACATGAAGACGATTAAAGACAAACAGATTCTTGTAGGTGCTGATTTTGCGGGATACCCGTTAAAAGAAGCAGTAGTGGCTCATCTGAAAGAATATGGATGGACAGTAACTGATGTTGGTGTCAGATCACCGGAGGACACAGATACAGATCTGATGTTTCACAGAATCGGCCTTCGCGTGGGTTCTATGATCTCGGAAGGTGAATTTGAACGTGCTCTGATCTTTTGCGGAACCGGAATGGGTATCCATATTGCGGCAAGCAAATGCCGGGTGTTTCTGCAGGCGTTGTAGAAAGCGTGCCGGCTGCTCTTCGTGCAATTACCGGAAATGGCGTCAACGTTTTGGCTATGGGTGCGTTTTATGTAGCTCCGAAAATGGGCTGTGATATAGCAGATGCTTATCTGAGCCATAATCTTGGAGATGGATATGAATACTGGCCAAACTTTTATGAATTCCATAAACTTGCCTGTGATGAATTAAATGCATTTAATTATGAAGAATATAAGGCAAATGGATTTAAAGTAAAACATCTTGGAGACTATCCGCTTGATCTTGTAGATGATCCGACTCTTTTTGGGGGGTAAAAAATAAATAATAATTGCAAGAATCATCTAACTGCCATATAATTGATGAAAAATATTTTTTAGAGGTTTGAAACATGAAAGTATTAAATTTTGGTTCTCTCAATCTGGACTATGTGTACCAGGTGGAATCTATTTTGATTCCCGGAGAAACACAGGCATCAAAAAGCAGGCAGATCTTTTGTGGTGGTAAAGGCCTGAACCAGTCTATTGCACTGGCAAAGGCCGGGATTCCTGTATATCATGCCGGTCTGATCGGAGAGGGCGGGGAACCGCTTCTCGAAGTTTGTAAGGAAAATGGGGTGAATACAGAGTTCATCAGACAGATCCCGGGACCATGCGGACATACAGTTATTCAGGTGGATGAAAATGGACAGAACTGTATCCTTCTTTTGGAGGCTCCAATAGAAGTATGACAAAGGAGTTTGTTGATACTGTGTTGGATTCTTTTGAAGAGGGAGACATCATTCTTTTGCAGAATGAGATCAATGAACTGGATTATATCATTGACCGTGCATACGAAAAACATATGATGATCATTTTGAATCCTTCTCCTTTTGACAATGCATTGGAAAACTGTGATCTGTCGAAAATCAGTCTCTTCCTGATGAATGAGATTGAAGGTTTTCAGATTACCGGCGAAAAAGAACCAGATAAAATTCTCACAAAAGTGAAAGCACTTTATCCAAAAGCAAAAGTAGTTCTGACACTCGGCGGAGATGGTTCTGTATATCAGGATGAAACGGGGATCTACCGCCAGGGAATCTTTAAAGTAAAGGCTGTTGATACAACCGCCGCAGGTGATACGTTTACAGGATATTTTATTTCTTCTATTATTGATGGGCTACCTGTACAGGACGGACTGGAGCTTGCAGCAAAAGCATCCGCAATTGCAGTTTCCAGACCTGGCGCAACTGCATCCATTCCTCTTCGCAGCGAAGTAGTAAAAGAAAAAAGTAACGGAAAAATATAGAAATAAAAGTAAAAATGTCGTTGACAAACGGGTACCTCCTATGTATAATTGATAAAGTGTGAATAGGAGAGAACTATGCAGATTCATTTATCAGATATTACAGACAGTGAAGGAAAAATCATACAGTTCAGTTCTGAGGTGGAGTTAGATAAGATTTCATTTCAGATGGGAGAGTTTCCGATATTGGACAGATCTCCGGTAGAACTACGGATTGCAAATACAGGCAATAAAGTTCTTGAACTGACAGGAAAAGGCAGTTTAACTGTCGGCATTCCTTGTGACCGTTGTCTGGAGCAGGTGTCTGTTACTATCCCATACGATATCGATCGTAAGTTGGATATGAAACAGACTGATAAAGAGCGAGTTGAGAATCTGGATGAGAATGACTATCTCACTGGTATGGACCTGGATGTGGACCGGTTGGTCTATCTTGAGGTACTGATGAGTTGGCCTTTGAAAGTTCTTTGTAAAGAAGATTGCAAAGGAATATGCAGCCGGTGTGGGAAGAATCTGAATGAGGGACCCTGTGGATGTGCAGAGGAACCGAAGGATCCCCCGTATGGCGGCCATCAGTGATTATATTTAGTAAATTTAAGGAGGTGTAAACCTATGTCCATATGTCCAAAAACAAATCATCTAAAGCTAGACGTGATAAAAGACGTGCAAACTGGAAAATGAGTGCTCCGAATCTGGTAAAATGCAGCAAATGCGGCGCCCTGATGATGCCTCACAGAGTTTGTAAAGAATGCGGAAGCTACAATAAGAAAGAAATCGTGAAAGTTGAAGACTAATCACAACGAATGAAACAGAATCCTTTTTCGGGATTCTGTTTTTTCAATCAAATTCTATGTCTTGGAGGGAAAGATGGAGCAGAAGAATCGGATTACGGAAGGGGTAATCTGGAAACAGCTTTTAATATTCTTTTTTCCGATTGTAATAGGCACTTTTTTTCAGCAGGTGTATAATACGGCCGACAGTATTGTTGTCGTCGTTTGTAGGTAAAGAAGCTTTGGCTGCGGTAAGTGGATCAGTGAATCAGATTGTTACACTGATCGTGGAAGTTTTTGTCGGACTGACTTCAGGTGCTTCCGTGATCATTGCACAGTTTTATGGGGCAAAAGATCATAAAAATCTAAACAGGACGTTGCATACAGCATATGCCTTTGCAATCGTTACAGGAGCCATAGTGGGACTGATTGGCTTTTGGATCACAGAAAAAGTTCTTATAGCGATGAAGACACCTTCAGAGTTGATGGCTGATTCTGTTATATATCTGCATATCTATTTCTGCGGTATGATCTTTAATATCGTTTATAATATGGGAGCTTCTATCTTCGCGCAGTTGGGGATTCCAGGAGACCGTTGTATGTGCTGATCATGACCTGTGGCTTGAATATTTTTTTGATATCATGCTTGTTGTATTCCTTAAAATGGTGTGATGGGAGTTGCAATTGCGACTGTTTCCTGTCAGGGAATCAGTGCATGCATGGTAACGTGGATTTTAATAAAGGGAAATTCTTTATTCCGGTTAAAGATCAGGGAGATTCGTTTTTATATGGCATCCCTGCAGTCGGTACTTCGCATTGGAATTCCAGCAGCACTGGAAGCAACTATGTATACTATTGCAAATCTGATCATTCAGATATTTGTGAATGGCCTGGGAACAGATACCGTTGCTGCATGGGGAACATTTGCGAAAATTGATGCTATTTATTGGATGGTTGTCAATTCGTTTGGTATTGCTATCACAACATTTGTCGGCCAGAATTATGGTGCGGGGAAAATACAGAGAATGCGAAAAAGCGTCAAAGTATGTCTACTTATGTCTTATGGAGCTGCAATTCTGGTAAGTGCAGCACTGTATGGTTTTGCAGAACTGTTATATAGATTGTTTACAACGGACAGCAATGTTGTCCGCATTGGCGCAGACATGATGCATTTTCTTCTTCCGTCATATTTTATGTATGTAGTGATCGGAATATTGTCCGGAGCGCTGAGAGGCGCGGGAAGAGTATTGGTACCAATGCTGTTGACCTGCGGTGGGGTATGCCTGATCAGAATTGCCTGGATGTTTGGGGTATTTCCTGTTTATTCAGGAATTAAGACGATCATGCTGAGTTACCCGGTATCCTGGGGAATTACAGCAGTTTTATTTATTATATATTACTTCAAAAAATTCCTAAAACGGAAGAACAGATTTTACAGTAAGGAGCATATAGATGAACGTATTGAATCTGGAACATATCAGTAAAACTTATGGCGAAAAAGTGATTTTTGACGATATCTCCTGTGGCATCCATCAGGGTGACAAAATTGGAATCATCGGTATCAATGGAACAGGAAAGACCACGTTTCTTCGAATACTGGCAGGTTTCGAGGAAACCGATGAAGGACAGGTGGTTATGCAGAATGGCCTTCGTATCACATATCTGCCGCAGCATCCTGAATTTCCAGAGGGCGCAACCATTCTTTCTTACGTGACACAGGGACAGAAAGAACAGAGCTGGAATCCCGAGACAGAGGCTCATATGGTGCTTAATAAACTTGGTATTGAAGACCATGAAGAGGAAATCGCACATCTTTCCGGAGGACAGAAAAAACGCGTGGCACTTGCAGCCGTTCTCGTGAATCCGCTGATGTTCTGATCCTGGATGAGCCGACCAACCATCTGGACAACGAAATGGCTTCCTGGCTGGAAGATTATCTGAATCGTTTTAAAGGCGTTGTTATTATGGTAACACATGATCGTTATTTCCTTGACCGTGTAACAAATAAGATTCTGGAGATCAGTCATGGTAAGATTTATACTTATGAAGCAAAATATTCTGATTTTCTGGAAATGAAAGCGCAGCGAGAAGAAATGGAAATGGCTTCAGAACGTAAAAAACAGAGTATTCTTCGTATGGAGGTCGAATGGGCAAAAAGAGGATGCCGGGCAAGAAGTACAAAGCAGAGAGCCCGTCTGGAGCGTCTGGAGGCCATGAAGAATTCCACAGCGCCTGTGCGGGACAAAAATGTAGAGATTGATTCTGTAGAGACCAGAATGGGCAAAAAGACGATTGAACTGCATCATATTTCCAAACGTTTGGTGAGCGGGTATGTATTCGTGATTTTGACTATATTGTTCTGAAAAATCAGAGACTAGGAATCATAGGTCCAAATGGCTGCGGCAAATCTACGCTGCTTAAGATCATAGCAGGTATCCTTGAACCGGACAGCGGAAGTGTTGAAATTGGGGATACCATTAAGATTGGCTATTTTTCACAGGAAATCGAAGACATGAATTCCAGTCAGAGAGTGATCGACTATATTAAAGCTGTAGCAGAATTTATTCCGACAAAGGACGGACTCATCAGTGCATCCAAACTTCTCGAGCAGTTTTTATTTGAGCCGGCCATGCAGTATTCACCAATCGAAAAACTTTCCGGTGGTGAGAAAAAAAGATTATATCTTCTGAAAGTACTTGCTGCAGCACCAAATGTACTTTTGCTGGACGAGATTACGAATGATATTGATATTCCAACACTGACGATCCTGGAAGATTACCTGGATTCTTTTGCCGGAATAGTCATTGCTGTTTCTCACGACAGATATTTCCTGGACAATCTGGCAGACCGTATCTTTGAATTTGACAGAGAGGGAAATCTGACTCAATATGAAGGTGGCTATACTGACTATCTCGAAGCAAAAAACGTCGGGAAGGTATGAATATTGATGAATCCGTAGAGATAAAAGCTTCTTCTGTCGGAAAGAACATGATAGAAGAACCTCAGGAAGAAAAATCTTCTGTAAAGACATGGAAACAGAATCGTTCTTCAAAACTGAAATTCAGTTATAAAGAACAACGGGAATACGAAACAATTGATGATGATATTGCTGGGTTGGAAGAAAAAATTGAAAAGCTGGATAATGATATCATGGCGAATGCTACAAATTCCGGTAAACTTAACGAACTTACAAAGGAAAAAGAGACTGCAGAAGCACTTCTGGAAGAAAAAATGGATCGCTGGGTTTATCTGAATGACCTGGCAGAACAGATCGAAGCTCAGAATAATAAATAGATGACGTGGGAACACTCTTGATTTTCTGATAATTCTTTAGTATGATAAAGTTTGAAGTTTTTTTGATAACAATATGGATTCAAAATAGATATACAGGAGGATTAATATGGCAGAATTGGTAAAAGTTGTTGTAGATGCCATGGGTGGTGATCTCGCACCGGTGGAACCTGTAAAAGCAGCTGTAGAAGCAGTAAAAGAAAGAAAAGATATCCTGGTCATTCTTACCGGTCAGGAAGAAGTGATTCATTCAGAGCTTAAGAAATATCAGGATTATCCGACAGACAGAATCCAGGTGGTAAATGCAACAGAAGTAATTGAGACTGCAGAACCTCCTGTTTTTGCAATTCGAAAGGAAAAAGATTCTTCAATCGTTGTAGGACTTAAAATGGTAAAAGAACAGAAGGCCGATGCATTTGTTTCTTCTGGAAGCACGGGTGCGGTCCTTGTCGGCGGTCAGGTTCTTGTCGGCAGAAGCAAAGGTGTGGAACGTCCGCCTCTGGCTCCGTTGATTCCAACAGCTAAAGGAGTTTCTCTTCTGATTGACTGTGGCGCAAATGTTGACGCCAGACCATCTCATCTGGTACAGTTTGCAAAAATGGGATCTATTTATATGGAACATGTAGTCGGCATCAAAAACCCGCGTGTTGCGATTGTAAATAACGGTGCAGAGGAAGAAAAGGGAAATGCTCTGGTTAAGGAAACTTTCCGCTTCTCAAAGAAGCAGAAGGGATCAATTTTATCGGAAGCATTGAGGCACGAGATATTCCGGCAGGTTATGCGGATGTTATCGTATGCGAAGCTTTTGTCGGAAATGTTATTCTCAAACTTTATGAGGGAGTCAGTTCTGAACTGATTCACAAAATCAAAGATGGAATGATGAGTACTTTAAAAAGTAAGATAGGAGCACTTCTTGTCAAACCGGCGCTGAAACAGACACTCAAAAGTTTTGATGCGACAGAATATGGTGGAGCTCCGCTCCTTGGATTAAAAGGCCTTGTTGTCAAAACGCATGGAAGTGCCAAAGCTATCGAAATTAAGCATGCAATTTTCCAGTGCGTACAGTTCAAACAACAGAGGATCAACGAAAAAATTGCGGAAAAATCCAGCCGGCGCAATTTCCGGCTCCAGATAAGGAATAACAGAAAAGAAGGCAGATAAAATGGAACAATTGGAACAGATCATAGGATATACATTTCAAAATAAAAAACTTCTGAAACAGGCATTGACACACAGTTCATATGCAAATGAAAAAAAGTTGGGAAAACTGGGCTGTAATGAACGTCTGGAGTTCCTTGGCGATGC
>ENA-OQDF01000748-OQDF01000748.1-human-gut-metagenome-genome-assembly--contig:-NODE-748-length-13509-cov-3.100807_pt1 | contig 13509 bp, 18 predicted proteins | sample MGYA00242769_ERZ504597 | MGnify/ENA primary metagenome ERZ504597 (study PRJEB26092, sample SAMD00036305) | human gut metagenome | host: Homo sapiens | study: EMG produced TPA metagenomics assembly of...
TTAAAAAAGGAATCTAAACCCGGAGAATTTTTTATAAGAAAATTCAACGAAGTTTCCTGTTTAAAAAAGCTTCTGTTCTTCCCTTTTTCCGGGAGGAACAGAAGCTTTTTTATTTCGCGATTTTTATATCTATAAGGAAATGATTCCTATTTTTATACTTATTCTACTGGATGCAGATTTTTCAATGATACATCAAGAATCGGTGCAGAATGCGTCAGTGCACCGCTGGAAACATAGTCTACGCCGGTGTCGAGGATCGTGGCGATATTTTCTTTTGTCACATTTCCGGAGCACTCGGTTTTTGCTCTGCCGTTGATGACGGCTACCGCCTCTTTCATCTGTGCTGGAGTCATATTGTCGAGCATGATAATGTCGGCACCTGCATCTGCTGCTTCGCGGACCATATCAATATTTTCGCACTCGACTTCAATCTTGCGCACAAACGGAGCATAATCACGTGCCATCTCGATCGCTTTTGTGACACTGCCTGCAGCTCCGATATGATTGTCCTTTAACAGAACGCCGTCGGACAGATTATAGCGGTGATTCTGGCCGCCGCCGATTTTGACTGCATATTTTTCAAAAATACGCATATTCGGGGTCGTTTTTCTGGTATCGAGAAGGGTCGTTTTGGAACCTTCGAGCAGCTTCGCAACGCTTCTCGTATACGTTGCGATTCCGCTCATCCGCTGCAGATAATTGAGCGCGGTTCTCTCACCGGACAGCAGAACACGGATATCGCCGTTTACGGTTGCGAGCAGATCGCCTTTTTTGACTTCATCTCCGTCTTTCACATACGGAATAATCTCGGTTTTCTCATCGAGCAGAGTAAATACTCTTGCAAATACTTCCATACCGGCAATGACGCCGTCCTGTTTGCAGAGAAGCTGTACCGTTCCCTGGCAGGCTTCTGGCATGACAGCATTCGTGGTTACATCTTCACTGGAGATATCTTCCTGCAGCGCCAACAGCAGCAGATTATCCACATTTAGTGTTCTTGTGATTGGATTCATATTTGTCTTCCTTTCTGATCGCATCCCAGATGCTCTCTTTGCAGCGTTCTGCATATTCTTCCATATCCTGGTAATCTTCTTTTCTAATATCGTACCGTTTTGCAAGGAGCTTCCATTCATCTTCCTTCGGCTCCGTTGCCGTTTCTTTGCGGTCTGCGTTCTCTACAAGACCCTCTGCGGCCCATTCGGCAGCCATCTTCTTTGCCGCGCGCTCTGCGAATACAAGGCTCTCCAGCAGAGAATTGCTTGCCAGACGGTTTGCACCGTGCACGCCGTTGCAGCTCGTCTCACCTGCTGCATACAGATGATCCATCGTCGTTTCGCTATTGCTGTCTACCTTGACGCCGCCCATAAAGTAATGCTGTGCCGGTACAACCGGAATCGGTTCTTTCGTGATATCATATCCCTCTTCCAGGCATTTCTGGTAAATATTCGGGAACCGTTCTTTTACATCAAGCGGAATCGTTTTCATGGAAAGCCATACGTGCTTCGTGTGATCCTTTTCCATCTGGCGGTGAATCTCACGGGATACCACGTCACGCGGCTGCAGCTCATCGGTGAAACGCTCACCGTTTTTATCGAGCAAAACAGCGCCCTCTCCGCGGACAGATTCGGAAATCAGGAAACGGCGGCCTTTCTTTTGGGAATACAGCGTTGTTGGATGAATCTGTACGTAATTGACATTTTTCAGTGCTACGTTCCTGTGGATTGCAATTGCAAGTGCATCTCCGGTCAGATGCGGGAAGTTCGTGGAATTATCATAAATTCCGCCGATGCCGCCGCATGCCCAGATCACATCCCTGGCATAAACCGGAATCAGCTTTCCTTCTTCATCCCGGATCAGAACACCCTCGCAGACATTTTTGCGTGAAAGAATATCACACATTTCCGTGTGCGCAAGAAGCGTCACGTTCGGCAGCTTTTTTACCTGCGCGAGAAGCTTGCTCGTAATCTCCTTTCCGGTTACATCGTCGTGGAACAAGATGCGATTGGTAGAATGTGCGCCTTCTTTCGTATAGCAGAGTTCCCCGTTTTCATCGCAGCGGAAATCCACACCCCAGGCGATGAGCTGATTGATGACATTTCGGAAGAACGGATCATAATGTCGACGGATTCCGGCGTATTTTCATAGTGCCCGGCATGCATCGTATCTTCATAGAACGCATCGTAATCGCTCTCGTTTTTCAGAACACAAATACCGCCCTGTGCGAGGAAGGAGTCGCTGTCCTCGGTATCTGCTTTTGTTATCATCAGAATATCGGCTTCCTGGGGCAGATGAAGTGCCGTAAAGCATCCTGCCACACCGCATCCTACAATCACTGCATCATAATACTTTTTCATTTCGTTTCCTCTTTTCCGCTTCTGCGTTCTGCTTATTTTGTTACTTTGCAAGCTCGAGCATTCTTAACAGCGGCGCATGTGCGTCTGAAATTTCCTGTTCGCTTAACAGAACTTCATTCTCCTCATTTTCCAGTGCTTCTATTAATTTGTCCAATGTTACTTTTTTCATATTTGGACAGATCTGCGTATTTCCCACTGCATAAAACTTCTTATCCGGGCAGCGCTTTTTCAGCTCTGCGAAAACACCAAGCTCGGTTGCAACGAGAAACTCGGTATCTTTACTTGCCTCGGCATATTTGATGATGCCTGCGGTGCTTCCGACATAATCGGCAAGTGCAACGACTTCACTTCTGCACTCCGGATGAACGAGAAGCTTTGCCTGCGGGCGCGCCTCCTTTGCAGCCTTTGCAGCTTCCGGACGGATTGCAGCATGTACGTGGCAGAAACCGTCATTTAAGATGATATGTTTCTCCGGCACCTGCTCAGCCACATAGGTACCAAGATGCTCATCGGGGATAAAGAAGATGTCGTGGTTCGGCAGTTCTTTTACAATTTTTACTGCGTTTGAGGAGGTGACACAGACGTCGGAATGACTTTTTAATTCCGCGGTGGAATTGACATAGCATACGACAGCCACATCCGGGTACTCTTGCCGGACTTCCTCGATTTTTTCAATCGCTGCCATGTGAGCCATCGGGCAGTCGGCATGCAGATCCGGGAGCAGTACTTTTTTGCCCGGGTTTAAGATTTTGGCGCTCTCACCCATGAAACGAACGCCGCAGAGAACGATAACACTGGCTTCCACTTTCGTCGCCATGTCGCTTAAGTAATACGAATCTCCGATGTAATCGGCAATTTCCTGCACTTCATCTGGCACGTAATAGTGTGCATGATGACGGCGTTTTTTTCTTTCTTTAATGCTTCACGCTTTTTCTCTCTGGTATCCATTGGTTTTGTTTCCTTCCTATTTTTACTATAACGATTCAGAACCCTGAATCGTGATATTTTTTAACACTTTAGCGCTTAGTATACCACAACTTTTGTCATGTGACAAGACAGTTGTAATATCCATTGTACATTTTTTTCTTTCCTGCCTTTCCCTTCCCTGTAGTCTATCATAGGAAGTACTTGTCTAAGATACAAAAATCTGTGACGCAGTAATTCACGTTCTGCAGTGCTGAAGTTTTGCATTATTTTCTGGGACTGCTATAAAAAACACCCGGAAGTTTGACGGTTGAATAATGATCTACAAAAAAAACGGCCACAATACCCATATTTACTGGGTTTGTAACCGTTTTATCACCATACAGCTGTCAAAGACGGGATTCTATCATTTCACCTCTGGTATCTCACTATTTACCATTTCTTCCGCCGTATCTTCTTCTATTTCTGTCTTTGTCACCTGTTTGATATGCTTTTTTTTCAGATGCAGATATACGAATTCCCGAAAAATAGTATAGAACACGGAAAGCAACGGAATAAAAACAAGCATACCTATAATTCCCATAAGATTTCCGCCGATCGTAACTGCTGCAAGAACCCAAATCGATGGAAGCCCTACAGACTCACCCACAACATGAGGATAGATCAGATTTCCCTCGATCTGCTGCAGCACCAGAAATACTATAATAAATAAAATTGCCTGTTTCGGATTTACCATAAAGATCAAAAAGCTTCCCACTGCACACCCGATGAAGGCTCCGAAAATCGGGATCAATGCCGTAAACGCAATTAAAACTCCAATCAAAAGTGCATATGGCATCCTCAAAATGCTCAATATCACAACAAACATACAGCCAAGGATCACGGCTTCCAGACACTGACCTGTAAGAAAATTTGCAAATGTCCGATAGGTCAGAGAGCAGACTTTAAGAAAAGCATCTGCTTTTTCCTTTGGAAGAAAAGCGAAAAATACTTTTCGAATCTGCACCTGCAGCGTTTCCTTCTGAAAAAGGACATAGCAGGCAAAGGAAAATGCAACAAAAAAGGCTGCCAATCCACTAACTATGGAACCCACTGCTGACATTGTGATATTCATCATATTTCCTGCACCATTTCCAAGCAGGCTTATCCCCACTTGATCGCCTGATCCGGATTAAACTGTACCTGATCTACCAGCTTCATGATTTCCTGGTTATTATGAGAGAATTCCCGGATCCAGCTTTGCATCTGCGGAATAAAATCTACAATGCTCATCATCAGGGTTCCCATTGTCCGCGTAAGCTGCGGAATCACCCCGAACATCACCAGTACGATTACACCAACCGCCAATATGATTGTAAGGAGCAGACTTATCGGTCTTGCCAGTTTTACGACTATCTTATTTTCTTTTTTTACTCTTCCGAAAATTTTCTTTTCCAAAAAGCTCATTGGCACGTTGGTCACAAATGCGATTGCTCCGCCAAGTACAAAGGGAAACAGGATCCCCCATATTGCTTTCAGCACATCGAGCACCACATCAAATTTCCACAGGACAACCACAAGAAATGCTGTAAACACAATAAGTTCCCTGATTTTTTTTATAGCAATTTTGCTTAAATCCACTATCTTTCTCCTCTTTTTCTTAATTTCATACGTATCCATTTAAGCAGCTGAATGATTGGAAGACTTGCAAAAGCATATAAATATACACATCCAAGCTGCATCAGATTCAAAGTTTCCACTTTAAATAAGTTATGGAAACCAGGAACCGTCAGTACTGTTGTAATGAGTACTGTACCTAACACAAATGCTCCCTGAAGCCACTTGTTATGAAAGAGACCTTTTGTAAAAATGACCGGATGATCTGATTTGCAATTATATCCATGAAACAAACGTGCCAGACAAAGAGTTCCAAAAGCATACGTGCTTCCAAGCAATGTACCATTCTGGTTGTATCCTGTCAAAAAACTGATCATTGTCATTGCTCCAATTACCAAACCTTCCAGACCGATTTTGCTAAGAAAATCTTTTGTCAATATCGACTCATCTGCTAATCTCGGTTTTTCACTCATCACTTCACTTCTGTCCGGCTCTAAGCCTAACGCAATTGCCGGTAAGCTATCCGTCAAAAGATTAATGAAGAGTAAATGTACTGGTGCAAATGGCACCGGAAGTCCTGCAACCGATGAACAAAGAACGGTTAAAATTGCTCCAAAATTTCCTGACAAAAGAAACTGTATCGCATACTTGATATTCTGATATAAGTTTCGCCCATTTTCCACTGCTTTTACGATTGTTGCAAAGTTATCATCTGTAAGTACCATCGCTGCTGCATCTTTCGCAACTTCCGTTCCGGTCATTCCCATCGCAACGCCAATATCTGCCTGCTTTAATGCTGGTGCATCATTGACACCGTCTCCTGTCATTGCCACAATCATTCCTCTTTCCTGCCAGGCCCGAACAATGCGGATTTTATGTTCCGGTGACACTCTTGCATACACAGAAATATTTGGGACAAATTCTTTGAGTTCCTCGTCACTCATATTTTCTATATCCGCACCTTCACAGGCTTCCGACAAATCATGTAATATACCAACTCTCTTTGCGATTGCTGCTGCTGTGATTTTATGATCTCCTGTGATCATAACCGGTCGAATTCCCGCTTTTATACATTCCGCAACCGCAGCTTTTGATTCTTCTCTCGGAGGATCCATCATCGCAATCAGACCAAGAAATACTAAGTGATCCTCATCTTGTGACGTTAATGTGTGATTCTTAGGAATTTCACGATAGGTAAAAGCCAGTACTCTTAAACCTTCCATCGAGAATTTCTGATTTTGACGTTGTATTTTTTCTTTATCTTCCTCAGTAATTTTTCGAATTCCCTCTTTCGTCCAGATTTGCTCTGTACGTTCCAGGAGCTTGTCGACTGCACCTTTTACAATCATTTGATTTTTACCATCTATCAGGTGAAGTGTTGACATCATCTTTCGATCACTGTCAAATGGCAGTTCTCCATTTCTTGGATAAAGCTTTCTTATGCTTGCTGCCTCTACTCCATATCGACTTCCAAGATTAATCAATGCTGTTTCTGTTGGGTCTCCAATTTCTACTCCATTTTCATTTGTCGAATCATTACATAGAATACTATAATTTAAAAGACATTTTTGTGCCTGATCTGATATATCAATTGCCTCTGCTGAAATTCTTTTTCCATCTATATAATAATCTTCAACTGTCATTTTATTCTGTGTGAGCGTTCCTGTCTTATCAGAACAAATAATAGAAACACTTCCAAGCCCTTCTTACCGCCTGTAGTTTACGAATGATTGCATGGCTCTTTTGCCATCTTCTGTGTTCCGAAAGAAGTACAATTGTCACGATAGAACTTAACGCTTCAGGAATTGCTGCCACTGCAAGTGCTACTGCAAACATAAATGCACTGCTGATCTTTTCACCGCGGAACACATTTATTGCAAATAAGAGTCCGCAAAATATCAGAATCATAATGGAAAGCTTCTTTCCAAAGACTTCCAAACTCACCTGGAGTGGTGTCTGTTTTTCCGAAGTTGACTTCAAAAGTCCTGCAATCTTTCCAACTTCTGTCTGCATTCCTATATCCGTTACAATAGCTTTCCCACGCCCATACGTTACAAAACTACTGGAAAACAGCATATTTGCCCGATCACCAAGTGGCGCTTCCGTCAATATTGTATCCATGTTTTTCTCAACTGCAAGACTCTCTCCTGTAAGAGCACTCTCATCAATCTTAAGACTTGCATTTTCAATCAGTCTTCCATCAGCCGGAATCATATCTCCTGCTTCAAGCAGTATCACATCTCCAACAACCAGTTCTCTTGCCGGAATCTGGACGATTGTACCATCACGCAATACCTTTGCCTCCGGGCCAGAAAGATTCTTTAAACTCTGCAGAGATTGTTCTGCTTTTACCGTCTGTATTGTTCCCAAGATTGCATTGATCGTAATAACCGTCACGATAACTGCCGCACTTTCCACATCTCCAAGCATACCAGATATGATTGCTGATGCAATTAGAATCAATACAAGAAAATCCTTATACTGTTCAAAGAAAATCTGCAGGATGCCTTTCTTCTTTCCTTCTGTAAGTTCATTCCACCCACATTTTTCTCTGGATCTTTTCACCTGTTCACTCGTAAGCCCAGATTTCTTCCCATTCACCCTTTCAAGAACCTCTTCTACCGTCTGCTGATAAATTTCCTTCATCACTTTCGCCTCCTTGTTTCTAAGTATTTACTACCTGGATTTCTCATTCAATGAAAGACCTCTTTGATAAAAAAACATAAAAAAAGGAGACCTTCATTGCATAATAAAAATGCAATAAAAGTCTCACCATTTCCTTATGATACCGGATGCTTCCACCGTACTGACGACATCACAAACGCAAATTGTTAAGCGCAGGTTACTCCCCTTTATTGGATCAAATCATATACCCAAAGTAACATGATTGTCAAGATGCTATATCATTACTTTTTCATTCTATGTTATACTTATTACATCGTTAACACTATTAAAATAAATTCTTCGGAGGTGAATCAAATGGATCATATGAATAATTCCTGTTGTTGTGGTGAAGCAGAATATTTTTCCGGATGTCTGATTTGTGGTGCTCCTATTACGTATCGTGCTGAAAGCTCTATTCAGACGTGCAGCATCTGCCATAAAGAACAATTAACCAATGCGGTCTGTGAAAATGGTCACTTTATCTGTGATGCCTGTCATAGCTATGGCACATATGCTCCGGTAATCACGACACTCAGGGACAGTACAGAAAAAGATGCTTTGCTTCTTCTGGAAAAATTATGGATCTTCCATCTGTACATATGCATGGACCGGAGCATCATGCAATTGTCCCATGCGTTCTTCTGACAGCGTTTCGCAATAATGGAGAACATATGGATTACGATGTTGCATTATCTGAGATCTGTAAAAGAGCAAAGCAGGTTCCGGGCGGTACCTGTGGTTACTGGGGTGTCTGCGGAGCTGCTGCCGGAGCCGGTATTTTCATGTCCGTTATGACTGGATCCAGTCCACTTCACAAAGATGCATGGCCGTTTCCTCAAAAACTTGTTTCCATTATTTTATCTAGACTGGCAGATGTTGGTGGACCTCGCTGCTGCAAACGAACCAGCAGAATTGCCATTGAAGAAGCTGTTCATTTTTACAGTCAGTTTTGTTCTGTAAACATTCCGTTGTCTTCTATAACGTGTAAATACTGCAAAGATAATCGCGAATGCATCCAGGAAGATTGTCCATACTATTCTGAATAACAGACAAGGCAGTGATTCCATGATACCACGAAATCACTGCCTTGTAACTCGTTTGCCAGGATACAGTGCCAGATCTTCCCACTTTACTTTTCTGCAGTTCCATGAACGAATATCCTTCTCTTCCAAAACACTCCTGATTCGTTCTTCTCCATTGTCCGATGTAAAAAGCGCTGTAATTTCCTTTTTTCCATCTACAATTTTCACACAATAATCTACCAGTCCGGAATCTCAAACAGCAATTCATCCATCTCTCTGATACTTCCCAATGGATCCATCCGCTTTACAAAGTCCAGGCGTTTTATTTCACTTCCACAGAGGCATCTTCCCGGAATGATCCTTGTCCAGTCACCGGTTCGATATCGAATCAACGGCTGTGCTTCCATTCCAATGGTTGTGATTACCAGTTCTCCCCACTCACCGTCCGGCAGCACATTTCCGTTCTCATCTATAATCTCTGTAATACAATGGTTTTCCCGCATATGCATGCCATCATGCGCCGTGCAACAAATGGCACCTCCAAGCCCCATCTCTCTGGAACCATAGTGTGGCCAAAGTCGTGTTTGCAGAATTTCTTCGATTGCTTTCATGACAGTTTGCGGACAGGCATCTCCGGATACCAGTGCTCTTTTTATACTGCCTTTTCCGCACATTCTAAGCATGGAAAGCAATGCAGTCGGCATTCCCACATACGTATCCGGCTGCTCCTCTTCCAGAATCCTGTTTAGTTCGCCATAAGTTCTTCCTGTTCCGGTTGAAAGAGGTTTTGCTCCCAGACGTCTGATTGCCTCCGCGATCAGTTCTCCCAATCCAAAAGGACCTGAAAATGGCATAGCCACCATCGTTATACTACCAGGATAAATAAATTCACCCAGACCTGCCATAAAAAGTTCTATGGTGTGTTCACAGTCTCCCTCTGTATAGAATACACGTTTACCGGCACCGGTAGTTCCGCTTGTCTGTTCTGATATCACTTTCTGTACTTCCCCCTGGGAGCAAAGCAGCATCCTGCCTCCATCTCGTGCCAGATCTGTTTCTGTTGTAAAAGGAAGGCTTCTCAGATCTGTCAGGCTCTCCAGTCTTTCCGGCAAATCTCGATAAAAACCCTCTCGTTCTTTTTCTTTCTTCAGTACAATATTTAATTTCTCCAGCTGCATTCTGTGTATTTCATCTCTTGTAATCTCTGTAATGCCTTCCTGCTTACAGATCATTGCATCTATATTGATCGTTTTCACTTCTGTATAATATATTCCTTTCGAATTCGTCAGATTATATGCACAAACGACACCATTCCATAATCAGAATCCACCTCGCAGATATAACATCTTTTCAGACGTTCAAGATCCAGATTCCATGCATCCTGAAAAATCATCCCTGATACCGCAAAGGTTTCATTATGAACCCGGATTAGGAATTCATCCAGCGCATCTGTCTGTGTCATTTCTCCATCATCAAATTTTTTTGTGCTATAGCTCCACTGATTTTCCACATACTGCCTGGAATCATCGCTGGTAGTACAACAACATCCTCTGCCTGATTTCTTTTCCAGAAGTTTCAGTTCCCTCTCACCTTTTTTCAGATAACTTGCATGAAAAGAACAGTATGGATTCTCTGCTCCACCACCAGCGAAATCCTCGCTTTTCATAAACCGTCAGTCTGTTCCTCGATCAGCTTCAACATCTTTGGTATGGTAATCGGAGCTTGTGGACGCTGCTGAGAACATCTGCCAAAATAGCTGATCGGCTGGAAATGTACTCCTCTTACAAATGGCATATGATCCATCGCAAACTTCAGGATATCTCCAACCTGCATATCATTTACTCCTGGAGCAATGACAGGTACCAGGGCAATTCCCAGTTCCGCTTCCGAACAGTTTAACACAGCCTTTTCTTTCAGTTCCATCATAGATCGTCCGCGCAATGTCTGATACACGTCATCTGTGACACCGTCAAATTGAAGAAATACCGTATTCAGTCCTGCTTTTTTTAGTTTTCTGGAATATCCTGCTTCCTGCGCAAGACGGATTCCATTGGTATTCAATTGAAAAAATGTGAACCCTTTTTCTCTTCCCATATGTATGATCTCCGGAAGATCCTCCCGCATGGTTGGTTCTCCTCCTGAGAGCTGTATATTGAATGGTCCCCCATGATCCATCAGAAAATCATATTGCTTTTCTATTTCATCAATTGAAAGATCACCGTTTTCCAGACATTCTCCTGCCGAAGCAAAGCATACCGGGCAGTGCATATTGCAGCGCTTTGTCACTTCCAGTATCATACAACATCCTTTTCGTTCGTGCTCCTCACAAAGTCCACAATTATCCGGGCAAGATTTCTCTTTGATTTTTGGATTTACAGGAGTCTCCGCAGACAGGTTTTCTCTCCCCCAGGAAAGATACTCTGCTGCCGTTCCTTCCCAGATCAGTGTCTGAAACTTCCGTGGATATCACATTCTTTCACCAGATAAATGCCATCTTCACCAATACATTTTTTAGCCGTAAGTACTTCATACATATCGGACATACACTTTTGTTTTACCCAGCGTAATCATAGTTCCAATATTCCCCGTTCTGTCAGTATTTCTATCACTTTTGTATAAGTATCTGCAATCAACGCAGGACATTGCTCCATGACAATTCCCCAATCCAGATTGGAAGTGATGTCCTTACAATAAAAAGCACCAAACTCTTCTTCGGTCTTCTTATGGAACCACTGATATAATTCCTGCACAGCCGGTTTCATCTGTATATCTTCTTTCTCCTGCGGAGCCAGATTGCCAAGGAACAAACCTATCGCACAGGCTCCTCCTGTCAGACAGCCACATGTATCTCCACAGTAACCGATGCCGCCGCCAAGACCGCCCAAAGCCTTTACAAGCTGTGGATTCTCTTCCCCTATCGTTTCCAGTGTCAAAATCATAATCATCTGAGAACAATGATAACCCATACTGCTAAGTTCTATGATTCTTTCATAAAGATCCATATGTTACTCCTTTCTGCCAACCACCATGGTATAGCGCAGCTTCTTTCCTTTATATTCTTTCTGCAGAATCTTATACTCTTCGCAACAGAACGAATCATTCCAGATTGCTTCCAGATAATATTCACGCCAAAGTAACGTCTGATCCTCCTGCCGGAGAATGGTAAATCCTGTCTGTTCTGCCATTTCTGAAAGATTTCCAGTATCCAGATCTGACAATAATAGAAAACCTCCCTTTTTCAGAACACGCCAACATTCAGATAGTGCATTTTTCTGATCTCTGCTGACAAAAAATGCACACTGCTGATGCAAAGATCTATACTGTCTGATGGATACTGCAAATGCAGAAAATCTCCTGTTTCCACATCACTGCCCCGTGGGAAAAGATCCACACCATGTGCATCCATCCCAAGTGATTTCAGGATTCGTATCGTGTCTCCTTCTCCAGCTCCAAGATCCAGTGCTTTCATTTCTTTTTTCCATTCTATGTTCTCCAGAAGATAAAGCGTCTGCGCTTCCCCTCCGGATGCCTGTTCATCTATTTATCCTCCAGTGCACGCTCCACCGCAAGAACTTTCCAAGTGCGAGTTCTTCCGGAACATACACAAATCCACACTTTGGACAGACAGGCATTTCCACAGGAAACCCATTTTCCAGATACATAAATTTTGCTTTTCCTTTTACAAGAGGAACCTTGCATTTCATGCAGGTCAGCTTTCCTTCCGGATCAATCGTATAATATGTTCTTTCTACCGCCATTACTGTCCCACCCTTTTCATAATATTCATTCTATGACTGTATGCTCTGCGTACCAGATACCCTTCTTCTGTTTCCACAAATCTCACCCAGAATGTAACATTTCCAAGTCTGCTCCTTGTCACCAGTTCTTTTGTCTCTTCATCAAAGATCGCTTCCTGATTTTCTCTGTAATCTGATAATACACGCTCCACATCGCTTTTCAGGATCATACGTTCATCCATCATACTGATGGCATCTTCTGTATATGCAACGGTATAATCTTTTTTCTCCATCATCAGTTCCTCATTCCATATATTTTTTAAAAGCTTCTCTTTTAGCTCAAGCCGGTTGTAGCGTTTCTCACTGATATCCGGCATATTGGCGGCATTTATACCATACAGAAGTTCCAGGATATGTCTGGATTCCCTGCCTTCCCTGACAAATCGGTCCCTGCATGCCATGCAGTACGTTATATATGGGGCATCGGATCGTTCCAGACACTTTTCTGTCATTTTATCTGCCATCTCTTTATTAGCGCAGGAAGTCAATCCGCCGTATCCGCAACAGGGAGACAGATCTCTGGAATATTCTGTGTTTACAACAGTGCACCCCATATCTGCAAGAAGCTCTCTTATTATGTCCTGTGTCTGCGCATCACCCCTGGCTCCGCAGGCATCATGTATTGCAACAGGTATCTCCAGCCTTTTGCCTGTGCGGGAAGTCCGATTTCCTTTAAGATCTCCCAGATTCCTGTGACTCTGACACCAAGACTCTCTTTTAACTGTTTCATACAGCTTGGACAGCCTGCTATGATCATGGGATCTCCCAGCTTTGCAAGCTCCTGCTTCAGCTGTTCATTTACCTTTTCTGTCATTTCATAGCGTCCTGCCCATTCACTGATAGCACCACAGCATCCCAGCATCAGAGCAACACCGCCCTCTGTCCTCCTGCAAAGATCCTCATATGCCTCTGTGACAACATCCGGCGCTATGGCTCCTGCCTGACATCCCGGAAAAAATACATATCTGCAAGTTTCATATCCCGGCTGAGGTCTGCATAAGAAAGCCTCCGAATTGGAGAACAGCATATCCATCAGTGCAAATTCATGAGGTGCCAGAGGCATCTTGTCTGTAGATACCATATTTTCTCTTGCAGATTTACAGACCTGGCTCATATCAAACCCATTTGGACAGGTTACAGTACACTGTCCGC
>ENA-OQDF01000749-OQDF01000749.1-human-gut-metagenome-genome-assembly--contig:-NODE-749-length-13507-cov-1.610987_pt1 | contig 13507 bp, 17 predicted proteins | sample MGYA00242769_ERZ504597 | MGnify/ENA primary metagenome ERZ504597 (study PRJEB26092, sample SAMD00036305) | human gut metagenome | host: Homo sapiens | study: EMG produced TPA metagenomics assembly of...
CGTTTAAGGCATAAAAAAGAGAGTTACTTTGGTGTAACTCTCTGATTCTTTGGTGATCCGCTTGGGGCTCGAACCCAAGACCCCAACATTAAAGTGTTGTGCTCTACCTGCTGAGCTAGCGATTCAATCCTTTAGTGCTGTTAAGCGGGTGCAAAGATAGATACTTTTTGAAATTTGCAAAATAATACCATCTTTTTTCTTATCTTTGTCCCCATTAACCCTTGATATTAATCATTAATCACTGAACGTTAATCATTAAATACATGGCAACAGTAGACGATAAAAAGATTATCTTTTCTATGGTTGGGCTGAATAAAACCATTCAGCAGAACAACAAGCAGGTACTGAAGAACATTTACCTCTCGTTCTTCTACGGGGCAAAAATCGGTATCATCGGTCTGAACGGTTCGGGTAAATCGACCCTGCTGAAGATTATCGCCGGATTGGATAAGTCCTATCAGGGCGAAGTGGTGTTCTCGCCGGGATATTCTGTGGGATATCTGGCTCAGGAACCGTACCTCGACCCCACCAAGACCGTGAAGGAAATTGTTATGGAAGGTGTGCAACCCATTGTGGATGCGCTGGCAGAATACGAGGAAATCAACCAGAAGTTCGGCTTGCCCGAATATTATGAGGATCAGGACAAGATGGACAAGCTTTTCTCCCGCCAGGCCGAATTGCAGGACATCATCGACGTGACCGATGCCTGGAACCTCGACAGCAAGCTGGAGCGCGCCATGGACGCCCTTCGTTGTCCGCCCGAAGATCAGTCCGTAGAACATCTTCCGGTGGTGAGCGTCGCCGTGTGGCCCTTGCCGCCTATTGTTGCAGAAGCCCGACGTGCTTCTCCTCGACGAGCCCACCAATCACCTCGATGCCGAATCCATTGACTGGCTGGAACAACACTTGCAGCAGTACGAGGTACGGTGATTGCCGTAACGCACGACCGCTACTTCCTCGACCACGTTGCCGGCTGGATTCTTGAGCTGGACCGTGGTGAAGGTATTCCCTGGAAAGGTAACTACTCCAGTTGGCTGGAACAGAAGACCAAGCGTATGGAGCAGGAGGAAAAGACTGCCAGCAAGCGCCGCAAGACGCTGGAACGTGAGTTGGAGTGGGTGCGCATGGCTCCCAAGGCTCGCCAGGCAAAGGGAAGGCACGTCTGAACTCCTACGACAAATTGCTGAATGAGGACGTAAAGGAGAAGGAAGAGAAGCTGGAAATCTTTATCCCGAACGGTCCCCGTCTGGGTAATAAGTGATTGAAGCCAAGCATGTGGCAAAGGCGTTTGGCGACAAACTGCTGTTTGATGATCTCAACTTCATGCTTCCGCCCAACGGAATCGTGGGTATCATCGGCCCTAACGGTGCCGGTAAGACCACGCTTTTCCGCCTTATCATGGGGCTGGAAAGGCAGATAAAGGCGAGTTTGAGGTAGGGGAGACCGTAAAGGTGGCCTACGTGGACCAGCAGCATAAGGATATCGATCCCAACAAGAGCGTGTATCAGGTCATTTCTGGCGGAAACGATTTGATCCGCATGGGTGGACGCGACATCAATGCACGCGCTATCTGTCCCGTTTCAACTTTTCCGGTGCCGACCAGGAGAAGCTCTGCGGAGTGCTTTCCGGTGGTGAGCGCAACCGTCTGCATTTGGCGCTCTGCCTGAAGGAAGAAGGTAATGTGCTGTTGCTGGACGAACCCACCAACGACATTGATGTGAACACGCTCCGTGCTCTCGAAGAAGGTCTGGAAGACTTTGCCGGATGTGCCGTGGTCATCAGTCACGACCGTTGGTTCCTCGACCGTATCTGTACGCATATCCTCGCTTTTGAAGGAGACTCCAATGTGTTCTTCTTTGAGGGCTCTTATTCCGAATATGAGGAAAATAAACAGAAACGTCTTGGGAAAGAAGAACCCACCCGTGTACGTTATAGAAAGCTTATGAATGACTGATTTCGGTGTGAATTTGAAGTATATTCTTTTACTTGTTGACAATACGAAAGCTCTGCTGTAGAATGCAGGGCTTTTTTGTTTAAAAATATCTCAAAAAAGCCTTTCTACCTTCAAAAAATGTAACATAAATATAACATTAATCTCGTTTTTATTAGTTATATTTGCGACTTAAAACATAAATTAATGTTTAATTAACACTATCTATTAACAAAAAACAGAATTATGAGAAAACATCTAATTCAATTCCTGTTGGTTGCAGTGTTGTCGGTATTTAGTGCCGCTGCATTTGCTCAGACTACAGTGAGAGGTCAGCTTGTTGATTCAGAAACAGGTGAACCGTTAGTGGGTGCTGCCGTCATGGTGGAAGGTACTACACAAGGATCGGTGACCGACATTGATGGCTATTTCAAGCAAAGCGTTGCTTCGAATGCGACATTACTATTCAAGTACGTGGGTTATAAAGACCAGAAGAAGAAGATCACGCAGAAGGGCGCTTCTGTGGATTTGGGTGCTATCCCAATGGAACCGGATGCTGTGATGCTGAAGGACGTAGTGATTACATCGTCAGTGGCAGTTGCCCGTAAGACTCCGGTAGCGGTGTCAACGATAACCCCGGTGTTTATTGAAGAAAAGTTGGGTACACAGGAATTCCCGGAAGTTCTGAAGTCTACTCCGGGTGTTTATGTTACAAAAGACGGTGGAGGTTATGGTGATGCACAGACCCGTGTCCGCGGTTTCGACAGCGAGAACGTGGCTATGATGATTAACGGTGTGCCGATGAACGGTATGGAGAATCAGAAGGTATACTGGTCCAACTGGGCCGGGCTGGCTGATGTGACAAGTTCCATGCAGGTACAGCGTGGTCTGGGTGCTTCCAAGTTTCTTCTCCGGCAGTGGAGGTTCTATTAACGTTATTACCAAGAGTACCGATGCAAGAAGGGCGGATTTATTTCTTATGGTATGGGTAATGATGGTTACAATAAGATTTTGTTCAGCGTATCTTCCGGTTTGAGCAAGGACGGTTGGGCATTTACTTTGCTGGGTGGAAAAACTTGGGGCGACGGATATATCCAGGGTACGGATTTTGAAGGCTATAACTATTTTGCCAGCCTTTCCAAGCGCTTCAATGACAACCATCAGTTGACTCTTTCTGCTTTTGGTGCTCCGCAGTGGCACAATCAGCGTAACTATAACAATGCACTGACCATTAAAGAATGGCAGCGTGTTCAGCAATTCATGGGCGAGAAGAGTGCCTATCGTTATAATCCTACTTTCGGTTATCGCAAGGGACAAGCCTTCAATTCAAACCGCAATTCCTATCACAAGCCTCAGATTTCCTTGAATCATTTATGGCAGATTGACCATAAATCAAGCTTGAGTACAGCTCTTTATGCTTCTATTGGCCGTGGTAACGGTTACAGCGGTACTGGTACTTCTGCTTATCGTAGCAAGTGGTATGGTGCCAGCAACGGATATACCAACGATGAATTCCGTCTTGCCGACGGTACTTTCAACTATGATGCTGTTGATGCGTTGAACCAGGCAAGTACCACCGGTTCGCAGATGGTGATGGGCAAGGCCATGAACAACCACGAATGGTACGGTTTGCTTTCTACTTATACAACTAAGTTCGGCGAGTATCTGGACTTCTATGGCGGTGTCGACTTACGTTATTACAAAGGCTTGCATCAGACATCATTACCGATTTGTTCAGTGGCTCTTATTTCATTGATTCCAATCGTGACAATGTGTCTGCTGCCAATAACATTGCTGCTGCTGACCCGAATTTTGCCAAGAAGAAGTTGGGTGTAGGTGACGTGGTTTACCGCGATTATGACGGTTATGTAATGTCCGAGGGTGCGTTTGGTCAGTTGGAATACAATCGCGACAAGTTGAGCGCTTTCGTTGCCGGAGGTCTGTCAAATACCAGCTACTGGCGTTACGACCGTTTCTATTATGACGAAGCCCATGCCAAGAGCAGTAAAAAGCACTATCTGGGTGGAAACATTAAGGGAGGTGCCAACTATAACCTGAACGAAACGCAAAACATATTCTTCAATGCAGGTTTTATTACGCGCGCGCCTATGTTCGATACCTCTTTCATCAATTCACAGAATTCCCACGACCGCAACCAGGATGCCAAGAACGAAAAGGTTATGTCGTTCGAGGTGGGTTACGGTTTTCGCAATAGCTTGGTGGCTGTCAATCTGAATGCTTATTATACGCAGTGGATGGATAAGAGCCTTTACGACTCTTATACAGCACGTGACGGCAGCCGTGCCACTCTGAATATGACCGGTGCCAATGCCAAGCACATGGGTGTTGAGGTGGATTTCAATATCCGACCAACCACTTGGATGACCATCAACGGTATGTTCTCTTGGGGTGACTGGCGTTGGGACGGACTTGCTACCGGTTTCTACTACAACAATGAAGGACAGATGTACAATCCGAAGACAGAAGAGGTGATTGCTGCCGGTAGTGCCAATGTAGAAGACTATCGTTATAACATTCGTATGGATGATGTGAACGTAGGTGGTTCTGCACAGACTACCGCTGCTCTCGGTGTGACGGTGCGCCCGATGAAGGGATTACGTCTCGGCCTCGACTGGAACTATGCAGCGCGTCTTTTGCAGACTATGACATCGAAGCTGACCAGGCTACTCCGGGCAAGGAATATCAGGTGGCAAAACCCTGGAAGGTACCTTCTTCTTATACGTTTGACTTGAATGCCGGCTATACGTTTGATTTGGTAAAGTCTCCGCTACTTTGAGCGGCAATGTTAATAATCTTTCGACCAGGAATACATTCGCCGACGCATGGGATGGTTCCACTTGGGAAGATGCGATGGTGCTCTATGGTTTCGGACGTACGTTCTCCGTAGGTTTGAAGGTTAAATTCTAACTTAAACAGACATTAACGATATGAAAATAAATATTATTTATATGGATTGTTTGCAGCGGCTCTCACATTGACCGGCTGTGACTACAACGAGGATCATTTTCCGGGCTACGACGAACTGGCCCAGCCCAAAGATGTGTGGAACGATACCATCACATTGGCAGATGCTGACTATAAAACAATCGCCGGAATAGAGGCAAATAAAGAACTGGCCCTTTCCAAGGACCCGGAAGGAGAGACCTTCAAGGCGGCTTTGGAGGCTGTGGCAGGCAATAAATATTTCACCGAAGAGGCTCCTGCCGTATGGTATCTACCTGCGTACATTGCCAGCAAGTATCCTTATATGGACGACAATTCCAAGGTGACGGTTCATTATAAGAATTATGAGAATCTGCCGGAATATCTCAAGGCATTCAACGATGAAGGCATATGACATGAACAGCGATGACTATAAGGTGGTTTGGGAGATAAAGTTTCTGTATCTTATATTTCTCCGTCTACTTTGAACAAGATTCCTGCCGCATTGAAGGAGGGGGTTGCCAAACCGGCCGATGGTGAAATACGCATGGTTAACTATGCTTATTCTGAAACCGAACCCAGCTTTGGTGGTGGGGAAGGTGAACCGGAAGTGACCTACACGCCTATTTCGGAGGTTGTTGCCGGAGAAAGTGGAGGTGAGTACAATGTGAAAGGTGAGGTGATTGCCACTTACGGCCGTGGTTTCTTGTTAAACGACAAGACCGCATCCATTTTGGTTTATCTGAATGCCCCGGCCAATTACTCTGTGGGCGATGTGGTGACCGTAACCGGCACTACATCCAAGTTTTCAGGATTGATGCAGTTCCCCCAAAGCTCTACGGTGACTTTGATAGAACGTAGTGAAGAGTTCGCTTATCCGGCAGCTCAGGCCATGACTGGTGCCGAGATGGACGCATGGACTGCAAGTGCTGCTGTGAAGTATGTTTCCATTACGGGTAAGCTGACTATCAATAAAGAGAAAGGCTATTATACCTGGTCGTAGATGGAGCGACCCGTCAAGGTTCTCTCTCTTATCCGGTAGCTGGTTTGGTAGATGATGCTTTGGACGGACAGAACGTGACCGCAATAGGTTATCTAATAGGTTACAACGGTAGTTTTGTGAACATGATGACACTTCTGTTGTTGCCGCAGGCAGTCAGAGCGAATATACACCGGTAGGTGTTGTGGCTTTGTCGGCAGCAGGCGATTATAAGGTAAAAGGTACAGTGGCAGCCCTCTATGGTAGAGGCTTCTTACTGAATGATGGTACCGGCTCTATTTTGGTTTATCTCAACAAAGAGTCCGAAAACAAGGTAGGAGATGTGGTGACTGTATCCGGAACTACGAGCGCTTATGCCGGATTCATGCAGTTTAGTAAAAACATCCAAGTAGAAAAGGTAGGGGAGTCTGCTTTCAAATATCCTGCTGTCCGCACTTTAACAGGTGCCGATATGGACGCTTATCTGGAAATGCCATATGTGGCTTATGTGGAATATGTAGGAACGCTCAAGATTGAGGGAAATTATCTGAATGTGATGATTGACGGTGCAGAAACTGCTGTGGGAAGTCTTTCCTATGCTCAGGTAGACCCTGCCTTGGATGGCAAGAAAGTTGTGGTTACTGGCTACTCCATTGGTGTCAGTGGAGGCAAGTTCGTTAATACAATGGTTGTTACGGTGAAAGACGCTACTGCGGCTGCTAAGGCTTATGCTGCCGTTACCCGTGCTGCTGTCAAGGCAAATACTTCTGCTCTCTATCGCTACAATGCCTCTTCCCAGTCTTGGAGCAAATACTCTACAGATGAGGCCGAAGTTGCCGTTCTGCAACCTGCCGATTATGACAAGATGGGATACTCTTACGTCAGCAAGCCTGCAGAAACAATGCCGGTTTATTTGAAACAAGCTTATCCGTATGCCAAGATAGACGATGTGGTAGCTGTGGCTTACTATGCAGACAAAGACGGTAACCTGGCTGTGACAGAATTCAAGTTTGACGGTGCTACTTGGACAGAAACAACTATTGCTGTGCCAACTACTATTACTTTCCAGAAAGCAAATGGCGAATGGGTGGAAGCTCGTGTATATTTTGAATCCACGTTCCTGGGTGGTGACGGCGGTGGCTTTGTAGCCGAAGACATCGAGTTGTCCGGACTGACAAAGATCTGGTCGCTTGAAAGCTCTTACGGATGGAAAGGCACCGGTTTTTCAAGTGAGAACAAAAAGACTGAAAGTTATCTGGTATCTCCGGAAATTGATTTGAGCAAGGCTGCTGCACCTTCTGTCGTGTTTGATTGTGCTATCAACTACTTGAAGGGTGCTGAGCGTAGTGAAAACTTCAATCTGTTGATTTCTACCGATTATGCAGGTGATGCAGCTTCGGCTTCATGGAAAACTCTGGACGTTACCGGCTGGCCGGCCGAAGATTCCTGGACATTCGTAACCGTAGAGCCCTTCTCTTTAGCAGATTACGTAGGAAAGAAAATCCGTCTCGCTTTCCATTACAAGAGTACGTCGACTACAGCTTGTACGGTAGAAGTTAAGAACATGTCTGTTAAGGAATAAACGGATAGAAATATGTGAAGGAGGAGTTGGGGCATAGGTTCCTCTAACTCCTTCTTTTGTTTTGGATAAGATATTGTAAAACTATTCAAAAAAAATATTTGACGAATGAAGAAATTGTCTTTGATGTTTTTATTACTAGTGGCAGGACTCTTTTTTACTGCTTGTGGTGATGATTCCGATGTGCCTGCCAATGGGGTATATCGAAAACTACCGAGGAAGGCTCGGCAACATTTATATTGAAGGGGTTATGGAGGATGCTTCTGATGGCTTCAACGTGTTTGAGGGGGAAGGGTTTGAGAAATCTTTCTATATTTTGGAGAAGAAGTTTACGGGAAGTGCATGGAGCTTTGTGAGGGCTGCAAGCGGCCCGTTGTCTGCCATGACCGAAATTCCTGCCGATAATGCCTGGCAGGTAGATATGGATGTGGTAGAAGGAGCCAACTACTGGGCACGTAACAAGGGGATGACGAAATATACATTCATGAAGATGCGGGTGGCTTATATCGAGGGAAACAATGTCGCTTTGGAATATGCCATTGCCGGTACCAAAGATCGTGATCTTTCGGAGAATGAAAATGCCAATCAGCCGCAGGGTGACAACATTTCCATGACCGCGTTGGAAGTTCCTTTCCTGAATCCCGATCATATCTATGCAGACTACTTTGTGACCTATAAGGATAAACAGGTGCAGAACTTTGTTCTGGAGTATGTGCCCGAAAAGAAACATTCCGCTTGGGTGGCTTTCTGTTTTGACAGTGTGACTAGTCAGGACAATGTGAAGCGGACAGATGCTTGGAATCAAGATGACCCCAACATCGACAATTCCGTGGAACCGAATGAAAGTATGCACAAGAGCGATGGTTACGACAAGGGGCACCTCTGCGCCAGTGAGGATCGCGTATATTGTGAGGATGCCAACAAACAGACTTCTACTACACCAACATCTCACCGCAAATAGCCTCGTTCAACCAGAAGTACTGGATGTATCTGGAACAGCAGGTGCAGAAGTGGGGACGCTCTACGCGTGAAGGTACTTATGATAAGATGTATGTAGTGAAGGGTGGCACGCTGAACAAGCTGCTTACCAACTTCACCGGCACAATGAAGGGTGGAGACAGTAAATATCCTGAAACCGATGCTGAAGGATTTACCATCACGGACTGCAGTCCCAGCCTATTACTACATGGCCATCCTTGCGGAGAAGGGTGATACCTACCATGCCATCGCCTTCCTGGTGCCGCACTCCGAACTCCTGCCGCAGAAACCTACGGCCGACGATTTCCAGGTATATGCCGTGAGCATCGACAAACTGGAGCAGGAAACCGGCATCGACTTCTTCTGCAATCTGCCGGATGTAATTGAAGACGAAGTGGAGAAGGCTTACAACAAAGCAGACTGGGCCTGGTAAGCTTACTGATATAACAAGAAAAAAAGGGGGACTTTCCATTGATGGAGAGTCTCCCCTTTTAGTATGACGGGCATGTCATGATTTAGATAGCTTTCTTAAAAGCTGTTGTCGTTTTGATGGAAACTGACTTCTTATCTGTATCTTTGCGCATTGATTAAAAAAGAGATATTCATGGAACTTTCGGATATACTTCATAACTTGAAGATACAGGAACTCACTCCGATGCAGGAGGCGGCTAAAGAAGCCTATCAATCAGCCAAAGATTTAGTGCTTCTTTCGCCTACCGGTTCGGGTAAGACACTGGCTTTCCTCCTTCCGCTGGTGCAGACTTGAAAGCGGAAATACAAGGTGTGCAGGCTCTTGTACTGGTACCTTCCCGCGAACTGGCTTTGCAGATAGAAACTGTGTTCAAGTCCATGGGAACTCCCTTTAAGGCCATGAGTTGTTATGGCGGACGTCCTGCATGGAAGAACATCGGACAATGAAAGGCATTCATCCTGCCGTCATTATCGGTACTCCGGGACGTATGAACGACCATTTGAGGAAAGAGAATTTCAATGCCGCCACTGTTGTCACTCTGGTGATAGATGAGTTCGACAAGTGTCTTGAGTTTGGTTTTCATGACGAGATGACGGAGGTTATCGGACAGCTTCCCTCACTGAAAAAACGTGTGCTTCTCTCGGCCACCGATGCAGAGGAAATACCGCAATTTGCCGGAGTAGGAGGTGATTCCCCGTCTTCCGTCTCCCGGTTCATGAAGCTTGATTTTCTTGCTCCGGAAGCTCTTGCTCCGCGTTTGCGGCTGCACAAGGTTATTTCTCCGGAGAAGGACAAGCTGGAGACCCTCTATAACCTGCTTTGTACTCTCGGCTATCATTCCACCTTGGTATTCTGCAATTATCGTGAAAGCGTGGAGCGTGTTGTTGGGTACCTGAAAGCCAGGAAGTTCCCTTGCGACATGTTTCATGGCGGTATGGAGCAACCCGACCGCGAACGTGCGCTTTACAAGTTCCGCAATGGCAGTTGCGCCGTACTGATATCCACCGACCTTGCCGCCCGCGGACTTGACATCCCGGGTATAGACAATGTGGTGCATTACCATCTGCCATAAACGAGGAAGCTTATACACACCGTAATGGACGTACCGCCCGCTGGGAGGCATCGGGAAATGCGTATCTTGTCCTGCATGCCGAGGAGCGGGTACCCGAGTATATCTCTGAAGACATCGCAATGTACGAGTTTCCGGAGGCGCTTCCCAAACCGGCCAAGCCCCGATGGGCTACCTTATATATAGGTAAAGGGAAAAAGGATAAGTTGAACAAGATAGATATTGTCGGCTTCTTGTATAAAAAAGGAGGGATGGTGCGTGAAGATGTCGGGCAGGTGGACGTAAAGGAACACTATGCCTTTGTAGCCGTGCGCCGCAGTAAAATGAAACAATTGTTGACGTTGGTACGCGGTGAAAAATCAAGGGAATGAAAACTGTTATCGAGGAAGCAAAGTGATTTATCTTATAAATATTCATTTTATTTGCGCTTATTCTTTTGAATATGAAGTAATGAAACCGCCTTGCTTTTAGTTTCTCTAAAAGTATTATCCTTGATAAGTAAAGATAACAAAATGGTGCATATATCTTGTATAAACCATTAAAAAGTAAGCTAAATGTGGCTTAAAAATAGAATTTCATCAGGAAAGGTTTGTTTTGAAGAAATATTTCCGTAATTTCGCAAAGTCGAAAGACATTAATGAACGAAATTGTATAACCAAAACAAACTTCAAATGAAAAAGCATAATTTCAATGCAGGACCTTCTATCCTTCCTCGTGAGGTGATTGAGAATACGGCACAAGCTATTCTTGATTTCAATGGCTCAGGCCTCTCACTGATGGAAATCAGCCACCGTGCCAAAGACTTCCAACCCGTTGTGGACGAAGCTGTGGCATTATTCAAAGAATTGCTCAATATCCCCGAAGGATATTCGGTACTGTTCTTGGGCGGTGGTGCCAGTTTGGAATTCTGCATGGTACCCTTCAACTTCCTTGAAAAGAAAGCTGCTTACCTGAATACGGGTGTATGGCCAAAAAGCCATGAAAGAAGCTAAGGCATTCGGTGAAGTAGTTGAAGTCGCTTCTTCCGCTGAATCTACTTATACCTATATTCCGAAGGACTATACAGTGCCTGCTGATGCAGACTATTTCCACATCACTACCAACAATACAATCTACGGTACGGAACTGAAAGAGGATTTGGACGTAAACGTTCCGATGGTGGCCGATATGTCTTCTGATATTTTCTCCCGTCCCATCGACGTATCCAAATATATCTGTATCTATGGTGGTGCACAGAAGAATCTGGCTCCTTCCGGTGTTACATTCGTCATCGTGAAGAATGACGCTCTGGGTAAGGTATCCCGCTATATTCCGACCATGCTGAACTATCAGACGCATGTGGATAGCGGCTCTATGTTCAATACTCCTCCCGTTGTCCCCATCTATGCAGCCCTGCAGACATTGCGCTGGATTAAGGCAGAGGGTGGCGTGAAGGAAATGGAACGCCGTGCCATCGAAAAGGCCGATATGCTGTATGCCGAAATTGACCGTAACAAAATGTTTGTGGGTACGGCTGCCAAAGAAGACCGTTCACGCATGAACATCTGCTTTGTGATGGCTCCCGAATACAAGGAACTGGAAGCTGACTTCCTGAAGTTCGCTACCGAAAGAGGTATGGTAGGTATCAAGGGACACCGTTCTGTAGGCGGATTCCGTGCATCCTGCTACAATGCCATGCCAAAGGAAAGCGTGCAGGCTTTGATTGACTGCATGCAGGAATTTGAGAAACTTCATTAATAATATTGTTTTTCACCACAGATTACACAGATTTGCACAGATTGTTTTTATGATTAAACTCTGTGATAATCTGTGTCATCTGTGGTGAGTCTTTTTAATATCATGAAATTATGAAAGTATTAGTTGCAACAGACAAACCGTTTGCCAAAGTGGCAGTAGACGGTATTCGTAAAGAAATAGAAGCAGCAGGTTACGAACTCGTGCTGCTGGAGAAATATGGTGAAAAAGCCAAGCTGCTGGAGGCTGTGAAAGATGCCAACGCTATCATTATCCGCAGTGACATCATTGATGCCGAAGTGCTGGATGCCGCCAAGGAACTGAAGATTGTGGTGCGTGCCGGTGCCGGTTATGACAATGTGGACCTGGAAGCAGCTACTGCCCACAATGTATGTGTAATGAATACTCCGGGACAGAACTCCAATGCTGTGGCCGAGTTGGCTTTCGGCTTGATGGTGATGGCTGTCCGTAATATGTATAACGGTACTTCCGGTACTGAACTGATGGGCAAGAAACTGGGTATCCACGCTTATGGTAACGTGGGTCGCAACGTAGCCCGTATTGCCAAAGGTTTCGGTATGAAGATTTATGCGTTCGATGCTTTCTGTCCGAAAGAAGTAATCGAGAAGGATGGAGTGAAGGCTGTGGATTCTGCCGAAGAACTTACTCTGCTTGCGACGTCGTTTCCCTGCATATCCCTGCAACTGCCGAAACGAAGAATTCCATCAATTATGCATTGGTGAACAAAATGCCGAAAGGTGGCCTGCTGGTGAACACAGCCCGTAAGGAAGTCATCAATGAAGCCGAGCTTATCCAGCTGATGGAAGAGCGTACCGACTTGAAATACATGACCGACATTATGCCTGCTGCCAATGAAACATTTGCAGCCAAGTTTGCCGGACGTTATTTCTCTACACCGAAAAAGATGGGGGCCCAGACTGCCGAAGCCAATATCAACGCAGGTATTGCCGCTGCCAAGCAGATTGTAGGCTTCCTGAAAGACGGTTGCGAGAAGTTCCGCGTAAACAAGAAATGAGATGAATAGTAAGACTATTCTCAATAATCCATATAAAACACACCCTTATGGCTATAATAAAACCCTTTAAGGGGATTCGTCCCCCTCAGGATTTGGTGGAACAAGTAGCGTCCCGTCCTTACGACGTATTGAATTCTGCAGAAGCACGTGCAGAAGCGGAAGGTAATGAGAAGTCCTTATATCATATCATCAAGCCAGAAATAGATTTTCCCGTCGGTACGGATGAACATGACGAACGTGTTTATCGGAAAGCTGCAGAGAACTTTCGTATGTTCCAAGAGAAAGGCTGGCTGGTGCAAGATGATAAAGAAAACTATTACGTCTATGCCCAGACCATGAACGGCAAGACACAGTACGGTCTTGTTGTTGGTGCCTATGTTCCCGATTATATGAACGGCGTTATCAAGAAACACGAGTTGACTCGTCGTGACAAAGAAGAGGACCGTATGAAACATGTTCGGGTGAACAATGCCAATATTGAACCCGTGTTCTTTGCCTATCCCGATAATGCTGCGCTGGATGCCATCATTTCCCGTTATACAGCCGGGAAACCGGTATACGACTTATCGCTCCGGGTGACGGTTTCGGACATACTTTTGGATTATTGACCAGAGTGAAGACATTGCGGCTATCACCGCCGAATTTGCTAAAATGCCAGCTCTTTATATTGCCGACGGACATCATCGTTCTGCTGCCGCTGCATTGGTAGGTGCTGAAAAGGCAAAGCAGAATCCGAACCATAAGGGAGATGAAGAATATAACTATTTCATGGCAGTTTGTTTCCCTG
>ENA-OQDF01000750-OQDF01000750.1-human-gut-metagenome-genome-assembly--contig:-NODE-750-length-13499-cov-2.902408_pt1 | contig 13499 bp, 16 predicted proteins | sample MGYA00242769_ERZ504597 | MGnify/ENA primary metagenome ERZ504597 (study PRJEB26092, sample SAMD00036305) | human gut metagenome | host: Homo sapiens | study: EMG produced TPA metagenomics assembly of...
CTGTTTAGTCCTGTTTCACATTGAAAGCTTTCATTCCCGGATATACTGCGCTTGCGCCGAGTTCTTCTTCGATACGGAGAAGCTGGTTGTATTTTGCAACACGTTCGGATCTGCTTGGAGCTCCGGTCTTAATCTGGCAGGTATTCAGTGCTACTGCAAGATCTGCAATTGTTGTATCTGCTGTCTCGCCGGAACGATGAGAAGAAATTGCGGTGTAGCCTGCTTTGTGGGCCATCTTGATTGCTTCCAGTGTTTCGGATACGGAACCGATCTGGTTTAATTTGATCAAGATCGCATTACCTGCGCCAAGGCTGATACCTTTTGCAAGTCTTTCTGTATTTGTAACAAACAGGTCATCACCGACAAGCTGTACTTTGTCGCCAAGTCTGGCTGTAAGTTTCTGCCATCCTTCCCAGTCTTCTTCATCCAGACCGTCTTCGATGGAGATGATCGGATATTTTTCGCATAATTTAGCCCAGTGCTCAATGAGCTCTTCGGATGTATACTCTGTGCCGGCTTTTGGAAGTTTATAATATCCTTTGCCTTTTTCACTCTTCCATTCAGAGGAAGCAGCATCCATGGCAATCCTGAAGTCTTTGCCTGGTTCATATCCGGCTTTCTTAACTGCTTCAAGGATTGTCTCGATTGCTTCTTCATCGGATTTCAGTGCAGGTGCGAAACCACCCTCATCACCTACTGATGTAGCAAGTCCGCGTTCTTTCAGGATAGAAGCAAGTGCATGGAATACTTCTGCACACCATCTTAAGCATTCTTTAAAAGAAGGTGCCCCAACTGGCATGATCATGAATTCCTGTACATCCAGCCCGGATGATAATGCATGGCATCCGCCGTTTACGATGTTCATCATTGGTACAGGGAGACGATTTCCGGATACTCCGCCAAGGAAACGATACAGCGGAATTTCAAGAGAAGTTGCCGCTGCTCTGCAGCATGCGATAGATACTGCAAGGATTGCATTTGCTCCAAGTTTGGATTTGTCTTTTGTTCCGTCTGCTGCGATCATTGCTGCGTCTACTGCATAGATGTCACTTGCATCAAGACCTTCGATTGCTTCGTTGATTGTTGTGTTGATGTTCTCTACTGCTTTCTGTACACCTTTTCCAAGGTAACGATCTTTATCTCCATCTCTTAACTCCAGAGCTTCGAATTCTCCTGTAGATGCACCGCTTGGAGCAGTTCCTCTTGCAACAGTGCCATCCATCAGATATACTTCTGCTTCTACTGTCGGGTTTCCTCTGGAATCCAGAATTTCTCTTCCAATTACTTTCTCAATTTCTAAGTACATGATAAATCCCCTTTCTGGTTTTGCATTTGGACTCCTGGTACACCGTAGCTGGGATGTACCAAGTGGATCATATCTGAGGTACGGCTTTCAGCATAGCCGCGATTTCAGCAAGTACAGATGTAATCCAATGTTCCGAAGAATTCAGCAGGTCTTCGGATGGAGTTCAAATGATTTAATTCACGCGAGAGTTTGCTATATCTAACTCTATTGGTTAGTATATTCTAACTTTCACAAAAATGCAAGAGGGAAATTGGAGGGATATTGAGAAAGTATTTCAGAAAAACATATAACAAAAGAACTTCAATTATCTATAATATTTGATAGTTGAAGTTCTTTATTATATAATTTGTTTAATTATTTAATGTGGGCATTTAGCATAAGTTGTTGTTGAATAATATTTTTTGTTTGCTAAATATCCGCATTTTTCACATCTTTGACAAGTATAGGTTACAACTGTACACCCTCCTGAACTATTACTTTTATGAGTATAAAAATATCCGTTCACCATGCTGTGTGTACATAAAATATGTGTATCTATTTCATCAGAAAAAATATTAACAATTTCCCCATTTTCATCAATAAAAATATTATCACATTCAGAAAAATCTAATTCATCAGTTATAGCATCACTATTAGTATATCCTGCATATTCTGGTTCACTACTCCAAATAGTTTCATCGAAACTTCCATCTGACCATTGCATCGGCTCATATGCAAATGCAGTCCCAGCACTCGCCACAACTGTCAACGCCGATACTGCCACCATAATTCCTCTCTGTAACATCCCTTTTCTCTTTTCCTTCATCATGTAGTTGATCATCCTTTTTAATGTTTTAAAATCCTTTCCTTCCTTATTGCGTTTATGTCCGGAAAGGTTATTTTTCCACACGGCTGGACGTATATCAGAAGTTGCGGCTTCTAATACCAGCAAATTTGCATAGTCTTGACGTTTTCCTTTGTACAGCCATCGACAGCTGCACTATCACTGACTATTTCTGCTGTATCTATGTAAAGGAAAAGTAAAAGATATGCCACGGGATTCATCCAGTGCAGACACAGAACGAAAAGGCATAAAAGTTTTACTAAATTGTCATGATTCTTCAAATGTGTATGTTCATGTTTGTATACCATAATAAAATCAGGATGCAGAGGAAAGCTCTCCGGAAACACGATTTTCTGACGGAAAAATCCGATGGTACATGGACCACAAATCTCATCCGGAATCAGGTAATAAGTAAGATTATCTTCAGGATCTTCAATCTTTTCAAAGATATAGTTCCGGATAGAATGTGCTCCTCTCCAGTATTTAATAATCTCATAGATTGCGAAGATAATAATTCCTGCTAGCCAGATCCTGGCAAATATATTAAACCATTGAGGTATCCATATGTAATCACCCTGCTTTTCACTCCAGAAAGACAAGGTGCCTGATAAATAAGAATCAGCTTTTCTGCCAATTAACATTGTTTCCGGAAGTGCATCTTTTGGAAGTAAATACTTCACCAACTGCACAGGCACCAGATAAAAGAAAACACCTGTCAGCAGTAATCTTCTTCCGAGAATGTAGTTATAATTTCCACGTTGAATTAGATATAAAAATAAACAGATCATTACAGGAATGCTTCCTGCAATGGACATACAGACTAACAGTTCCATTTAAACATCACATCATTTCTTCTTAATGTCTTCTAATAAATATTCTTTCTCTTCCTCTGTAAGTTTCTGATCAGAGGTCAGAGCACTGACAAGGATGTCCATATCAGGAACTGTATATCCTGATGCGGATGACCTGAAGTGTGTGCAGATTTGGCAGCTTCAGTTTCACCCTTTTCTTCAGCAAGTTCATTTAACTTATCATACAGGTAGCGGTTTCTCAATCCAAGAACAAACATAGATGCCGGGTATAGTAAGGATACCACAGCAGCACCAATCATGTATAAAGTAAATGTATGTGTATCGTTTACCGGAGGTGTGCTCATAAAGTTAATAAAGAAACCAATACCAGAACAAACGGTAAATAAAATCCAACAGACAAGTTCTATTTTCTTTTTCATTCTTTCATCTCCTGATTAATCAGCAGATAGAGTCATTTGTCTCACCTGATTCGGTTAAGTAATTGTAAATTTCTGTCACTTCTTAACTACAAATAGTCTACCATGTTTTGTACAAATTAAGCAACTGATTTTTGGGAATTTTTCAGACTTTTTAACGCCATTATTCGAGATTTGTCGAGAAATCAATTTGTTGGCACAGAGAAAGCCAGGCAAAAACTGCAGTATAATCTGCAAAGTTTCTGCCTGTTTTTTAATAGGTTTATGATTTAATGATATTTACTGAACATGCTCATTATTTATGAAGAAATGAAAACAGACCTTTCTTTTTTTCATAAGGTTCTGAACTGATACCTTTTACTTCGTATCCTGTTGCGCTGATGGCTGTTTTTAGCTTTGCTTCGTCTACAGGTTTCTCTGAAATGATCACAGTTTCCCCTTTGCTGTGGGAAGAAGTAACTTTATCTACCTGAAAGACTTTTCTCACTGCATCGTTTACGTGAGATTCGCACATTCCGCACATCATACCGTCTACTTTTACAGTTGTTTTAATCATATTGTTGTCCTCCATTTTTACGTTATAAGTTAGAAATAGCCAGAGCATATGATTTTTTCTCTTACAATAATTTTATGCCAATGCCTGGGCAAGAGCTTTCTGAATTGCTCCAAGGATTCCCTCTGAGGAATAAGTGGCACCGCTTGCAGCATCAATTCCGTCTGCTGACTGATTTCCCATAATCTGAGGATAAATAGTTTCCCATGCATAATCAAAGTACTCAGGTGAATCACTGTTACTCTGTTCAATGGATGCAATCTGACCGCCCTGAATCGTTACGGTTACATTTACTCTTCCACTGTATCCGTAGCTTGAGCCTGTATAAGTTCCGTCAATATATGGTCCTGTAGGTTCCGGCGTAGGCTCCGGAGTCTCTTCCGGTGTTGGTGTGGGAGCCGGTGTTTCCTCTGGTGTTGGAGTAACTTCCGGAGTCGGAGTTTCTTCCGGTGTCGGGGTTGGGGTTGCCTCAGGAGTTGGCGTAACTGTTACTTCTGGTGTTGGAGTTGGTGTCACTTTTGTGGTGCCTTTTTCTGCCTGTTTCAGAATATCTTTCATTGCGTTTATGATACCCTTTGAAGAGTAGGTTGCACCACTGACAGTATCAATGCCATCGACAGACTGATTCTGAATGATCTCATTTTCCAGGATGTCCCATGCTTTCTTAAAGAACATAGGCGTATCTGTATGCTCTGCTTCCAGAGACTTGATCGCACCTTTTTAATCTTAGCTGTCAACGTAATTGTCCCACTGTATCCTTTACCGGTTCCTGTATAGGTTCCGTCTTTGTAAATCTGTTCGTCTCCCGGCTTCGGTATTGGAGAAGGTTTCTTTGTCGGTTTCGGTGATGGAGTGGGAGTTGGCGTAACAACTGCCTGATTTCCTGATGGAATTGCCTGTGACAATGCATTCTGAACCGCAGTAATAATTCCGTTTGAAGAATAAGTGGCACCACTGACTGCATCTACGTTCGGAGACTGGCTTGCAAGAATTTTGCTGATCACACCCTGTGCATTTGCAAAATAGGAGGCTGTTTCATTTGATGCATCTACAATATTGATAGCTGCAATTTTATGGTCAGTGACAGTTACCTGAACAGTGATCGTTCCTCCGAAACCGGTTCCGGAGCCTGTATAGGTACCATCTGCATATCCACCGGCAGGAACTTCTGTAGTTGGTGTGACTGTGCTTCCTGCACCACCCCCTGCTGTACCTCCATTTGCAGAGGAACCTGTAGATGAATTTTTCTTTGTTCCTGTTTTAATCTTACTTGTTTTTTTTGTCTTTTTTGATGTTTTTGAAATTGAGGTTCCATTGGTTTCAGAAGAGTCTTCTGAATCAAAATCCTTACCTGCAGTTCCTTGTGAAATCAATTCTTTAATCTCATCGGTAGACATAACATTATTATCGGAAACTGATGTAGTCTCCACAGGGCTTTTATCTGCCTGATAACAGGTTACACAGACTGCTGCAAAAACTGCTGCCGCAGGAATAAGCTTTAACCATGGAGAACTGTCCTGTTTTGGTTTCGTTTCCGGAGTCTTATTATTTTTCTGCTCATTATTTTTGTCCATAAATTCCTCCTTCTTCAATAGTTTGTTTCAGGTAATCATATTCAAGTGATTACTGTAATAACTGTATAAAGTTTTACAGCTGAAAAGAAATCCTGCCCTTTCTGTGGGATACAGGATTTCTTTTCTCTTGTCTGCGAATCCGACTGTAAATATTCGCCTGACTTCAGTCCGGTCAGATTATTTTACAGTTACTTTAACTGTTTTGGTTACGCCATTGCATGTTACTGTAATCTTGGCAGTACCTTTTTTGATACCTTTAATTGTACCATTGGATGATACTGTAGCAATTTTCTTGTTGTTGGATTTGTATGTAACTTTTCCTGACGGAGCTGCTTTTGCTGTGATCTTAGTTGTTTTGCCGACTTTTACAGATGCAGATGTTTTGTTCAGTGTAAGAGTTGGATTTTTAACTGTTACTTTGCAGGTTGCCTTTACATCTCCGCATTTAGCTGTGATGACTGCACTACCTTTTGCTTTTGCAGTAACTTTACCGGTTGTTTTGTTTACGGCTGCAACTTTTGGGTTGCTGGAAGTAAATGTAACTTTTGGTGCATCTGCTCCTGTTACAGTTGCCTTCAGTGTAGTTGTTTTTCCTTTGTAAACAGTGGCTGTTTTCTTGTTGAGAGTTACTGTTACCTTCGTATCTGCTTTAACAAGAGCCTCTACTGCTGCGTTCAGATGAGTTGTTGCTTCATCAACCTCTGCCTGAGTTGGCTTTTCTTTTGCAAGAAGATCCTTTGCTTCCTGAAGCTCTAACTGCATTGCCTTCCAGGAATCTGCTGTGTAATCTGCTTCTTTTAAGGCTTCTGCTTTTTCTACTGCTGCTTTTAATGCTGTTGTATCTGCTTCTCCTGCTTCCGGTTTTACGATGTTTGCATCTGTTGCATTAACTTCAAATACAGTATCTGCATATCCCATTGCATATACGGTGATTTTCCATTTTCCGGTTCCATCTGTTCCTTTTGGAAGCTGGCAGCGGTAGGAATCTGTCAGACCAAGCTGGATTCCCATTGCCTTGTGCATCCAGTTATCTGCTGCAAATTTTGTTCCATAAGATGCCAGAACTTTATCACCATTTCCGTAGTAATCCCATTTTACAGCATACATTTTAGCACCAAGAGCTCCATATCCGTCACCTGTAATATCTACTCTTAAGAATTCGCCGTAACTTCCACTTGCTTCTTTTACTGTTGCGGTAACATTGGATGCTGTCTGGAGTGCCTGATCTTTAAGTCCGGAACCTGTACCGTTTGTTCTTGCCTTAAATGTGAATGTTCCATCGGAACCTTTTACAGCTTCTTTTAAGCCGTTTGTTTCAGCGGTAACATCAGCAACTGCACTATAGGACTGCAAATTGTTTTCTCCAAATCCTCCGGCAACTGTGCTTCCATCTTCCACAACCTTGAACTGGGATTTGAAGGCTTCATAATCTTCTGTTTTTACTGCGACAGGTACATATTTCAGACCTACTACGCTGTAATGATCGAATTCTGCAACACTTCCGTCAGCTTTTGTGATCTGTCCTCTTTCAGGCTGATTCAGCTTTACAGTTGTTCCGTCTGTAAGAACTGCATCATTAGCTGAGGTCCAGTAGGAAATCTCATAAGAACCGCCGTTTTTGTCATACATGATTGCTTCACACTGGTAGCTTCCTCTGTGCAGGCCATGGTTTACAGTAGCTCTGGTTACTGTGTCGAAACCGCCCTTGTCAAGTTCATCATGGCTGTCTTTTGTTGCATTGGAAGCTGTGTTTGCAGCATTGTAGACTCCCTCAGATGCCCAGTACTGTGCCCATGTCAGACCTGCATAGACATATTTGTAGCCTGTTTCTGCTGTTGCAGCGAATTCATCTTCTGCTGCTGTCTGGTCGTCAACAAAAGGTGTTTCCTCATCGCCTGCAAAAGCAGAAACAGTGTCATCTGCTGCATCAAACTCATCTGCCTGTGCCTCAGTCTCCACCGCAGTATCAGATGTAAAATCCGCAGCCATAACCGGTAATCCTGAAACCATCATTGCTGCACTTAAAATTGCAGGAGCTGCCATTTTGATTAAATTTCCTTTGCGCATACCTTTAAATCCTCCTGAATATGAGTTAATAAATATATTTCCAAACCGTCCGGAAAACTGAAATTTTTGACAGTTCAGAGATCTTTATATAAGATAAACCTATTCACCGATGGAATAAGTATCTTTCAGTAATTGAAATCTTTCTTTCATGCCTTCCGTCATCCAGACATGATCAGAATCATCTACGAACAGACCGTCTGCATTGTATTTCTTCAAAAGTTCTTCTGCCTTTTCTTTTCCCAGTACAAAGCATGCAGTGGAAAGTCCGTCTGCGTTCAGGCCGTCATCACACACAACCGTCACAGATGTGAGACCGCTTCTTGCAGGATATCCTGTAGCAGGATCCAGTATATGATGATATCGAACACCATCTTCTATAAAGTATTTTTCGTAATCTCCGGAAGTAGATAAAAATTCAGTACCATTCAGAGTAACTACTCCCAGGTAATCACCTTCTGTATCCCGCGGATCAGTGACAGCTACCTGCCAGGCAGAGCCGTCGGGTTTGCTTCCATAGCTCATAACACTGCTGCCGCCCAGATTCAGGATCATGCCTGATACATTTTTATCTGCATCAAGAATCTTCTGTGCTGCATCACAGCCAATTCCCTTACCTGCAGCCCCCAGATCAAGAGTTACTCCCTTTGGCATGGTAACTTTATTTCCATCCAGAGTCACCTTGTCATATCCTACATTTTCAAGCAGGGAATTTAATTCATCATCTGAAGGAATGTGCGGATTTTCTCCGTCAATGTCCCACAGGCGGATCACTCTTCCCATAGTAGGATCCATGGCTCCGTCAGAAGCTTTCGACAAATCCAGTACCTGTTTTAAACAGGTGGCAGTTTCATCAGATACCGTTGTTGTATTTCCGGCATTTTGATTGATCTGATATATCTGAGAACTTTCTTTTGTCCAGGAGATCCAGTTCTCTTCCACATCTTTTAATGCAGAGATTACGTCTGCTGTGATATCCTCACCTGTTGTGTAAAGAGTCTCTGATACTACAGTGTCCATAGCAAGTCTGTTTTGGTGTAAGTGTTTATTTCAGAGTTTCCCCATGCAGTCCGGGATGTGCATAAAAGAGATGCCGTAATGAAAAGTCCCAGCACAAAAGAGCGTCTGTTTGTCATATATTTCTGATTCCTTATCCTCTTATTGTTGTTGTTATCTAACTCTATAGACTATATCATTGTACGGATAGTATGTCTACCAATATAGTTAGTTCTTACTAATCAAATTTTCTCAATAAGTTAGTAATTGCTAATTTTTATCAATAACAGTGCCTGTGTGAATATTTTTTCTTGGGCAGACTGCAGTGCAGGCGTGACAGCAGATGCATTCCCCTGAATGTGCAGTATCGCCGTCAATATCCAGATGTGCCGGACATCTCTTCTTACAGAGAGTGCACTTCTGCGCACAGTTTGGACGATTACGTTTGAAAAGTGCTCCCGGGATGATCGGCATGATTGCAAATACCGCTCCCATGGGACAAAGAAACTGGCAGAAGAAACGCTCCTGTGTACACATTCCGACCATGATCAGGATCAGCAGAACTGTTCCTGCAATATATGTAGATTTTGGCAGTCTGCCTGTTGTAAGCATGGAGAATACATCCCATGGACTCATTCCCTGTAATTTAGAATAGAATCCTGTTATGCAGGAGAGAAGCAGGAATGTAAGAAGCACATATTTTACTTTCTGTAATCTGTGCACCCATTCCTCCGGATATCCATGTTTTTCTTTTTCCAAAGCATTTCGCACGAATAAATGCGGTAAGCTCATACAGAGCATCTCCCAGCGAGCCAAACGCACAGGCATAACCGCAAAAATGACGTCCGAACAGAATGGTAATGATCAACAGCAATGCCGTGATATCCAGAAAGGAGTTCCAGGTTACGCTCTGCTGTCCTCCGATTGCAAGAAAGATAGATTTTACTCCTGCAAATGCAGTAGAAAAAAGAGATGGCGCTGCTATAAAAAATATAAGCTGTATGGCGGCACGGATCAGCCGTACCTTTCGTTGTTTCTTTTTCATGCGTTTTCCGCCTTTGATAATGCGTCATTTACTGCTTCTAAGATACCGGTAGAACTGAAAGTTGCTCCGGAAATGGTGTCAACATCTGTGCTCTGCTCGCTGATGATGCTGTTTATGACATTCTCACCCTGTGACAGATAAGCACTGTCTTCACCCGGTGCACTGACTACACTGACTGCTGTAATGGTATCGTCTTCCAGAGTTACCTGAACAGTGATCGTTCCACCGTATCCTGTTCCTGAACCTTCGAAGGTGCCATTCTTATATACATTGTCAGAGTCATCGGCTTCTTCAGAATCTGCCTGGTCTGTATTTTCCTTATTATCTGTAGAATCCTTTTCGGATTTATTATCAGCTTTTGAAGAGGCATCAGAAGAAGTTTTACTTTCTGCTGCTGTTTTCTGTTCTTCATAAGTTTCCTGTAATGCTGTAAGAATCTGGTCCTGCTGATTCTCCAGACTCTCTACTTTTGCAGTCAGGTCTGCAATATCCTGAGTCTGTTCTTTATCCTTTACTGTTCCATTATAGAAAAATACCGCCATGATGATCAGCAAAAGAGCAATCAGACGCAGATAAAAATTTTGATTATTCACGTTGTTTCCTCTCTTTCATTTTATTTTTGCCGGATATGATATTTGTTTTTGAGCGAAGCAAAACTTAATCGCAACTAACTTTGGAAGTATATCATTTTCGTATCCAAAAATCTATATATAATGACTTTTGCTAATGTTGTTTTTTTCTCATTAAGATGACCCCGGAGTAAAATCCGAGGTCATTTATTGTGTGAGTCATTGATCTGTTATCATTTATTTTACTTTTACTGTAAATACCTTTTTAACTCCGTTGCAGGTTACTGTGATTTTGGCTGTACCTTTTTTCTTTCCTTTTACAATGCCTTTGGAGCTTACTGTTGCAATCTTGGTGTTGCTGGATTTGTAAGTAATCTTTCCGGATGGGGTTGCTTTTGCGGAAATTTTTGTTGTTTTTCCTGCTTTTACAGTCGCTGAAGTTTTTGTAAGTTTCAGTGATGGATTCTTAACTGTTATCTTGCAGGTTACTTTGTATTCTCCGCAGGATGCTGTGATCACTGCTGTTCCTTTTGCTTTAGCAGTTACAACACCGTTGCTGTTTACTGTAGCCACTTTTGTGTTGCTAGATTCCCATGTAATTTTATCGGTAAGGTTTGTTGTAACTTTGAGAGTGGTTTTTGTGCTGCCTTTTGTATATAGAGTCTTGGAAGAAGTATTTAATTCAAATGTATTTTCTACTTCTTTGTAAGTAAAAGTAAGATTATTCTTATATCCCACAGCAGTTATTTCAAATACAGTTGTGTCTGTTACCTGAAGATCTGTGAGGTCTAAGTTCCATCTTCTTTTACAATGATTTTGCTTCCTTTTCCTGTTGCGGCATATTCTGTATCATCAACTTTTACTTTGCTGATGCTCTTAATGTATGCAGAGAATTCTTCTGCAGTAATGCCTTCTGCTGCAACCAGCTTTGTCTCGTTACTGTCATAGGAAGCCGGCATTTTGTCTGTATTTACTGTAAATTCAGTGACAATAGCTGCGTAGTTTCCGCTGGCATCTGCAATTTCAACCTTGTGTGTTCCCAGTGCAAGAGTTCCAACAGCAAGTTTTCCGTCTGTGCAGGAAACCGCAGTTCCGTCTACGGCATACTGTGCCTTGAAATCAGCAGGCAGTGTCTGGTCAAAGGTAACTGCTGCAGATGTGTCTGTATTCATAATATCTGCTACTGTTGCCTTGATTCCTGTAGTTGTCTGTACCTTTACATTCGGAACATCAAAGGTGATCATTCCCTTATCTGTGTAATAAGTAACGCTGTCAATGGTTTTTCCCATGATTGATTTATAATGTGCAGAAGAAACAGGGCATCCGTGAACTTCTGTTGTATATCCGGTTCCCAGCAAGCTTGCTTCCGTGCCAGATATTCTCCAGATGACGCAGGCCATAGTTAGTTCCGTCTGTAGTATTTACAGTTACACCATAAACCTTATCTGTGGTTGTATCGAGCAGTGATGAAAAAATTTCCTTGTCCAGATCCAGTTCATAATCACCGTATTTTGTTTCTGTTTTTAATGTAGCATCAATTGCAACTGTCTTTGTCTGAGCGCCTTTCATTGCTGAGAATGAATAGCTGCCATCTGCATTTACAGTAAGTTCTTTGTAATAAGACGGTGTTTCGCTTAAAATGTAATAAGAATAAGAGGCATTTTCAATCAGGGAATCTTTTCCTGTATAGGTATTGCTGCTTGTCTGTCCTTTGTTTGTCACAGTAATTGTAACAGAGTCAGAATCTGTTACCTGTTTCTGGTCTTTCAGGAGGGAAAGATCACTGACTTTACAGGGAATGTAACACCTGTTACATCGGTTCCGTTGGGGTCTACATGATAAGCGGAATTTCCGTTCATCATTCCGGAAGTTCTTGATTTATTAAGGGTTGCAGATGTAAAGGCATCCACTTTTACATCATTGTTTTTCAATTCTGCCTTATAGAAATCATCATATGGGATGTTCATAAGAACATAGGCTTCGCCCTGCTGTGCTTCTGCAGCAAAAGCATCCTGGACATCTTCGGTGGTAAATTCTTCCTGCGCATCCTCGGCGGCAAACTCTTCGGAAACAGAGAAATCTGTACTGTCTGCAAGTACCTCACTGTCTGTAAAATCAGATGCCAGAACTGCATATGGCATGCTGGTCATAGCAACTGCGGCACTCATTACAACAGGTGCTATTTTTTTCATAAGCTTTTTGTTTGTCATGGTTTTCTCCTCTTCTAAAATTTTTCTTTTTTGCGGAATCACTCTTACCAGAGGGTTAATCAACTTATTAACCAAAGGGATTTTACTTTTACCAAAAGGGAGTGACTTCTGCCAAAGATATTCATATAGGATTGCTATAGGTATGCTGTCAGCAGTAATTATGCAAATTAGCCACTACTAACTTATAAAATAGTAACATGTCTGTCTGAAAAAATCCACACTTTTTCACCGGGGATATTCGTCATTTTTTCTCAATAAATGTTTTCAGTAACAATCGGTATTAGTTACATCTAACTTGTGGTTGCGGGAATATTTTTTCTATGTTAAAATGTCTGAAGAATTCTGAGAATTCCATTTTGGATTTTTTTGAGAGGAGAAAATAGATTTATGAAGCAAAAAACAGCCTGCCTTGGGCTTTTTTCAGCTGTGGCGATCATTCTGGGATATGTGGAATCACTGATTCCGGTTTTGCGGGGATTCCGGGGATTAAACTTGGGCTTGCCAATCTGGGAGTACTTTTTATTTTGAAGAAATATTCATTTAGGGAGGCTGCTCTGGTTTCTGTTGTCCGCATTCTGGTGATTGGATTTATGTTCGGAAATCTGTTCAGTATCCTGTACAGTCTGGCAGGCGCTGCGCTTAGTATGACGGTTATGACACTTATGCTGAAAAAAACCTCCTTCAGTCTGATCGGTGTCAGCGTTGCAGGAGGTGTTTCCCATAATATCGGTCAGTTAATCATTGCCATGCTGATCGTACAAAATGCAAGTGTGTTTGTATACGCACCGGCACTTCTGGTGGCAGGTGTTGCTGCCGGAGTAGTGATCGGCGGACTTACTAACGAGATTTTGAAAAGAGTTCATCTATAACTTTAAAAGCATCAGTTATCTGAATTTATAATCTTTCAGATACTGATGCTTTTTCAATCTTCTTCTATATGTTCCCGTCCCTGGTTGATAATCGTGCGGACATGATCATCTGCCAGAGAATAGAAAATAGATTTTCCCTCTCTGCGGCTCTTTACCAGTTTATTCTGTTTCAGAATACGAAGCTGATGAGAGATTGCAGACTGAGTCATATTCAATGCTTTAGCGAGATCGCAGACGCATACCTCTGCCTCAAACAAAACAA
>ENA-OQDF01000751-OQDF01000751.1-human-gut-metagenome-genome-assembly--contig:-NODE-751-length-13489-cov-1.950382_pt1 | contig 13489 bp, 21 predicted proteins | sample MGYA00242769_ERZ504597 | MGnify/ENA primary metagenome ERZ504597 (study PRJEB26092, sample SAMD00036305) | human gut metagenome | host: Homo sapiens | study: EMG produced TPA metagenomics assembly of...
TCTTTGTGCTGGATATGGAGAACCGGTGAAGATCCTGACTTCTGACAAAACATGATCCGACTTTCAGGTATATCCCGGAAAGGATATTGCGATCGAATTTACCGGCCTTCGCCAGGCGAAAAGCTTTATGAAGAACTTCTCATGGATGAAGAAGGAATGACAGAGACCCCAAATAAGCTGATTCACATCGGACATCCGATCGATGTTGATGAGGACAGATTTATTATGCACTCCGGGTTATGAAAGAGGCTGCAGCAAATGAGACGGACGACATGCGCCTGCTGATGCAGAGTATTGTATCTACTTATCACATAAAGACAGAGGAAAATCAGCAATGCGAAAACCTTCAGAAAGCTATTTAAAACTGAAAAAAGCGACCGATAAAATTCTGTCAGGTGCAGGGCTGGTGATACTTCACCGGTATTTGCCGGTATTGCGATTGCAATCAAGCTGGAAGATGGAATTACAGCACCGGTATTTTTTAAGCAAAAGCGTGTAGGAATCCACAAGAATCATTTTATGCTTTACAAATTTCGAAGTATGCAGACTGATACACCACATGATACGCCAACTCATTTGCTGTCAGATCCGGAGCAGTATCTGACAGGAACAGGCAGGTGGCTTCGAAAAACCAGTCTGGATGAATTGCCACAGCTTCTGAATATTTTTCAGGGAGATATGGCGGTAGTCGGGCCAAGACCTGCACTCTGGAATCAATATGATCTTCTGGAAGAACGCGATAAATATGGAGCAAATGATGTATGTCCGGGATTGACAGGATGGGCTCAGATTCATGGAAGAGATGAGTTGGAAATAAGTGAAAAAGCAAGACTCGATGGCTATTATGTGAGACATCTGAATATGTTTATGGATATGCGATGCATTCTCGGAACAATCAGATCTGTGTTGAAAAGTGAAGGCGTCGTAGAAGGCGGCACCGGAGCAAGGCACATGCAGAACTGTAATAAAAAGAAACTGTTGATTGTGACGAATCATTCATACATGTTGTATCGTTTCCGAAAAGAACTGATTCAGAGACTGATGGAAGACTATGAAGTTGTGATCAGTACACCATTTGTCGACATGAAGAGGATCTGCAAGAGTTGGGAGCACACTGTATCGAAACAGAAGTTGATCGAAGAAGTGTAAATCCAGTTACGGATTTGAAAACTGCTTCGTACATATAAAAAAATATTGAAAAGAGAGAAATCCGGATCTGGTAATTACCTATTCAATCAAACCCAATATTTATGCAGTATTTGTGCGGAAAGATGAAGATTCCTTTTTTGGCAAATGTACAGGGACTTGGAACTGCTTTCCAGAAACCGGTGCTTTCGGATATGGTTACGGTGATGTATCGGACTGCTTTACGAAAAGTAGAAAAAGTAATTTTTGAGAATCAGGCAAATGCACAGGAGTTCAAAAAACGTCGAATTTTGTCTGAGGAAAAAGAAGTCCTCCTTCATGGTGCCGGAATCAATCTGAAAGAATACAGATATCGTTTTTACCCGAATAATGAAAAATTCATTTTCTGTATCTGGGAAGGATCATGAAAGAAAAAGGAATGGATGAGTTGTTCGGAGCAATAGAAAGGCTACGAAAGATGGCTGCGAGTTTGTGCTTGATCTGGTTGGATTCTTTGAAGAGGAATACAGGAAAAAAGTAGAACATCTTCAAAAAGAGGGAATTAAAAGTCGCAGGCTCTGCAATGATGTTCCTGTTTGCGTTTGTTGATGTTGTGCTTGCTTTCTGGGCACTTCGACTGAAACATCGCAGAGGCGAAAAATAAATCATGATCATCCCTGAAATATAGTTGAAAATGTTGCTGGATTTCTCTGGAGAGGAGCAGATCCGGCAGCATTTTTCTATTTGAATGCTGACTTTACAGAAAAACATCGGCTAATTATAATAAAAATGTAAAAAGGAAGATTCAGGAGGAACTACATGTCATATATGATCAGAAAAGCGGAAAAGGAGGACCTGCCGCGAATTTATGAGATTTATGAAACAGCGAGACAATTTATGCGGGAGAACGGAAATCATGCACAGTGGGGAGCAGGGGACAGACCGGAAGAACTGCTGGAAGATGATATTTCTCAGGGAAATCTGTATGTACTGGAAGATGCGGTCGCAGATGAAGCAATAATCCATGCAGTATTTGCTTTATAGAAGGAGAGGATCCTGTTTATCTGAAAATTGAACAGGGCAGCTGGATGGTGGATACAGAGTATGCTGCAGTACACCGTGTTGCGAGTGATGGAACGGTCCGTAATGTGCTGGAAAAGATCATGGACTACTGTAAGGCACAGATACCGCATTTACGAATAGATACACATGAGGATAATAAAGTAATGCAGCATGTACTTGAAAAATATGGCTTTGTACGGTGTGGAATCGTGTATGTGTCGGATGGAAGCCCGCGTATTGCATATGAGTTACTGGAAAAATCCGAATGAATTTTTAATGCAAAATTCTTATAAATATACATTTTGCTATTACGTAAATTTGTGGTAGAATAGAGAGAAAATGAATAGTTATACATAGAAAGGAACTATTATTATGGAAAAAGGTACAATTTTTAAATTTCATAATGACCTTGATACAGACCAGATCATTGCATCCCAGTATCTGCTTCTGCCGAACCTGGATGAAATGAAGGGTCATACATTTGAATCATTGGATCCTGATTTTGCAAAGAAAGTAAAACCGGGAGATTTCGTAGTTGGCGGTGAGAACTTTGGTTGTGGTTCTTCCAGAGAACAGGCACCGGGCGTACTCAAAGCACTTGGGGTACAGGCCGTTATCGCCAAATCCTTTGCAAGAATTTTCTTCAGAAATGCGATCAACATCGGGCTTCCGGCAATTGTCTGTAAAGATCTTCCGGATGATGTACAGACCGGAGATACCATGGAACTTCATATGTCTGATGGTACAGCAGTTGCAAACGGAAAGACTTATACCTGTACCAAACTTCCGGAATATATGCAGGGGATTCTGAATCAGGGCGGCCTGATCGCTTCACTGAACAAGGAGGAGAAATAACCATGGGAATGACAATCGCAGAAAAAATCATCGCAGCAGCAGCCGGTGTGGATAGTGTTAAACCTGGTGATATCCATACGGTTCAGCTTGACCGTCTGATGAGTAATGACGGAACCACACATCTGACTGTAGATATGTATAATAATAAATTAAAAAATCCGCATATTGCAGATACAAAAAAACTTGTTTTATCGTTGACCACAACGTACCGTCTGACTGTCCGAAAACAGCAGCATCCCAGAAAAAAATGAGAGACTTTGCAAAAGAAAACAACATTGATTTCTGGGAAGGCAAAGGCGTCTGCCATCAGGTTATGATCGAGAATTATGTTCGTCCGGGTGAACTGATCTTTGGCGCAGACAGCCATACCTGTTCTTATGGTGCACTTGGCGCATTCGGAACCGGTGTCGGATGTACAGACTTTCTTTATGGAATGGTAACAGGAACTTCCTGGGTACTGGTTCCGGAATCTGTAAAATTCAATCTGACCGGTAAACTTCCGGAAGGTGTTACCGCCCGTGACCTGATCCTTACCATCATTGGAGAAGTTGGTGCAAACGGATGCAACTATCAGGTAATGGAATTCACCGGAGAAGGCGCAAAAACATTAAGCATCAGTGATCGTATGACTCTCTGCAATATGGCAGTAGAGGCCGGTGCAAAGACAGGTATCTTTGAAGCTGACGAAAAGGCGATGGAATACCTTAAAGAGCACGGACGTGAGCCAAAAGCTGTATTCCACAGCGATCCGGATGCAAAATATGTAAGAGAATATACCTTTGATCTGAGTAAAGTACGTCCGGTAGTGGCTAAACCAGATTTTGTAGATAATGTTGTTCCAGCAGAAGAAGCATGTGGAATTGAGATCAATGAAGCATTCCTTGGTTCCTGTAACAACGGACGTATTGAAGATCTGCGCGTAGGTGCCGAGATCATCAAAGGAAAGAAGTATCTGATAAGTACGTTTTCTCGTTGTTCCGGCAAGCCAGACCATCTATCGTCAGGCATTAAAAGAAGGTCTGATCGATATCTTCATGGAAGCTGGCGCGATTGTTATGAACCCGAACTGCAGTGTATGCTGGGGAAGCTGCCAGGGTGTCATCGGTGAAAATGAAGTCCTGATCAGTACAGGAACACGTAACTTTAAGGGTCGGGCAGGTCATCCGAGTTCCAAAGTATATCTTGGATCTGCAGCAACTGTTACTGCATCTGCAATTGCAGGCAAGATCGCACTGCCGTCTGAAATCTGAGAAAGAGAAGAGGATAACATAGATTATGGAAAAGTTTACAGGCAAAGTGTGGGTACTTGGCGATGATATCGATACTGACATCATCATCCCGACCGAGTATCTGGCACTCAAGACAATCGATGATATGAAACAGTATGGATTCAGCCCGCTTCGTCCGGAACTGGCTGGACAGATTCAGAAAGGTGACATCATTGTTGCCGGCAAAAACTTTGGCTGCGGTTCTTCCAGAGAGCAGGCACCGGAGATTATCAAAGCACTGGGAATTCAGTGTGTCATTGCAAAATCATTTGCAAGAATTTTCTTCAGAAACTCCATTAACAATGGGCTTTTGCTGATCGAGCAGCCGGATCTTCACGATCATATCAAAGAGGGAGATACCGTAACTGTTGTGATGAATGGACATGTAGACTATGATGGAAAACAGTACCCGATCGCTTCCTTGCCGGAGAATCTGATGAGTATCATTCAGGCCGGTGGACTTGTAAAAGCCATGCGCAAACTGAACGGACTGGACTAAGGAGGAAGAGCAGATGGGCGAAACAGTTATTGAAAAGATTATCAGAAATAATGTGGGTCATACAGTAAAACCTGGCGACATTGTGACCGTTAACGTAGACAGAGTATGATCCATGATATTTTTATTCCATTTGTTGCAGAGAAATTTGAGAGATGGGATTCAAGAAATTATGGGATCCAGACAAGGTTGTTCTGATCTATGATCACCTTGTACCGGCAAGTCAGCTGGACGATACCAGACATTTCCATGTGGGAGATGCATTTGCAGAAAAATACGGAATGAAAAACGTACACAGAAGCGATGGAATCTGTCATCAGCTGATGACAGAGGCTGGTTATGTCAAACCGGGTAATATTGTCTTTGGTACAGACAGTCATACAACTACTTACGGATGCGTCGGTGCATTTTCTTCCGGTATCGGATATACAGAGATGGCAAGCATTCTTGGAACAGGAACCATGTGGATCAAAGTTCCGGAGACGATCAAGGTTGTGATCGATGGAGACTTCCGGCGAACGTTATGTCCAAAGATGTAATTCTTCGTCTGATCGGTGATCTGGGCGCAGACGGTGCAACTTACCGTGCACTGGAATTTACAGGCAGTGCAGTAAAAAATATGTCCGTTGCAAGCCGCATGACCATCGCAAACATGGCAATCGAGGCAGGGGCAAAATGTGCACTTTTCACACCAGATGAAAAGACAGCAGAGTACTGTGAGATTGAACTGAACGATTTTCAGAAGAGTCTTGTCGGGGATGGGGATGCTGCATATCTCAAGACGATGACTTACCGTGGGGAGGATTTTGTTCCGGTCATGGCATGCCCGTCACAGGTGGATAAGATCCGTGATGTCAGCACACTGGAAGGAACGGAGATCGACCAGGTATTTATCGGCTCCTGTACAAATGGACGTCTGGAAGATCTGGCAGCAGCGGCTGAAGTCCTGAAAGGTAAGAAAGTTGCTGATTATGTAAAACTGATCGTGACGCCGGCAAGCCGCAAGATCTACAGACAGGCAATTGAACTTGGTATTCTTGATACGCTGGCAGAAGCAGGTGCAATGATCACACATCCGGGATGTGGACTGTGCTGTGGACGTGCAGGTGGTATTCTGACAGATGGAGAGCGTGTTGTAGCAACAAATAACCGTAATTTCCTTGGACGTATGGGAACTTCCAAAGTAGAAATCTATCTGGCATCTCCAAAGACTGCAGCAGCATGTGCAGTGGCTGGAAAGATTGTCAGCCCGAAATAAAAACTTAAAAAACACCAAAAAGTCAAGAAGGAAGAATATTTTTTTCTATCTTGACTTTTTTCTGATTTAGCACTATAGTATAACGCAGTAACAGCAATAACGAGGTGAAGTTTGCAGGAAAGAGGTATAAGCCCACCGAAGGAGTAAAACTCTCAGGTATCCGTATTGTCGGACAGAAACTGTAAATGGATCGTATCTCTGGAGACGCCTGTTTCAGTACAGGGGCCGAAGGTGCAAGCGACGCGTAAGCGTCTTGAATCTCTCAGGCAAAAGGACAGAGGATGCTTTTGATAATTACATCCTGAAGTTTATTCTTTATTTTTATTCTTTTTTAATTGTCTGATTTATCTTGATTCTTAGCAGTTCAACGGAGAACGGTTCTTATTTTTTATTCCCCTTTTTATGATGCTGAAAAATACATATGTAAGGAGAACTTTTTGAGATGTGGGAAGCAATCAATAATTTTTTAGTTGCAGTGGATGACAAGGTCTGGGGCGTACCGCTTATGGTATTGATCATAGCCGGTGGCGTTCTTCTTACCAGCAGACTTGGGTTCCTTCAGGTACGTCGTCTTCCATTGGCGCTGAAATGGATGTTCAAGAATGAAGAAGAGGGAGATGGTGAGATCTCCAGTTTTGCGGCACTGTGTACAGCATTGAGTGCTACGATCGGTACCGGTAATATCGTAGGTGTAGCAACAGCAGTCTGTGCCGGTGGTCCGGGAGCACTTTTCTGGATGATCGTGGCAGCATTCTTTGGAATGGCAACAAAATTTTCTGAAGGTCTTCTGGCAGTTAAATACCGTGTGGTTGCAGAAGACGGACACAGCCTTGGCGGACCATTCTATTATATCGAAAAAGGTATGGGACCAAAATGGAAATGGCTTGGCAAGATCTTTGCATTCTTCGGTGTTTGTGTAGGTCTTTTCGGTATTGGTACATTCAGCCAGGTAAATGGTATTTCCAGTGCCGTACAGAACTTCTTTGATCCGGACAAGACAAACTGTATCAATATCCCGTTCCTGGGACAGTATTCTGTAGCAGTTGTTGTTTCTTCTCTGATTCTTGCATTCTGTGTAGCAGCGATTCTGATCGGTGGACTGAAACGAATTGCAACTGTCAGCCAGATTATCGTACCATTTATGGCAGTGATCTATATCGTGCTCAGTGTTACACTGATCATCTGCAACATTACAGAAATTCCGGCAGCAATTGTAACAGTTGTCAAAGCCGCATTTAACCCAAGTGCAGTAACCGGTGGTGTGGTTGGTTCCATGATCGTTGCAATGCAGAAAGGTGTTGCACGAGGAATCTTCTCCAATGAAGCAGGTCTTGGTAGTGCACCGATCGCAGCAGCAGCAGCACAGACAAAAGAGCCGGTACGTCAGGGGCTGGTCAGTATGACAGGTACTTTCATTGATACGATCATTATCTGTACTATGACAGGTCTTTCCATTGTTCTGACAGGTGCATGGCAGGTAGAGGGAATTGAAGGCGTGCAGGTTACTACATATGCATTCCAGAACGGACTTCCGCTTCCGCAGAAACTGACAGCATTTATCCTGATGCTCTGCCTGGTATTCTTCGCATTTACTACAATCCTTGGATGGGATTACTACAGTGAACGTTGTCTGGAATACCTGACAAACGGACATCAGAAAAAGATCATTGTATATCGTTGGTTATACATCCTTGCAGTATTTATCGGACCTTACATGACAGTAAGTGCGGTATGGACTATCGCAGATATCTTTAATGGTCTGATGGCAATTCCGAATATGATTGCGCTGTTTGCTCTGAGCGGAGTTGTTGCAAAAGAAACAAAAGATTTCTTTAAAGCAAGAAAACATAAGCTCTGATAAACGTAGATTTTAAAAAATGAATAAATCCTCCTGTTTTTCATACACTAGACTGTGAATATGAGAACAGGAGGAATTTTTTGAAGAAAAAAACAAAGACATTGCTTACCTGCCTGGCTGTACCTCTGGGAGTCGGAGCGGTTTCAGGTTTTCTTACACAGGGAAGTATGAATACATTTGAAAAACTGAAACAGCCGCCCCTTACACCTCCCGGATGGGTGTTTCCAGTTGTATGGACCGGACTGTTTGCATGATGGGAACGGCTTCTTATCTGGTTGCAATCACACCAAAAACTGAAGAGAGAAAGAAGGCACTGACTTTATACGGGATTCAGCTCGCTGTAATTTTCTGTGGCCGGTATTTTTCTTTAACGCAGGATGGTATCTGTTTGCGTTTGCCTGGCTGTTGTTTTTGTGGTATCTGGTATATTTATGTACAAAAACATTTTCTGAAATTTCGAGAACAGCTGGTTATCTGATGATTCCATATCTTGTCTGGCTGACTTTTGCAGGATATCTGAATTTCTTTATTTTTTTGTTGAACTGATATTGTTGAGCGGGGCATTGTCTGGTGGGCGGTGCCTGTGTGACTTACTTGAAACTGGTGCTTGACAATGCTACGAAAATCACGTAATATAGGTAAGGAATATGCTTAACGCTAAATAGGTTGAACATTTTTCCAACTGCCGTAATGAATGGAAATGACATGGATTGTCATGAGAAATTCTGCGACAGCTTTTTTATGCACAGGAGATGATTCCGGTGCAGATGGATGAGGGATACAAAGAGGGAAATTATGCTATACTTATAAGGAGGAAAAGCATGAACTATGATGTGATCATTATTGGTGCCGGTCCTGGAGGGATTTTTGCAGCATATGAATTAATGAAAGAAATGCCGGACTGTAAGGTTGGAGTTTTTGAAGAGGGATATTCTCTTGAAAAGAGAAAATGTCCGATTGACGGCAAAAAGATAAAAAACTGTATCAATTGTAAGAGATGCTCGATTATGTGCGGATTTGGCGGGGCAGGCGCATTTTCTGATGGAAAATATAATATTACCAATGATTTTGGCGGAACGCTGTACGAGCATATTGGCAAGAGCCAGGCAATTGAACTGATGAAATATGTAGATGATATTAATATGGAATATGGCGGTGAGGGAACTAAACTTTATTCTACAGCCGGAACCAAGTTTAAGAAGCTCTGTCTGCAGAATAAACTGAATCTTCTGGATGCTTCCGTGCGTCATCTGGGAACAGATATCAATTATGTAGTTCTTGAGAATCTTTATAATGCAATGAAAGATCATGTGGACTTCTATTTTGATACACCGGTACAGAAGGTGGAAATATTAGAAGACGGATATCGTATAATCTGTGAAAAGGGTTCTTATGAGTGTAAGAAATGCATCGTTTCAGTAGGAAGAAGCGGAAGTAAATGGATGGAAACTGTCTGTAAAGACTGAGGATTCCGACAAAATCCAATCGTGTAGATCTTGGTGTCCGCGTGGAGCTTCCGGCAGTCATTTTCTCACATCTGACAGATGAACTGTACGAGAGCAAGATCGTCTACCGTACAGAGAAATTTGAAGATAACGTTCGTACATTCTGCATGAACCCGAACGGAATCGTAGTAAACGAAAATACCAACGGAATCATCACCGTAAACGGACACAGCTATGAGGGAGATGAGAAGAAAACAGACAATACCAACTTTGCACTTCTTGTTTCCAAACATTTCTCCGAGCCATTTAAGGACAGTAACGGATATGGTGAAAGTATTGCAAGACTTTCTAATATGCTTGGCGGCGGTGTTATCGTACAGCGTTTTGGAGATCTTGTACGTGGACGAAGAAGTACAGTGAAACGTGTGGAAGAGGGACTCGTAAGACCAACTCTTACCGCGACACCTGGAGATTTGAGTCTGGTACTTCCGAAGCGTATTCTGGATGGCATTATCGAGATGATCTATGCACTGGACAAAGTTGCACCGGGAACTGCAAATGATGATACTCTTCTGTATGGCGTTGAAGTCAAATTCTATAACATGGAAGTTGAAATTGATGACAATCTTGAAAGCTGTCATAAAGGTCTGTATGTGATCGGCGACGGAAGTGGTGTGACACATTCTCTGTCACATGCATCTGCAAGTGGTATTTATGTAGCAAGACATATCGCAGGACAGAAATAAATAAGTGGTATATGAAAGGCAGGCTCTTCGGAGTCTGTTTTTCTTTACAATTTTCTGATATACTGTAGGCATAAAATTACGTATGGAGGTATAGATTTTATGCATACACTTGAGAATGACCAGCTTTGTGTTACAATCAGTGATCACGGTGCAGAATTATCCGGAATTTTTGATAAAAAGAATGACAGAGAGATTCTGTGGAATGCAGATCCGTCACACTGGAAACGCCATGCTCCGGTTCTTTTTCCGAATGTAGGAAGATACTATGAAGATCATTGTCTGATTAATGGAAAAAACTTACACTTCCGGACAGCATGGATTTGCCCGGGATATGGAATTCATCTGCGTGGAGGAAACGGAGAATTCGGTTACACATTTACTGGAATCCACGGATGAGACAAAGAAAGCATGGCCATATGAGTTTCAGCTGTATATTACACATACGCTGGAAGGTCGTGATCTGACAGTAGCCTGGAAAGTTGTGAACAAAGATCAGGAGATCATGTATTTTACGGTCGGCGCACATCCGGCATTTAATGTTCCGATACTTCCGGATACGAAACGAGAGGATTATCATCTGACTTCAGTGGACAGAAAGAGCTGACGTATCATCTGCTGGATACACGTTATGGTACAGCTATCCCGGATAAGGTGTATACACTTGTTCTCGAAAATGGAAGCTGCCAGATTACGGAAGGAATGTTTGATAAAGATGCGCTGATTTTTGATGATGGGCAGATTTCGAAGGCAGGCATTGCATTGCCGGATGGAACCCCGTATGTAGAAATTTCCTGTGAGGGATTTCCGAATTTTGGCATCTGGTCAGCCGGAGATGCACCATTTGTGTGTCTGGAACCATGGATGGGACGTTGTGATAATACCGGTTATGACAAAGAATTGTCTCAGAAAGCGAATATCAATATGCTTGAGCCAGAAGACGTTTTTGATAAATCATACGTGATATCTGTCAGATAAATCCAGGAAACTTATTTTTCCCTGACTTTTCTTTGCTATATTATCCCTTGTCAGTCTTTCGATGGTTGAAAGTTCTGAAGAATATAGTACATTAGGTGTATAAAGAGAAAGGAGACAGGGGTATGAAAAAATCATTAAAGAAGGCATTATGTGGCTGATGGCAGGTCTGATGGTCGCTGTAACAGTTCCGGCAGCACTACCGGAGGCTGTGTATGTGGCGGAAGTGCAGGCTGCAGCCAGAGTAGCAACGCCAAAGCTGGTATCCGCCAAAGCTTCAGGAAAATCCAAAATCGTTTTTAAATGGAAAGCGGTAAAAGGTGCCAGTGGTTATACTGTTTTTCGTAAGGAAAAGGTGGCAAATGGAAGAATGTGGCAGAAGTAAAAGGTGCAAAGAAAACAGCATTTTCTGACACAAAAGTAATAACGGGAACACAGTATACCTACAGTGTGAAAGCATTTAAAAACACAAAAGGTAAGAAGACATTCAGCAGTTATAACAAAAAAAGGAGTTACCGCGATCGCAGGACTGTATACGTTGAAACTGAACAGTTCCAGAATTACTTTGAACCCGGGCAAGTCATATACATTAAAAGTCAATGGCACAAAGCTTACACCGGCCTGGAGATCAAGTAATTCAAAGATTGTAACTGTAAATAAAAAAGGTCGGATCACAGCCAAGAAAGCAGGAACAGCCAAAATTACCGCAACACTTGGTGGAAAGAAATTTGTATGTACAGTTACCGTAAAAAAAGCATCAGCCGCGGCAAACAAGCTGGCAAAGAATTATGCAAAAGTCAGAAACTATATTAATAAGAATGGCAGATACAGTGAGGATGGAAGCAAATATATTGAGGCTTCTATAGATGCAGAGACAACAGCTATTCTGTCTTATGATACAAAATCCGATAAGCTTGATATGGGACTGTCTTTGCAGATTAAAAAGAGGGTATTATAAGTGCAATGGATATCCTTGTGAACTGTGCAAAATCAGATTCTGCAAGAGTCATTCCGGAATATATGCAAGTGGAAACGCAGTCTATACAACAGCGACTATGAAAGCTTCCATATACAATGGAAAGCAGAATCTTGTATTTTATAATACAAATGGAAGCAGAGCACAGTCGGAAATTCAGGAAGCTGCAAATGCAACTCTTCAGGCGGCAATGGCAGGTACAGAATATCTGCTGAGATCAAAGCTGAATATGTCGTTAAAAGATCTTGGATTTAAAGCTTATAAATTATAAGTGAAAATTTAATTAAAATAAAAAAGAAAAGTGAACAGCCCGCGTGACTGCTCACTTTTCTTCTTATGTAAGTTTATTTATGTTCGTCGATTTTGAGGCGGCCCTTCAGTGCTACACAGCAGGCAAGATCTCCGATAACATTAACACAGGTAGCACCCATATCGCACAGAGTATTGATGCTGATATATACGCCCATAACCCCGCTGGAAGTCCTGCCATGGTAGCGAGCGCTGCAAAAGATGCAATTGCACCACCTGGAACACCCGGTGTTCCGACTGAAAGAAGTACGTTTGCCAGGAGTACAATAACCATCATGGAAATGCTGACATTGATTCCACATGCGTTGGCAAAGAACATGATCATGAAGGACATCAGAATGGATACAGCATCCATATTTACGGTTGCTCCGAGAGGAATCGCAATACTTGTGATCTTATTGGAAACACCCATTCCATCTTCCATGCACTGTTTACTGATCGGAATCGTAGCGGAGCTGGAGCATGTTCCGAATGCATTCAGTGCAGCCGGCATGATCGCCTTGAAAAATTTAATCGGACTTTCTTTACCGATTACTTTAACGGCAAGTCCATATACGACAAATGCAAAGATAAAGAATGCCAGGTACAGGATGATCAGCTGTGTAGCCAGTGAAATGATTGTTTCGGTACCATTTGCTTCTACAACCGGTACGATAGTACAGAAGACACCGATTGGGGTGAAGTACATGATCGTGCTGATAATCTTCAGGCACACTTCATTCAGTGAGTCGATCACATTCAGAAGCGGCTGACCTTTCTCACCTACTGCAATCAGGGTAAAACCGATGATAACGGCAAATACAAGAACCTGAAGCATGTTTCCCTGTGCGAAAGCAGATACAGGGTTGGACGGAATCAGGTTTTTGATGGTATCCAGAATATTGCTCATATCTGTAGCTGCAATATCAGATGTTGCCATTTCAAAAGAAACACCTCGTCCAAGATGGATCAGACGCGGGATGATCAGACCGGCAAGACTGGCGAGTGCAGTTGTGCAAAGGAAAAATACCATGGAAGCACCGGTAATCTTACCGGTGGTTTTAATACTTCCGATGCTGCAGATCCCCATGACAACGGAACAGAATACAAGTGGAAAGATCATCATATTCAGGGCATTCA
>ENA-OQDF01000752-OQDF01000752.1-human-gut-metagenome-genome-assembly--contig:-NODE-752-length-13487-cov-2.075674_pt1 | contig 13487 bp, 16 predicted proteins | sample MGYA00242769_ERZ504597 | MGnify/ENA primary metagenome ERZ504597 (study PRJEB26092, sample SAMD00036305) | human gut metagenome | host: Homo sapiens | study: EMG produced TPA metagenomics assembly of...
ATGGTATCTTGCGGATTAAATAAAAAATCGCACCAATACTATATAAAACACCACCAGCTACAAGCCACCAAATAGCTTCTACAGACAAAGTATCAAGTAATGGATTTACGATGGTAACAGCAAGCCAACCCATGACTAAATAACAAATAGTACCAATGACACGGAAACGATTATAAAAGAAAATTTGAAATACTATTCCCGCTAAAGCCAAGCCCCAAACTACGCCAAATACAGCCCAGCCCAAAGTACCATATAGAGCTATCAAAGCAAATGGCGTATAATTGCCTGCAATTAGTAAATATATTGCCGAATGGTCTATACATTTAAACACAGATTGCACTTTTTGACTGCAAAAACTAAAACTATGATACAGTGTCGAAGCTAAATATAATAATATCATGGAAACACCATATACTATGATACTTGTTAAATGCAAAATTCCTTTATCATAGCCATAATACAACATTGCAACCAAACCAATAACTGCTAGTAGCGTTCCTACTCCATGGGTAATCGCATTTAAAATTTCTTCTATTTTTTTTGTGGACTTATATACATATTCTGTACTCATTTTATCGCCTTCTTTCCTACAAGCTTTAAATCTTTTTAACATCAACATTATATCACAATAAAAAATTATTAATAGATAGTATTTACATATTAATTTAATAGGTTTTAATTCTAAAATATAAAATACTACACTTATCAACTCTCATGATATTTTTCTTATTTTAAAGCATATTATAGGAATTTATTATCTATTTTTATCAATTAAAAGTTTTTATAAATATATATCTAAATTAAATATTAACCTATTTATAAACTATGATTTTTAAGCCAATCTGACCATAAAACTTGGAAATTATTCTGATGATTTTCCTGCACATATTGATAGAAAACTTCTATCATTTTTGCTTTTTGATTATAATAAGGCGCCTTCCAATTACTGCTAGCAGAAATATCTTCTGTATATGCCACATAATTTCCACCTAATAATAATTGACGATATAATATATCTTTTAATGGCACCTGTGGATTTTTCATCATATCATACATTGCTAAAAATGTTGTTGTTCTTCCTTTACCAGCTTCGCAATGAAAATGTAGCCATGCATCTTTAGGCAAAGATTTATACAGTTTGATAAATTCATCTATATTTTCAGGACTTGGCCAAACGTGGTCAGTTGCTGTTATTCTCACATAATGTAAATTATTTTTCTCCACTAGATTTTTTTCAGTTGTTACTGTTTTTATCAAAGAAGTATCTACTTCATCAGCATTTTTATCGTCATCTAAAGTAGCTCTTTTTGTGTTTTTATTTAGATCAGCTTTCAATAAATTCATTTCCTGACGAATAATTTCTTTTCTTGATTTTCCTATATTCGCCCAATCTCGTTTACCATACCAGCTAACAGCATCATTATTAAAAAATCCATGATTTTCCTGTCTTAAATCCACTATATAAATATCTTTAGCGCCATTTTCCTGCAAAGCTTTAGTTAAAGCGGAAAAATTGATTTAAAGAAAATTGCGCACTACCTGAAGCTTGTAGTTCATCTAAACCTTCTCTTATAGGCACATAATTAACATCAATTCCATATTTATCACTTGCTTTTTTGAATTTATCCTTTGATGTGCGAAAATTTCTAGGCAAGCTATCGTCATCTTTAGCATCTATACGCCAAAGATAACCTTTATACTCTGCTGTATCTTTTATGTCTTCTCCATCAATTGCTAAATTAGATTTTATTTCCATAGCTTGTGCATTTGCCAAAGAAGGTACTGTCATAAATTGCATAATACAAATTATACTCAACAATAAACTTAAATATTTCAGTTTCATTTTTATCACCTCATAATTAAGTTTAATCATATATATTTCAAAAGACAATAAAAAACTCATAATAAATAGTTTTTATATGAAAATTTTTCTAATATAACTATCTATTATGAGTTTTGCTTTTTATTTTAATTCATTTTTAACAATATAGATAATCCATTCAGCTACATTTGTAGAATGGTCAGCTATACGTTCTACATATTTACCAATCATCAAATAATTGAGATATGCCTCTACATTTTGTGGATTTTCTTTAATTAATCCAGCTATATCTTCACGAAATCTTTTAAAGTAATTATCTACTACATTATCTGTTTCAATAATTTTTTTAGCTAAATCAACATCAGAATCTCTGAAACATTTTACGCTATCAAAAACCATTTCACGCATAACATTTACCATATCACCAAAATAATCTGGCAATGTTACAGTTTCTTCTTTTGCTAAGCTCATAGTGTATTTAGAGATATCTGCACAATGGTCAGCCATACGTTCAATATCACCAATCATTTTCATGATGGAAGCAATTTCACGCCAGTCTGTAGCTACAGGTGCTTGAGTCAATACTAAACGCAAACATTTTTCATTGATATCATGTTCAGCTTTATTAAACCATACATCATTTTTTATGATTTTTTTTGCTAAAATCTCATTTTTTTCTACTAAATTGTTTATAACTTCATCTAAAGTTTCTTGAAGTTGTGCTCCTACTAATTCTACATCTCTAATTAAACAATCTAATTCATTTATATATTTTATTCTATTAGCCATTTTTATCTCCTTTAAATAAACGCACTATACAAATCAACCAAATCTACCAGTAATATATTCTTCTGTTTTTGGATTTTTAGGATTTGCAAATAACTCTGTAGTTTCTCCGTATTCGATTAACTCACCTAATAAGAAGAATGCTGTTTTATCGGATATACGGCTTGCTTGTTGCATATTATGTGTAACGATTACAATTGTATAATCCTTTTTCAATTCGAGTGCTAAGTCTTCAATTTTCATTGTGGAAATCGGGTCAAGAGCAGAAGTAGGTTCGTCCATCAAGATAACATCTGGCTGAACTGCTAAAGTTCTTGCAATACATAAACGCTGTTGTTGACCACCAGATAAACCAAGTGCAGATTTATTTAAGCGGTCTTTTAATTCGTCCCAAATAGCAGCTTGACGAAGACTTCTTTCTACGATTTCATCTAATTGGCTTTTTTTGCGAATACCATGAATTCTTGGTCCATAAGCTACATTATCATAGATGCTTTTTGGGAATGGATTTGGCTGTTGGAATACCATACCTACACGATGACGAAGTGTAATAGAATCCATTTCTTTATAGATATCTACACCATCTAAATGAATTCTGCCTGTTACTTTTACACCATCTTCTAAATCGTTCATGCGATTTAAAGTTTTTAAGAATGTAGATTTACCACAACCAGATGGCCCAATAAGAGCAGTAATTTCATTTTTCTTGATTTCCATATCAATGCCTTTTAAGGCTTTAAAATTACCATAGAATAATTCCAAATTATCAACATTAAATTTTATATCAGCGTTATTAGCCACGTTTATTTTCCTCCATTTTTCTTATCAAGATAACTACTTAAAAAACGAGCACCTATACTAAATGAAAATACCATTATCATCAAAATTGCTGAGGATAATTTGCAATATCTGCAGCATTAGGAGCTAAAGCTTCTGTTCTTGATGCCCAGATATTAAGCGCTAAAGTTTCCCCTGGTCTAAATGGATTGAGCGGACATGTTGGAGAAAAAATATTCCAATTTGACCAAACGATATCTGTACTCATACCAGCAGTATATAAAAGTGCAGCAGCTTCACCAAAGCCACGACCAGCAGCTAAGATTACACCTGTCATAATGCGAGGCATACAAGCAGGAAGCATTACATAACGGATAGTCTGCCAAAGTGTAGCACCCATACCCATACTACCTTTTTTATACCCAGGAGGTAATGAGCGGAAAGCATCTTCTGTTACTGTTGTAATCAAAGGTAAACTCAAAATAGATACAGCCAAAGCACCTGCAAATAAATTCCATTGAGAACCTGTCATTACAATAAATACTAAATAACCAAATAAACCTACAACGATAGATGGCAATGAGGATAATGTTTCAATACAAATTCTTAAAAATTTTGTAGTCTTTCCTGGTTTTGCATATTCAGCCATATAAATACCAGCTGCAATCCCAAGAGGAACACTTACAAGCAAAGATAAAAATACTAAATAAATAGTGTTAAAAAATAGATTACCTATACCATTTCTAGTAAAGGAAAACATATTCGGAGTAAAATTTGCAAAGCCTTTAATAATTACATATAAAGTAAAAGCCAACAATAATAATAAGAAAAAACCAGCGACAACATAAAAGAAGCCAGTCATAAATTTATCCATAAATTTGGCTCTTTGAATTACAGTCATGCCTTATGGCCTCCTTTAGCTGAAATATAATGAATAATAAAGATAAATACTAAGGAAATGATGAATAACAATAAAGCCATAGACCATAAAGCTATATTGTATTCACTGCCTTCCATCGCCCCACCCATATCAGAAGCAATCGCTGCTGTTAAGTTTGTAGTTGGGGATAAAAGACTTTCTGGAAAAGCTTTCATCTTACCGATAACCATTGCTACTGCCAAAGCTTCACCGAATGCACGAGCAAGACCTAAAACAATAGCAGTCATCAAACCGGATTTAGAAGCAGGTATTACAACTTGACTGATTGTCTGCCAACGAGTAGCACCTAACCCATAAGATGCTTGACGGAAAGATTTTGGAATACTTCTAATCGCATCAGCAGATAAGCTAGTAATTGTTGGATAAATCATTACTGCTAAAACAATACCTGCTGCTAATACAGAAAAACCAAATTTTAAATCAAATAAATCTTTGATAAATGGAACTAAAATTGTAAGACCAATCCAACCATATACAACAGAAGGAATACCTACGAAAATTTCTACAGCTGGTTGAAGAATTTTTCTACCAATCCCTGGAGAATTTCTGTCATGAAAATCGCACTTGCAATACTAAATGGTGTTGAAATCAAAAGTGCTAAAGCACAAGTGATAATTGAACCAAAAATGAATATTGCTGCACCGACTTTACCGCCACCTTGAGCATTATCGGCTGGTGCCCATTGTGAAGAAAATAAAAATTCACCCACGCTATGACCATATGTAGTGAATGTACCTACACCTTTGTAGCATAAAAATGCCCCAATGGCTAAGGTTATAATTATCATTAATAAACCGCAAGCTGTGATAATCCCTCGCCAAATATTATTTTGACGATATACAGCTGTATGTGATGATTCCATTTTGACACTCCTTTGATAAAAATTAGCATTTATTTTGGCAAAAAATGGGCGAAAATTCATTCGCCCAATTTTCTATTCTAATTATCTCTGAACTTGCATTTTGCTAGTTACACCGTAACCTTGAGCTTCCATGGATTTACCATATTCATCAGACATAATGAAATCCAAATATGCTTTTACAGTAGCATTAGGTTCGCCTTTAGTATACATATGTTCATAACCCCATACAGGATAAGTACCATTGTATGTGTTTTCTAAAGTAGGAGCTACACCATCAACAGAAACAGTTGCAACATCTTGATTGTTTACAAGATAAGATAATGCTACATAACCAATTGCACCTTTATTATCTTTAATGCTCTGAAGTAAAGTACCAGAGTCATCTGTTTCTAAGGATTTATTAGAAGCTTCTTCTGCTCCGCCTAAAGCAAATTCTTTAAATAATGCACGAGTACCAGATGTAGAAGGACGAGTGATTAATACGATTTCTTCATCAGGACCGCCAACTTCTTTCCAGTTTGTGATTTTAGCAGTGAAAATATCTGTTAATTGTTGTTTTGTTAAAGATTTTACAGTTGCTGCAATATCTTTATTTACTACTGGAGCCATTGTTACAACGCAAACTTTATGATCAACTAAACCATCAGCTACAGCTTTATCAAGTTTTGTATCAGCAGCTACATCAGAGTTACCGATATCTACAGAACCATCAGCAACTTGTTTAAGACCTGTACCAGATCCGCCACCATTTAATGTGATAGAAACTTCTGGATGTAATTCTTTAAATTTATCAGCAGCGTCTTTAGCTAAAGGTAATAACGCAGAAGAACCTGATCCTGTAATACTACCAGAAAGACTGCTAGAAGATGCAGCTTTATCATTAGAAGCAGTATCACTACCACAACCTAAAATACTAAGAGACATCATTGCGACAACGCCAAGAGATGCTAATTTTTCCAATTCATAATACTTTAATCCTCCTAAAAATACCTTGCAATTAATTTGTTGTACTTAGTATACTCACTCAATGTAAAGTTACAATGACTTTTCTGTAAAATTTAAAATAAATATGACAGAATTAATTTATAATTCTCTTACAATGTGAAGAAAATGTAAAATTTTTTACAAATAGATTTTAAATTTAACAAAGATAAATAAAATATTTTCCAGTTTTTGACAAATCCTTGACAATTGACTTTTTGACTAATATACTTAAAATATGAATGTATTTTAGTTTTAACAATATAAGGAGAAAAATTATGCGTTGCACAAAATGTAATCACGAATTAGATGAACATGGTATCTGTCCGAATTGCTATCATATCCACGATGTGCAAACTATGAGTAATCGAGAAATCAATAATTTTGATGGTATTACAATTGAAGACGAAAATAATTATCGCAAAGAAACAACTCAAGAAAATCAGCAACAATATCAACAATCTTATAATAATAGATATTATCGTTCACCACGTTCTAGTGGCATAAAAGTCCGTTATATTAATTTTGGAGGAAAATCCTCTTCTAGCTGGCTCACTCGAGGTTTAATGGCTATCGGCGGTATTGCTATCATTGGCTTTTTCTTTTTTGTCGCACTACCTGCACTTTTAACCTTACTTGGCGTCGGAGTCGTAGCTTGGCTTATCTTTCATTTCTTTAAACGTTTAAAAAAACGCTTTATATTACTACAAATAATTAGTAATATAAGCGTTTTTTTTTATAAAAATTTCTCCATTATATAGTTTTTAAATTAAAATATTTTGTTTTTCAATCATATTGCTCTTTATTTACGATATAACCTCTATCTAGAAAAATTTTTAGCAGTTATAGATACATGACTATACAAAGATATTTGACCTTGTTTTTTAGCATAATTTTCTATTTTATCCATTAATCTAGTCGCTATTTTTTGTCGCTGATAATCTTTTGCTACATATAATCTATTTACATAATTTTCATCTAAATCAACAAAGCCCACTATCTTTTCTTTATCTATAGCCACCAATGTATAATGCTTAACAAACTCAAATGCCAACTTTTTTCATCAATATTTTCAGGTGCCCATATTTTTACCTGCTCTTGTGTATAATCTTTACTATTCACACTATGCACAGTTTCTCTAAATAAAAAATAATACTTTTTAAATCACTCTTTTGATAATTTCTTATATACATAATCGCCTCAAAATCATTGCCAATTATCATAATCTTTATCTAAAAAAATTCGCTTTCGCTCTTGATTATAATATGGATTTATAATACTTCGCGTTTCCTGAAATTCTGGTGTTTTTATCCCTGTAATATCTAAAATAGTATGAATTAAATCATCTGTCATATATTTTTTATCTACAGAAGCTCTAATCTGTGCATCTACTAGAGGATATTTCTGCTTAAATTTCTCTGTAGTATAAATAACAAATGGTATTTCTAACATAGATTTAGTAGGATTATCATCACTATGACCATTGAAATTTTTCAAATCATAAACTTCTTCACCATGGTCTGGCATATAGATAACTATAGCATCTTTATCCTTAAAAGCTTCCATAACTTGAGTTACAATCGTATCATTATATAAAATAGCATTATCATACTGTGCTCTTTTCGTTTTTGCTTCCTGCGTTTTTATTATTCCCTTTGTTTCATCTACATCAGAAAACTTAGCAAAATCTGGCGTATATCTATTTTCATATTCACCATGACAACCCATTAGATGCAATACATAAAAATTCTTATCACTATCATTATTCATAGCTTCATATAATAAAGGCAATAACTCACCATCAGCACGATAAGATTTCTCATATGATTGTCTAATTCCTGTAAATTTCTTATAATCACAACGATTAGCATAAGCCAGTGCCACGTTTGCCCATTGACCTGAAGTCTCTTGATTAGAAAGCCAATATGTTTTATAACCTGCTTTTTTCATGATATCAAATAAATTATTACATTCATACCATTTATTTGTGGCTTCATAATTGTGAAAAGTAAATACTTCACGAAGTGAACCAATAGTATAAGCATGGGGACTGATTACATCTTTAAAAACATAGAGCTCATTATTTTTAGCCATCTTCTCCATCTTTGGCGTTGTTTCTAATGGATAACCATATAAACTCATATGACCTTTTGATGTTGACTCACCTAAAATAAATACAATATTTGGTATATCTCTGCCCTTATCCACTATCTGCACATTATTTTGCATATTTGTATAAATTTCACGAAAAGCTATCGCATCCTCTACAGCTTGCTCTACAGGTGCTATAAGCCTTGTAAAAGTCAAACATTCTGTGAGATTTTTCCCAGGTATGATTACATAAAATAAACTATATAAACAAAAATAAGGTAAAAATAAAATAACTAATTTATTATTTAAGTTTACTTTTCTACTTATATAATTTAATAAATAAATGATTAAAGCTAAAGCAAATATAAAAATCAAATAGCTCCAGGAAAAATACATAGTGATAAATTCTATCGTTTCATGAAGATTTGTACCAATGATTACACTTATTATCCCTGCTGTAGTAAAAGTATAATATTTACCAATTATAAATAATTCCATCAAAGATAAAATCATGCTTATACTTAAAATAAAATACTTCAAGCATTTTTTCAATTTACCATGTAGAAAATTTATAATTAATCCCATGAAAATAATCACGCTAAAAGGCTTAAATAAACCACCTATGGCATTTTCATATTGATTATATAAACAAAACAAATATAAATATGGCATAAAATTGAATATCATCATTAAACTAATAAAGAAAAACTCTTGTTCTATGACTTTAAATATTTTTGCCAACATAAATCTATTATTTTTGCAGGGTTTAATATTATATTTTTTAAACCATTATATATTTTTTTCAAATTTAATTTAAATTTATCTATTAAAATCAATTATAACGTCCTCTTATAAAAATCAAAAAATCCTTAGTATACTGTTTTATTATACTAAGATTTTAGATTTTGCTATATATTTTTTAGTTTTTTATTATTTATTATTAAGAAATTCTGCTACTTTTTTCATTGCAACTTCTGCAGCATCAATAGTTTTTACAATATCATCATCACTATGAGCGCCAGACATGAACAATGTTTCAAATTGAGATGGAGCAAGATATATTCCCTGTTCAAGCATAGACATGAACCATACGCCAAAAGCTTCTTGATCAGAGCTTTCAGATGTAGCATAGTCATATACATCATTTTCATTGAAGAATACACCAAACATTGAACCTGCTTGATGAAGTTGTACTTTTACACCTGCATCTTTAGCTGCTTTGGCAAAACCTTGTAAAACATGTTTTGTTTTAATAGATAATTCACGTGTATAATCAGCTTTACCCCATGCTGGTCAGCAGAAATTATATCAAGTGTAGCAATACCAGCAGTCATAGCAAGTGGATTTCCACTCAATGTACCAGCCTGATAAACTGGGCCTTTTGGTGATACACAATCCATGATTTCACGTTTACCACCATAAGCTGCTACAGGAAGACCGCCACCTATAATTTTACCTAAGCAAGTCAAATCAGGTCTAATTCCATAAGCTGCTTGAGCACCATTTAACGCTACTCTAAAGCCACACATTACTTCATCAAAGATGAGTACAGTACCATGTTTTTCTGTTTCTTTACGAAGTGTAGATAAGAAGCCTTGTTTTGGAAGTACAAGACCCATATTACCTGCAACTGGTTCAACGATTACAGCTGCAATTTCATCGCCTTGTTCATTCATCAAATTAACAAAAGCTTCGATATCATTATATGGAACTGTAATTGTATCTTTAGCTGTTCCTTTTGTTACACCTGGGCTATCTGGTTGACCAAAAGTAGCTGCACCAGAACCAGCTTTTACAAGTAAGCTATCAGCATGACCATGATAACAACCGATGAATTTTACAATTTTATCACGACCAGTATAACCACGAGCCACACGAAGAGCGCTCATTGTAGCTTCTGTACCTGAATTTACCATGCGAATTTTTTCAATAGAAGGCATTAATTCTATTACTTTTTTAGCAAGTTGTGTTTCTAATAATGTAGGTGCACCGTAACTTGTACCACGAGTTGTTGCTTCTTGAATTGCTTTCACTACATTTGGATGAGCATGACCAACTATCATTGGACCCCAAGAACCTACATAATCAATATATTCATTACCATCAATATCATAAATTTTACTGCCACTAGCCTTAGCTATAAAAGGTGGATCACATTTCACTCTAGCAAAAGAGCGTACAGGACTATTTACCCCACCTGGCATAACTTCTTTAGCCTGCGCAAAAGCTTGAGAAGATTTTTCTAAATTAAGCATATATTCATCTCCAATACTTATAAAAATTTTATCAAATATAAGCTATTACTAAGCAAATATTATATCATAAAAGCTATAAACTCGCTTTACTTTCTTATCTATCCTCTATTCATAAAAAATTTTCATTCAATCATTTACCTCATGTGCCGTCAAAAAATCATTACTTCTGTATCACTTTTACTTTTTTGTATATGTTTAAATAAATTGCCTAATATTGGAATATCTCCTAAAAAAGGAATTTTACTCATTTGTTTTGCTTCATCACTGCCAATCAAACCGCCAATTACCATAGTTTGACCATCTTTTAGGCGAACTATGGTATCTGCTGAACGCTTTTGAAAACGATATGCTTTCATATCTTCTACATACATTGGTGAACTTACTTCTGTATGTACTTTTACTGTGATTATGCCATCTTCATTTACTCTTGGTGTACATTTTAAAATAATACCAGCTTCACGATATTTTATCGAAGTTGTAGTCGTTGAGTTTGTCGTCGATACAGTAGGCACAGGAACTTCACTGCCTATATTAATAACAGCTTCTTTTCCCTGTATGGTAGTGATGTTTGGACGTGCTAAAATATTCGCCTTGCCATCACTTATTAAAGCATCAATCTTAGCAGCATAATAAAATTCATAAGGATAGCCATCTACACCTTTACCAAAGCGAATTACCCCAGGAATATTTTCATCATCATTCCATTTACGTGTTACTTCATCTACAGGTAAATAATCTGTTATTTCTTCTTTTGAACCATCTTCATTTATTACTGTATGCTTTACTGTATCATAAGTTATTTCATGCTCTGGTGATTGGGGAAGTTTTGACCATTCCCAGCTCACACCTAAATCTTTAGCAGCATCTTTTTGAATAGCCGTTACTTTTGCTTCTAATGAAACTTGTTTTTGCGGTTTGTCTTGTTCTTGTAAAAATTTTTATCTGTTCATATTGTTTCAATGTTCCATAAAAACTTATTGTATTTTCACTTTCATCAATCATCACTTTATTATTTATGGCTGTTTTTTATCTTTATCATCTATTTTATCAGGCAAATTACCTGTTAACATCAGATTTATAGTTTGTGCTATTTTATCTAATTCTAAATAATTTATCTGCACTGTATATAAATTTATATCTTTATCTCCCTTGCTTATATAAATGACATTATCTTTAAATTGATACATATAATTATTATTTTCCGCGATAATCTTTATCATATCTTGAGCATTTATATTACTCAATTTTACAGATACATTTCCTTGTACTTCATCACTTATTACTATATTTAAATTATTTGCTAAAGCTATACTTGTGAGTAAATTTCTAATATCTACATCTACTGCTTCTAATTCATTAGCACTTACAGATATTATATTGCTACAAATTATCCCTAAAATTACAGTCAATAGTATCAAATATTTTTTAATTAAGTTTTTCATCATTAACTCCTAAGCTATTACACTAAACTCTTTAGCTTTAAGTTAAAGGGCATTTTACTTCTTTTCCTGTGCTTTCTTGCAAAATTAAATTATTTTGTCCAATCGCTAAAATTTTTATATCATTTACCATATCACCTTGTCGCACTCTATATATTTTGTCATTTATACTAAATAAAGCTATTTTCTCTTGATTGAAATCCAAAATAGCTTTTAATTTATATACATTTTGCTCATTTTCTATTGATTTTTTTACCTTCTTTTCATTTTTATTTATCGTTGATATTTGCTGTTGCTGTGTTTTCATTTTTATATTTTCATTATTTATATTTACTTTATCTTTTTGTTTTTCTTCATCTGTCATTATTTTACTATCTGTTTTTTCTTCATGTTCAAATGAAAAAGGATTTTTTATTACTGATATATCTTTATCCATGCTATAAATCATCTTACTATTTTATTTTTTCCTCATATTCACCATTGCTGAAATAATCGTATTTTTATTTTCTACTTTTTCACTTACAGCTATTTTTGTTTTTTCTCCACCACTAAAACAATAAATAATAGCTACTATTATTACTAATATACATATTATTATCTGTTGCCATTTCTTTGGTAAATTATTCAATTTTTGAAGTTTTTCTCGTATAAATTCTTTATATTTCACCATAATAAACCTCTTTAAAAATGACAAAGAGGATACAAATGTATCCTCTTTCTAAAATCAACTGCAAAAATTAAAAATTATTGTTTAGCTTTTAATTCTTGAAGTTTAGGTCCCATTATGCGTTTGTAAGCTTCTACACCTGGTTGGTCAAATGCGTCAACATTTGCAAATTCACCTTCGTAAGCAACGGACATAGCAAGCATGTATAAGAGTTCACCTAAATGATAAGCATTCATTTCAGGTAAGCTGAATAATGCATTGAAACGTTTGTTAGAAGCAAGAGCATCAGCATTGGACTGACGAGCAACTTCTAAAGCGTCACCCATTGTTACGCCAGAGATATCAGCAAGTTTTTTAACTTCTGGGAATACGTTAGGAATTACTAAATCATTTTCCCATTTTTCTACACGAATGAACTGAACAACTTTATCAAGCATACCTTCTTGATGTTGTTGAGTCTGAGAGTGCATATCACGTGTACCAAGAGCAACAACTGGAGTACGACCATAGCATACTTCATTGCCTTCTTTGTCGAATTGTTTTCCTAAAGATTCAGCTAATAACTGAATGTACACATGGATAAGGATTCAAGATAATCGCCATATGGATCATAACTTCAATATGACGACCATATTTTCAGAAGCGATGTATTTTAAAGCAGCATTTAACATTGCTGGGTTTTCCCAAACATTGTCAGATTTACAAGCTTCGTCCATATCTCTTGCACCACGTAAGAATTCATCAATATCAAAGCCAATGCAAGCAGCTGTTGTAAGACCTACATCTGTAAATACAGTGAAACGTCCGCCAACTCCGTCTGGTACAGAGAATTGTGGGCCAGTTATGATCAATAGCCATCTGTTTTAA
>ENA-OQDF01000753-OQDF01000753.1-human-gut-metagenome-genome-assembly--contig:-NODE-753-length-13484-cov-2.793666_pt1 | contig 13484 bp, 19 predicted proteins | sample MGYA00242769_ERZ504597 | MGnify/ENA primary metagenome ERZ504597 (study PRJEB26092, sample SAMD00036305) | human gut metagenome | host: Homo sapiens | study: EMG produced TPA metagenomics assembly of...
GGTATATTATTGTTTTTGTACAAAAAGACTGTTAAAAATCGACTAAATCGTGTATAATGATTACAACAATATACATTTGGATGATTTTTCAGACAAAGGGGGTTCGCACATGAAGATTACCTTTATTGGGGCGACACATGAAGTAACCGGAAGCTGTTATTATCTGGAAGCAGCAGGAAAGAAATTCCTGGTAGACTGCGGTATGGAACAGGGGCCGGATTACTACGAGAATCAGGATATTCCTGTAAAGGGAAGTGACCTGGATTTTGTTCTTCTGACCCATGCACATATGGATCACTCCGGAAATCTTCCCGCTATTTATGCAAAAGGTTTTCAGGGCCCGATTTATGCAACACAGGCTACCTGCCACCTTTGTGACATTATGCTTCGAGACAGTGCCACATTCAGATGTTCGAGGCAGAGTGGCGTAACCGTAAAGGACGCCGCCAGGGCAAGCCGGAATTTGTTCCTGCTTACACCATGGAAGATGCGATGGGCGTTATCCAGAATTTTGTTCCGTGCCCGTATGAAAAAACCATCAAACCGGCAGAAGGAATCAGCGTTCGCTTTGTAGATGCCGGCCACCTTCTTGGTTCTGCAAGTATTGAGATCACGATTCAGGAAGATGGCAAAGAGAAAAAAATCGTCTTCTCCGGCGATATCGGTAACCTGAATCAGCCACTGATCAAGGATCCGGTTTATCTCCATGATGCAGATTATGTAATCATGGAATCTACTTACGGTGACAGAAGCCACGGTGAACGCCCGGATTATATAGCAATGCTTACCGAAGTGATCCAGCATACTTTTGACCGTGGTGGAAGCGTTGTCATTCCTTCTTTTGCAGTTGGCCGTACACAGGAAATGCTGTATTTTATCCGTCAGATCAAGGAAGAAGGACGCGTGCATGGACACGATAACTTTAAGGTCTATGTCGACAGCCCGCTGGCAAATGAAGCGACAACGATCTTTAATGAACATATTTATGACTGCTTTGATGAAGAAGCTATGGCACTGGTCAAAAAGGGAATCAACCGTTGATGTTCCCGGGATTAAAGACCTCGATTACCAGTGACGATTCAAAAGCGATCAACTTTGACGAAGACTGCAAGGTTATCATTTCCGCGAGCGGTATGTGCGATGCCGGCCGAATCAAACATCATCTGAAACATAATCTGTGGAATCCGAACAATACGATCCTGTTTGTCGGTTATCAGGCAATCGGAACGCTTGGCCGTGCCTGATCGAAGGTGCGACCGAAGTTAAACTGTTTGGTGAGACGGTTGCTGTAGGCGCAGAGATCCGTCAGATGCCGGGTATCAGCGGTCATGCGGATGTGAATGGCCTGATGACCTGGATCAAGGCGTTCAAAGAAAAGCCGGAAAAGTATTTGTCACCCACGGCGATGATGAAGTGACCGAGATCTTTGCAAGAAGACTGCAGGAGGAACTGGGACTGGATTCTATGGCACCGTTCAGCGGAACCGTCTATGATCTGGCGAACAATACCTGTATCTATGAGGCACAGGGAATCAAAATCACGAAAGCTTCTGTTTCTCCGAAAGCAAGCAGAGCCGCACGTGCATTCCAGAAGCTGGTTGCTATGGGACAGCGCCTTATGTCTGTTATCCGAAAGAACGAAGCATGCCGAACAAAGACCTGGAGCGTTTCAGCAGAGATATACAGTCGCTGTGTGACAAGTGGGACAGAGATGATCTCTCCTGATGTTTAAATCCGGCTGTTATAACAGAAATTATAGATAAATAATATAAAAAGACTGCCGTTTCTTTGATTGGAAATAAAAAATCTTCCAGTCAGAGGAGCGACAGTCTTTTGCATTGGGTTTCGACCCGAAATTTTAAAATCAGTTCAGAGCTTCTTTCAGAGCTTTTGCAAGCTGATCCGGGCAGGATGTTGGTTTGAAGCCACAACGAATCCCTTCCATTCTGCTGATAGCTTCTTTGGCATCCATGCCTTCTACCAGTCTGGCAACGCCCTGTGTATTACCGGAGCAGCCGCCCTGGAATTTTACATCATGAACTTTTCCTGCATCGTCGATCTCAAATGAAATGGCGCTTGAACAGACACCAGATGTTTTATATACCATAATCTTAACCTCCTGAGTTCAGTTATTGTAAATAATAACAATATATTTTTCCAATAAGTATACCAGAAAAGGACAAAGCGGACAAGTCTGCCGCAGATTTTCCAGAGGAATTCCCCGTGAAGCAAAAAAAGTTTCCATATAAACGCAACATTGCTATAATAGACTATGCTATTCACAATCAGGGATGATAACAGATTACAGTGCCCGGCTTTCAGAAAAAGGGCACGATGATAAAGGAGATTACAATATTATGAGATGTATTGGTATTATAGGAGCAATGGAAGTTGAAGTAGCAAGTCTCAAAGAACAGATGAAAGATATTCAGGTGACACGTAAGGCTTCCATGGAATTTTATTCAGGTATTATCGAAGGAAAAAACGTAGTTGTTGTCCGTTCTGGAATTGGTAAGGTCAATGCAGCAGTCTGCACACAGATTCTGATCGATGATTTCAAAGCAGAAGTAGTGATCAACACCGGTATCGCAGGAAGCCTGAATGCAGACATCAACATTGGAGATATCGTTGTTTCCACAGACTGATCCATCATGATATGAATGCCGTTGCATTTGGTTATCCGGTTGGACAGATTCCGCAGATGGAAGCTTTTTCTTTCCACAGTGATGATGCACTTCGCGCACTTGCAGTAAAAGCATGCAAAGAAGCAAATCCTGATATCGGAGTATTCGAGGGACGCATTGCATCCGGTGACCAGTTTGTGGCAGACCAGGGTGTCAAAGATTTTATTACAAAAGAATTTGGAGCATACGCTGTTGAAATGGAAGGCGCGGCAATCGCACAGGCAGCATATCTGAACAATGTACCTTTCCTTGTGATCCGTGCAATTTCTGACAAAGCAGATGGAAGTGCAGAGATGGATTATCCGACATTCGAAGCGCAGGCAGCAGAGCACAGTTTCAAACTGACACTCCGCATTCTGAAAGACATTCAGGGCTGAAGCACACTTGAAAAGATTCTGCATAGAATGTTATAGATGATGATGAAACAGGAGCCTGTCCATGTATTATGACAAGTTTCTTCCATTTTATATGACGTATGCAGATTCTTCTCTTTACAGCAGAGAGAGAATACAGGAGCAGGAATTTGCTCTGATGAAATCTTATTATCCGGAAACTGCCCGCAAAATTCAGGAAAAAGTTGAAGAAGAATGTCAGCTTATGGATTATGAGGGAAGCAGACTTTATGATGAGCATCCGGACAAATTTATGATGCATCGGCTTTACAGGCAGATACGTTCTCAGGTAGACGGAGAAATGGCAGCGCAGGAGATTCCTGATGAATTTCTGGATGAACTGATCCAGGTGCTTTTGTATCAGGAGATTTCCAGGCGCCGGTGCAGACGACGCAGATACCGTGGATTCTGACAGTTGAGCGAATAAGAACACTGCAGTTCGTAATGCCGGAATCCGATGGTGTACACAGGGGCATTACAGAGGGATTATGAAAGATTAAATATGATGACATTACAGGAATTTTTGGAAAAACAATTTGATGAAAACCTGATGCTTGCAGTCTTAAGCGGCCAGCGGAGCAAGGAAAAAGAGGCTCCTTCCAAGGTGCGGATCCGCCAGATAGAACTGAAAGGCAGCGTCTGTTATCAGGCATCCTCCACGGTGGGAAGCAAGGTACTTCACTCCAATTACAGCAGAGAAGAAGTAATCGCATATGTGGAACAGAGTCTTCAGGAGGGTGGCTTTTCCCAGCTGCAGGTGCAGGAAGATGCAAAGATGGCAGTGTTCTTGTCAGCAAAAAGGGTAAAATAACTGTCAAAGTGAAAGAGCATCAGGCGAAAGAGCTGTTCAGATTCTGGCACACAATCGTGTGAAACAGTATATATTGAAGGAAGGAACTCCGGTTCCATTCTTGATGGATCTGAGAGTTATGAATAAAGAAGGAAAGATCCATCGTCCGGCTTATGACAAGTTCAAACAGATCAACCGTTTCCTGGAGTTTATTGAGGATATTCTTCCGGCATTGTCCAGGGAGCGGGAGGTCACGATCCTGGATTTGGATGTGGCAAATCATACCTGACATTTGCCATGTATTATTATCTGAAGGAACTCAAAGGATATGACGTTAATATCATTGGGTTGGACCTGAAGGAAGATGTGATCCGGAAATGCAATGGACTGGCAGAAAAATACGGATATGAGAAACTGCATTTTCTGTGTGGTGATATTGCGGAATATGAAGGTGTGCAGAAGTAGATATGGTGGTAACGCTCCATGCATGTGACAAAGCAACCGATTATGCACTTGCCAAAGCGGTTGAGTGGGATGCGCAGGTGATTCTGTCTGTTCCATGCTGTCAGCATGAACTGAATGACCAGATTCAGAATAAAATGCTTTCTCCGGTGCTGAAATATGGACTTCTGAAAGAAAGAATGTCTGCACTTCTTACAGACGGAATCCGTGCAGAACTTCTGGAATCGAAGGGATACAGTACACAGATTCTGGAATTTATTGATGTGGAACATACACCGAAGAATCTCCTGATCCGGGCAGTAAAGACAGGCAGACCCCGTTCGGGTGAAGCTCTGAAAGAGATGACGGATGCCATTCATGGACATCTGACTCTGGAAAAACTTCTCTATCCGGATGGATTTGGTGCGAAGGAGGGAGTATGAGAACCATAACAAGATTTTTGAGAAGGTTTTTAATACTTCTGATCGTGTTTGTAATAGGAGTAGCGGGAACTGCTTTTCTCATGAACAATGAGACAACGGATGATCGTTCCGATATGAATAATCCGACGTTGCCGGAAGTAATGGTAGATTTTAACGGTACGCTGGCAAACAGAATGTATGGATATCGCCAGCCGATGGAAGCTGATTTTGTCCGCGACAGTGTAACACCGCTGGATACAACGAAAAACTTACGATCGCTGTTAATCCTTATGAGGAAAAATCAAAAGTCTGTCCTATGAAGTGCGTACTTCGGATGGAACCAAGATCGTTGAGAATCGTAAGGTCAAGAGTCTTGACAGCTCAGGATCTGACGGATATCTGCGCGCACAGATCGAGATCAGTTCCGGTCTTTTGATGAATCAGGAGTATTCTCTTCAGATCTCGCTGGATACCAGTGACGGAGAAGCGTATTATTACACAAGAGTAGTTTCCAGGTCTTCGACGAATACGGAGGATTATTTGAAGTTTGCTTCCAGTTTTGCACAGATGTGCATGGATAAAAACTCTGCAGACGGGCTTGCGTCCTATCTGGAATCTACAGAATCTTCTTCGACAAATTTTACGGCTGTGACGATACAGTCACCACTTTCTACGATCAGTTGGGGAAATTTAAGTCCGCAGATATCCAAGAAAGGCATTCCGGTCATTAAAGAGATCAATGAGACGACGGCGAGTATTTCGCTGGAATATGAGATAAAGGCAGCCAACGAAAACGGTGGTGCAGAGTATTACAATGTAACGGATTTTTACCGGCTTCGCTATACGGATACCAGAATTATGCTGTTGGATTTTCAGCGAAGCGCAGATCAGGTATTTGATCCTCTGCAGACAGTGATCACAGATGATGGGCTGCTTCTTGGAGTCCGGGACAAAAATGTCACGATGCTTTCCAATGAAGATGGCAGTGTGACTGCTTTTACGCAGGAAGGTGCCTTGTGGACTTATGCACCGGATACCGGCAAATTTGTAGATATCTTTGATTTCCGCAGAAAATCAAACGGAGATTTTCGTGATTCCAGAATGGAACATGATATCAAGCTGCTGGGCATTAATGACAGTGGGGATCTGGATTTCATGGTTTATGGTTATATGAACCGCGGAACATATGAAGGATATTGTGGTGTTGGAATCTATCATTATGACCATGATCAGAATGTTGTAGAGGAACGCGTGTTTATTCCAACGTCAGAATCATTTGAATTCCTGAAATCAGACCTTGGAACGCTGAGCTATGTGAATAAAGATAATCAGCTGTTTCTTTTGCTTGCAGGCAGGCTTTATCAGATCAATATTGATGAAAGCAGTTATGATGTGCTTGCAGATAATATTGATGGAAATCAGTTTGCGGTTTCGGCTACCAATGCACATGCAGCATGGCGGATCAGTGACGGGGATCAGGCTGGTCAGGTAGAATTCATCGATTTTGATACGCTGGAAACAAGAAATGCTACACCGGATGCAGGACAGAGCCTTCGTGTGCTGGGATTTATGAATGAAGATGTGATCTATGGAATCGTTTTGGACGGTGACAGTCTTACAGATGAAAACGGACATACTACAGATGGAATTACTTTAATTAGAATTGAAGGTTTGACGGAACTGTCAAAAAGGAGTATCATCAGGATGGATATTATATTACAGATGTGACGGTCGGAAGTACCCTTATGCAGTTTAATCTTTCTGAAAAAACTGGAAGCTCTTATACTGTGAAAAATAAGGACAACATCATGAATAATCAGGCAGCGGCAGCAAAGGTTGTTTCTGCTGAACAGAGCAGTACAACCCGCCAGGGCGTGATCGTCAAGCTGGCATTTGACAACAAACCGGAAACAGACGAACCGTTGATTCTTACTGCAAAGATGAAAAATACAGGGGAAAAAACAGTTCAACTGGATGTTGACAAGAGTCAGATCAGTAATATTTATTATGTATATGCAAAGGGCGGACTGGATAGTACGTGGACAGATCCGGCACAGGCAATTCTCCATGCAGACAGTCTGACAGGTGTGGTTCTGAACCGGGCACAGCAATATGTATGGGAACGTGGAAATATGAAAACACAGCTGACGCTGAATACAGAGGATGTTCCGGAGATCATTCGAAGTGGTTCCTGGGACAAAGACGTTCTGCAGCAGGGACTGGGAGATTCAGGAACGGTGATCGACCTTACCGGATGCAGTTTGGAAAATGTACTCTATGAAATCAGTGCACAGCGTGCGGTTATAGCCAAGACCGGTGCAGATTCCAGTGTAGTGATCGTTGGATACGATCAGTACAATACCTGGCTTCTTGATCCGGCAACAGGCGAAGTAAGTCCTTACGGAATGAACGACAGTACAGCGTTATTCCAGGCAGCAGGAAATGTCTTTATTTCCTATCTTGATAACCAAAAATAAATTTAACAGGGGGACAGGCTTATGTTAAGCAAAAGCATCACGAAACTTGTACAGTATGGAATGGAAACAGGGCTGGTACCGGAGTGTGAAAAAAATTACACCATCAATCTTCTTCTGGATGTATTTCATGAAGACGAATATGTAGAACCGGAAGAGAGCTTTTCTGATGTAGATCTGGAAGAAACTTTAAATGAACTTCTGGATGAAGCCGTAAAGAGAGGTCTGATCGAAGATAGTGTTGTGTATCGTGATCTTTTTGATACAAGACTGATGAATTGTCTGATGCCGCGTCCGGCGCAGATTCAGAAAGAATTCTGGGATAAGTATCAGAACAGTCCGCAGGAAGCTACCGATTACTTCTATAAATTAAGCCAGGACAGCAACTATATTCGCCCGCTATCGTGTAAAGAAAGATCAGAAATGGAAAGTAGACAGCCCGTATGGCGAAATTGATATTACCATTAATCTTTCCAAACCGGAAAAAGATCCAAAAGCGATCGCAGCAGCAAAAAATGCGAAAGCAAGCAGCTATCCAAAATGTCTCCTTTGTCCGGAGAATGAAGGATATGCAGGTCGTGTCAATCATCCGGCAAGACAGAATCACAGAATCATTCCGATCACGATCAACGATACACCATGGGGCTTCCAGTATTCTCCATATGTATATTACAATGAGCATTGCATCGTGTTCAACAGCAAGCATACTCCGATGAAGATTGATAGAAACACCTTTATCAAACTGTTTGATTTCGTAAAACTGTTTCCTCATTATTTCCTGGGATCCAATGCAGATCTTCCGATCGTTGGTGGTTCTATCTTAAGTCATGATCATTTCCAGGGCGGACATTATACATTTGCAATGGCAAAAGCTCCGATTGAGAAGCATGTGACGATTCCGGGATTTGAAGATGTGGAAGCCGGCATTGTCAAATGGCCGCTTTCCGTACTTCGTATCCGCCACAAAGATTCTGCGCGTCTGGTCGATCTGGCAACTCATGTACTGGAAGTATGGAGAGGATATACCGATGAAGCTGCATTTGTTTTTGCAGAGACAGACGGAGAACCGCACAACACGATCACACCGATCGCACGTAAAGCAGGCGATATGTTTGAACTGGATCTGACTCTGAGAAACAACATCACAACAGAGGAAAATCCGCTTGGTGTATATCATCCGCATGCAGAGTATCATCACATTAAGAAAGAAAATATCGGTCTGATCGAAGTTATGGGGCTGGCAGTTCTTCCGGCAAGACTGAAAGAAGAACTGGAACTTCTGGAAGAATACATTCTGGATGGAAAAGGTATCGCATCCAACGAAAAGATTGAGAAACATGCCGCATGGGCAGCTGAATTTCTTCCGAAATACAAGGATATCAACAAAGAGAATGTTCATGAAATCCTTCAGAAAGAAGTTGGTATTGTATTTACACATGTTCTGGAAGATGCCGGTGTTTACAAATGCACACCGGAAGGCAGAGAAGCATTTATGAGATTCATCGAATCATTATAAAAAAACACATAATATACAAAAGACAGGGACTTAAGGCGCAGAGCTTTGAGTCCCTGTCTGCATATAAAAAGCACAGACGGGACAGTAGCATATTACAGTCCGGAAACAGAACTGTGTTAAAATGACATTATAAGGTATGTTTGGAGAATGTGAAAACAGTGCGAAGGAAATTCCGGCAAAGGAGGCATGGAATGAAGCAAAAATATGTACTTACAGCAGTGGCGGTTGTGGCTGTCGGAGCGGTGGCATTGGGTACGGTCCCGATGTGGGAAGGGACGAATTCTGTGAAACAGGAGGAGACCAGAACGAGTATTATTGAGGATCCGGTAAATACAGAAACAGAAGGAACCGGTACGCCAACGCCTCTTCCGACGACGGCCCCGGTTACTGGAATTTCTCATACGGACAGTTATGAAGATCTTTATGCCCGGGTAAAAGAATGGCAGAATAATTCTTCATACAGTAATGTTCAGCCCCGCATCATGACTGTTGAAGAGTCAGCAGATGCGGCAGGGACAGACTCGGCTGCTTCAAATTCCAGTATGGCGGCAACTATGCCGGAAGAACCGATTGACCAGGAATATGGCTTTGATCCATCATCAGAAGGTAAAGATTATTCTACGACCACCACACAGGAAGAACTGATTGATGAGGCAGATATCGTAAAAACAGATGGCAGCTGTATTTATGCCATGGACAGTAAAGGAACATTGCGTATTGCAGATGCAGCGTCCATGAAATTACTCTGTGAGATTAATGGAGAGAACAGCTCCGATTATAAGGAAATGTATGTGGATGGTAATTGCCTGCAGCTGATCTGTCAGCAGGAAGATTATATAACCTATAAAGGCAGTATAGATCTTCCGTCAGCAAATGCAGGTGGAGAAAAGAATACAGATGGAGTCCGAACCAGTTATAGTATGCCGGTAACTACTGTGACAGTAGAAACCTATGATATCTCAGACAGGGAAAAACCCAAAAAGACAGGCGTTTATCATCAGGATGGAAGTTATCTTTCCTCTCGAAGAACTGATGGAAGAATGTATCTTTTTACATCATATACTCCGGAAGTCGGAGACAGCGCAGATCAGTTACAGTACTATGTGCCAAGTGCGGAGAAGAGTATATTGCCTATGACCATATTTACCTTCCGACACCGGAAAAAGATTTTTCTTATAATGGCAGGATATATCTGGTAGCAGGGGCTGTCGCACAGGAGAATCCGGATCAGGCAACAGATGTTATGGCCGTTGTCAGCAGCGCAAATATTTTTATGTCAGTGAAAATAATATCTATTCAGCAACAGAAATCTGGAATGACCGGGAAACTCGTACGGAAATTGTACGAATCGGCTACAGAGACGGGAAATTTACCGACGGGGCAGCAGGTTCTGTAGTGGGGGAACTTCACAACAATTTTCCATGAACGAGGCAGATGACTGTCTTCGCATTGTAACCACTGTTGAAGGCTGGGATAAAGATTATAGTAATTTTTCCAGAAGTAATGGATTATATGTGCTGAATGAGAAACTCAAAACAATTGGAAAGATTGAAGACCTGGCAGAGGGAGAGCAGATAAAGGCTGCACGGTTTATGGGAGATACAGGATATTTTGTCACATATCGAAATACGGATCCTCTTTTTGCAGCAGATCTTTCTGATCCGAAGAACCCCAGGATTATGAGCGAACTGAATATTACCGGATTTTCTGAGTATCTGCATTTCTACGGAGAAAATCAATTGCTGGGAATCGGCTGGGAAACAGATCCGGATACAGGCAATGTGACGGGGATGAAATGTTCTATGTTTGATATTTCCGATCCATCAGATGTCAGAGAAACAGACCGTTTTATATTAAAGGATGTTTCATTTTGTGACGCGCTTTATAATTACCATGCGATTCTTGCAGCTCCGAAGAAAAGTCTGTTCGGGTTTGCTTATGGAAACTATGGAGATAACACTGATGTATATGACAGCAGTGAGAATTATTATTATGCACTGCTTTCCTATCATGATCAAAATGGATTTGAGCCGCAGATGTATCTGAATATCAATGACAGTGAACTTTTTGCAGGCTCCATGAGTTATCAGGATTATTGCAGAGTACGCGGCGTGTATATCGGAGATATGTTTTATCTGGTAACAGAGAAGGGAATTGTTTCTTATAATATACAGAAGGATTATGAACAGACCGGAACCCTTAAATGGGAAGCTTAAACGCAATAAAACCATGTTTCTCCTGTATTTACTCCTTGCAGTAATCCAACGAATAGTCTATACTAGAAAGCAATTGGATGAGAATGAAGACAGAGAGGTATAGATTATGAAGCTCACAACTGTAAAAGAAATTTATAAAAACAGAGAAGAATACCTGAATAGGGAAGTAACTGTAGGAGGATGGGTACGAAGCGTACGTGGTTCCAAGGCATTTGGTTTTATCGTACTTCATGATGGTACTTTTTTGAGACACTGCAGGTTGTATATCACGACAATATGCCGAATTTTGCCGAGATCAGCAAGCTGAATGTAGGCGCTGCTATTATCGTCAGGGGAACTCTGGTTCCGACACCGGAAGCAAAACAGCCGTTTGAAATTCAGGCTGATGAAGTACAGGTAGAAGGCGCATCTGCACCGGATTATCCGCTTCAGAAGAAACGTCATACTCTGGAATACCTGAGAACCATGACACATTTGAGACCGAGAACAAACACTTCCAGGCGGTATTTCGTGTACGTTCCCTTTGTGCATACGCGATCCACAAATTCTTCCAGGAAAGAGGTTTCGTATATGTACACACACCGCTGATCACAGGAAGTGACTGCGAGGGTGCGGGAGAGATGTTCCAGGTTACTACACTGGATATGAAGAATCCTCCGCTGAATGAAGACGGTACTGTAGATTACAGTCAGGATTTCTTCGGCAAAGAGACTAATCTTACAGTAAGTGGTCAGCTGAACGGTGAGACTTATGCACAGGCATTCCGTAATATTTATACATTCGGACCGACTTCCGTGCAGAGAACTCCAATACAACACGTCATGCTGCTGAGTTCTGGATGATCGAGCCGGAATGTGCATTTGCCGATCTGAATGACAATATGGATCTTGCAGAGGACATGCTGAAATACGTGATCCGTTATGTGCTGGAGAATGCTCCGGAGGAGATGAACTTCTTCAATTCCTTTATCGACAAAGGACTTCTGGATCGCCTGAACCATGTAGTGGATTCTGAGTTTGGTCATGTGACTTATACAGAAGCAATTGAACTTCTGGAGAAAAACAATGACAAATTCGATTACAAAGTATTCTGGGGATGCGACCTTCAGACAGAGCATGAGCGTTATCTGACAGAAGAAATCTTCAAGAAACCTGTATTTGTGACAGATTATCCGAAGGAGATCAAGGCATTCTACATGAAACAGAACGAGGATGGCAAGACAGTTGCTGCCATGGACTGTCTGGTACCTGGAATCGGTGAAATCATTGGTGGAAGCCAGAGAGAGGATGATTACGATAAGCTGAAAGCACGTATGGATGAGCTGGGACTGAAAGCAGAAGACTATCAGTTCTATATGGATCTCCGTAAATATGGTTCCACACGTCATTCAGGATTTGGACTGGGATTTGAACGCTGCGTAATGTATCTGACAGGTATGGGCAATATCCGTGACGTAATTCCATTCCCAAGAACAGTTAACAACTGCGATTTATAATAAGGAGTAGTTTTTGCATGATTAGATTTATTCATCTTTCAGATGTACATCTGGGGGCAGTCCCTGACCGGGGCTGTCCGTGGAGTCATGAGAGGGAAGAAGAAATCTGGGAAACATTCCGCCGGGTCATTGTGGGTATCCGCAAGAATCCGGTGGATTTGTTGTTTATAGCCGGTGACCTTTTTCATCGTCAGCCTCTTCTCAGGGAACTGAGAGAAGTTGACGATTTGTTTGCGTCTATACCGGATACCAGAGTTTTTCTGATGGCAGGAGATCATGACTACATAAAAGAAGATTCGTTTTACAGAAATTTTGTCTGGTCACGGAATGTAACCTTTTTTGACAGGGAACAGCAGTCCTGTGTGGAGATCGCGGACAAACAGATTTTTGTATATGGGCTGAGTTATGAGCATCCGGAGATCCGTACACCATTATATGATGAATGGAAACCTCAAAATAAGCCTGGCTTTCATGTGCTGCTCGCACATGGTGGTGAAGTCGGATATTGTCCGATGGATTTTACAAGACTGGCAGCAGCAGGATTTGATTATATAGCGCTTGGGCATTCTCATAAACCACATACAGTATGTCGCGATAAGATTGTCTATGCAGGTGCACTGGAACCACAGAATCGAAATGACGTCGGAAAGCATGGATATATAGAAGGGGAATTTGACGGGGAAACCGTTAAGCTGAAATTACGCCCCTTTGCACTTCGTTCTTATCAGAACCTGGTTCTTGCGGTAGATCAGAATACCACACAGTATGCATTGGAAGATATGCTTCGGAAGGAAGTTATGAAGCGGGGCGGAAGAAATATATATCGTCTGATCATTAAGGGAAAACTTTCTCCGGATAATGTCCTCCTGCCGGAACGCCTTCACGGACTGGGAAATATTGTGGAGATCATGGATGAATCAAGACCTGCGTATCAGCTGGAAAGCTGTATCGCCAGTACAGGGGGACACTGATCGGGGACTATATCAAAACTTTTTAAAGAGAGATCTGACAGTAGTGGAGAAAAAAGCACTCTACTATGGACTTCAGGCACTTTG
>ENA-OQDF01000754-OQDF01000754.1-human-gut-metagenome-genome-assembly--contig:-NODE-754-length-13482-cov-1.596930_pt1 | contig 13482 bp, 20 predicted proteins | sample MGYA00242769_ERZ504597 | MGnify/ENA primary metagenome ERZ504597 (study PRJEB26092, sample SAMD00036305) | human gut metagenome | host: Homo sapiens | study: EMG produced TPA metagenomics assembly of...
GTTATGCGCGGCGGCCGTGAGATGGACAACCACTTCGAGTGCATGTGGGATTTGTTCCGCTCCATCCCCTCCATTGAAGATGAGAACGTCACCGTACTGGACGAGTATTACTGGCTGAACAAGCACGATCCCAACTACAGCCTGTGCCGCGCCACCGTCAACTGCGGCGAGGATGCCCACACCGATGGCAAGTTCGGCCTGTCTGACAAGGGTGCCATGGAGATTTGAAGCTGTTCATGACCCCGGACGAGCAGTTGTACGATAAAAAGATCACCGACTTCTTTGATGACGAAGTCCTGAACACCAACTTCTGGCTGTACTGGCGCACCATGTTCGCCTTTGAGAACTGGCACAGCGCACTGGAAATGAAGCTCTATCTGAAGCGCTACATCCACCATGTAGGCGGCCTGCCCGATCTGCGGGCACTGCGCTTTACCCGGTACAACCAGTACGAGAGCATGATCCTGCCCATGATCCGCTATCTGGAGGGGCACGGCGTGCGCTTCCACTACAACACCAAGGTCACCAATATTGAATTGAGCTGACCGGGGGCAAAAAGCAGGCCAGGACCATCTGCCTGCTGGTGGACGATGAAGCGGAACGGGTGGACCTGACCGAGAATGATCTGGTGTTCATCACCAACGGGGGCTGCGTGGAAAGCACTTCCATCGGCTCCCAGGATCAGCCTGCAGTGTTCAACCCCACCCTCGGCCCGGCAACGGCTGGGATCTGTGGAAGAAGATCGCCGCGCAGGATGAGCCTTTGGCCGCCCGGAAAAGTTCTGCTCCGATCCGGAGCAGACCAACTGGATGAGCGCCACGGTCACCACGCTGGACGAACGCATCGTGCCCTACATCCAGAACATCTGCCAGCGTGACCCGTTCAGCGGCAGGACTGTCACGGGCGGCATCGTCACCGGCGCGGGATTCCGGCTGGCTGCTCAGCTGGACATTCAACCGTCAGCCCCAGTTCCGGGATCAGCCCAAGGGCCAGCTCGTGGCTGGATCTACGGCCTGTTCAGCAACACGCCCGGCGACTACATCAAAAGCCCATGCGGGATTGCACCGGCAAGGAGATCTGCATGGAGTGGCTGTATCATCTGGGAGTCCCCGAAAACCAGATCGAGGACCTGGCAGAGCACAGTGCCAATACCGTGCCTGTGATGATGCCCTATATCACAGCCTTTTCATGCCCCGCGCGGCAGGCGACCGTCCGGCGGTGGTGCCGGAGGCGCAGTGAACTTTGCCTTCATCGGCCAGTTTGCCGAGACGAAGCGGGATACCATCTTCACCACCGAGTATTCCATGCGCACCGGCATGGAAGCCGTGTACACCCTGCTGGATATCGACCGGGGCGTGCCGGAGGTCTGGGGCAGCACCTACGATGTCCGCGACCTGCTGAACGCCGCTGTTCAGCTGCGGGATGGCAAACCCCTGAGTGATCTGAAAATGAACATGGATCAAAAATTTGCACTGGGCAAAGCGGTAGAAAAGGTACAGGACACCGACCTGGGCCGTCTGCTGCTGGAGTATAAGATCATCTGAGCGCCGGGAATTCAGCCGGCAGGCAGGGAAGAGAGCCCTGTAAAATTCTATGGAATCTGGAGGAAATAAAAATGAATACCGCATTTGATTCTCTGACGCACAAAATGCAGCGTGCTGCACTGGGCAAGACTGTGGATCTCGTGCTTTCTCATGCCGAGAAGGACCCCGCCAAGACGGTTGGACAGATCGTAGATCTTTCAAAGCAGTTCTACGGCGATTCCTTCAGCGAGGAGACCTACGCACACGCCAAGCAGACCCTGACCGACCCCAACAGCAAGTGGTCGAAGCTCATCAACTGTTTACTGAACCAGCTGGACCCCAACGTGGCCCGCACCACGGCCCTGAACCTGGGCTATGAGGCCTTCTTCCGCGGCACCAAGACCATCCGCGAGAATCGTGTCAAGTATCACTGCAACATTCCCTGGCTGATCCTGTTTGACCCCACCTCCGCCTGCAATATGCACTGCGTGGGCTGCTGGGCCGGTGAGTACGGCCACAAGAACAACCTGAGCTTTGACGATATGGATAAGATCGTCACCGAGGGCAAGGAACTGGGCGTTTATCTGTACATGCTCACCGGCGGTGAGCCGCTGGTGCGCAAGGCTGATATCCTCAAGCTGGCCGAGAAGCACAACGATGTGCAGTTTGCCATCTACACCAACTCCACCCTCATCGATGAGCCGTTCTGCAAAGAGGTGGTGCGTCTGGGCAACATTGCCTTCATGCTGTCCATCGAGGCACCCCGGAGACCAACGATGCCCGCCGCGGTGAGGGGCACTATGCCGCTGTCATGCATGCTATGGATCTGCTCAAGGAGCACGGCATCGTGTTCGGCACGTCCATCTGCTACACCCGCGATAACATCGAAGCTGTTACCAACGATGAGTTCATGCGTTTCCTGTGCGAGAAGGGTGCACACTTCGGCTTCTACTTCCACTACATGCCCGTGGGCAACGAGGCAGCACCGGAACTGATGCCTACCCCGGAGCAGCGCAAATATATGATCGACCGCATCCGCTATCTGCGCTCGGAAGAGTGCGATATCCCGTTCTACCCGATGGATTTCCAGAACGATGGTGAGTTTGTGGGCGGCTGCATTGCCGGCGGACGCAACTACTTCCACATCAACTCTGCCGGTGACGCAGAGCCGTGCGTGTTCATCCACTACTCCAATGCCAATATCCACGACCAGAGCATTCTGGAAATTCTGCACAGCCCGCTGTTCATGCTTATCACAACGGCCAGCCCTTCAACAAGAACCATCTGCGTCCCTGCCCGATGCTGGAAAACCCCGAACTGCTGCAGAAGATGGTGCACGAGACCGGTGCCCACAGCACCGACCTGCAGTCGCCGGAGAGCGTGGAGCACCTGTGCGAGAAGTGCAAGAACTATGCGCCAACTGGCAGCCCACGGCGGACGAGATCTGGTCCCACACCAAGATCCGCGAGAGCCGCTACGAGAACTACAAGGACTGGAAGCCCTCGCAGCCCATTGAAAAGTAACGAAGGCAGACATCATAATGCAAACAAAGCCCAGGCGTTCCATTGATGTGCGCTCCGTCAAGTAGACAGAGAAATAATATAAGTTTTTGTTCGCCGTTTCCACAAGGAGACGGCGAATTTTTGTGCAAGTGATTGTTCTTTCTTGACATAAAAATACCCCCAGAGTACGCAGAGTTTTTGTTTTACTCTGTCTACTCTAGGGGGAGCATATCACACTCAGAGAGGGTCTTGCTGTTTCATGAAGAGTGGCTTTGAAAATTACCAGAACCAGTAGCGCTTTTCAGCACAACATATGCAATGCCGATCAGAACCACTACAACACCACCGGCAATGAAGAAGGTCCAGTTGATATTGGCAAATTTCAGGTTCTGGTTGGTCAGCAGATAACGGCCTGCAGTATCGGCAGTGATGATGCCGTCGGTGTAGCTGTTCAGGTACTGCCACTTGTTGGAGACGGTGTTGTACAGATACAGGCGGGTATAGGTGCTCACATCCAGATCGATGCGCACCGAGCAGGGAAGAGCCTTGCCCTTGTCCAGCTCAAACTCGATGCCCTGATCGGACTCAGTCAGGATGAGCATGGTGTCCAGCTCACTGGTGGTGCTCTTGACACCGCTGCCTGCAATCTGCATGGTGTAGCCATCGCCCACCACGCACAGGGTCTTGCCGGTGGTGCGCAGCGCATTGAGGATATCACCGGTCACGGTAGGCACCTCGGCCTGTGTGAAAACGATCTCGTTGTCCTCACTGTCCTGAATGGCCTGCACAACGGGATCGATCTCGATGGGAGCATCGTTATCCGGTTCGGTGGAGCTGCTGTCCGAAGAATTATCGGAAGAAGATGCAGCCGAACGGTTGACGATGACCGTGACCATGGCGGATGCAGTGCCGTTGGAAACGGTAATGGAAGTAGCGCCGGTGCCCACAGCCGTGATCACGCCGCTGGGGCTGACCGTGGCAATGTTGCTGTTGGCGGACTTATAGGTGAACTTCTGGGAAGCGGAAGAAGGCTTGACACTGGCGGTCAGGGTGCGGGTGGCACCGGGCTTGAGCACAACGTAGGAAGGATTCACCGTGACGACCTGACCGCTGTTGGAAGAACCAGTGCTGGCGGTGCCGGTGCCGGTGCCGGAGTTGGGAATACTCATGACCGTGACATTGGTGGTAGCAGTCACCGAACCGCAGGTAGCGGTAATGGTGGCGGTGCCGGGGGCAATGCCGGTAACACGGCCGAAATTGTTCACCGTGGCGACCTTCTCATTGGAAGAGGTCAGGGCGACGGTGGCATAGTTGGAAGCCGAAGTAGGCCGCACCTGCAGCTGTGCCGAGACCGAGTTGCCAACATAGATAGTGTTGGAGGAAAGGGAAAGGTCCATCTCGGTAACGATCATGGAAGAATCCATGGAGACAACGATGGTGTAGGCACAGATCTGGTTGCCTGCGGCAGCGGTGATGCGGGTGGTGCCTACGCCCACAGCCTGCACGACACCGGAGTTGCTCACGGTCAGAATGGAAGTATCGTCCGAGATAAAGACAACCGAGTCGGTAGAGTTGCGCGGACGCACCACAGGAGACAGCTGCTGAGAGGAACCCAGCAGCATGTTGGCGGTATAGCTGCCGGCCTCAATGCTTTCGGCAGGCACGTCCTGATCCCACGGCATGGCAACGCCGCTCAGGCAAGGCCGGAGACAGGGCTTGCTGCGGCCGCAGACACAGCTGTGCCGCAGGCCAGCAGGCAAAGCGCTGCCGCACAGACGACCAGTTTTTTGCGGTTGATTTCATAGTAAGTGTACCTCTTTGGGTGATATAACGGCGGCTGGCAGTCAGCACAGCTCCGGTTTAGCGGAACAGAACGCCCAGGGCTTCCATTGCGTACTCGAAATAGGTGACCTGATCGTACTCCACGCGGGCAGTAACGCTCATGCCGTTGGAAAGATCCACCTTGTCGCCGCTGCGGCTCACCACATAAGTGGCATCGGCTTAATGGTCATCTTATAGTAGGAAGCGTTGGAGCTGGCCGTCACGTCACTGTCAATGGCCGTTACAGTGCCGGTCAGGGTGCCATAGGAATACTCCGAAAGGCCGGTAATGGCGATCTTGCACGGGTCACCCACATGAAGCAGCGGGCGGTCATTCACGGTGACCATGGCAACGATCTCCAGATCGTCGTTCTCGCTGGCAACAGTGGCCAGCGGGGAGCCTGCGCTCAGCACCATGCCCTCTTTGTAAGGAGTATCCATGTGGATCACACCGGAGGTGGGGGCGTAGATGTAGTAATCGTTGGCACCGGTGTTCAAGGCATCGAGCTGAGCCTGAACGTTGTCCACGTTGCTCTGTGCGCTGGTAATGCTCTGGGAGATGGACTGCATGGTGGAGTAGTACAGAGCTTCTACTTCGCTCTGGCTCTGCTCATCATGGTCTTGATCTGAGCATCGGAGTAACCGGCAGCCTGATAGGCCGTGGCATCAAAGGTCTTCTGAGAGACCTGGCTCTTGTAGGTCTCGTACTGATAGTAGTAGGCTGATCTTCGGGGTTTGTCTCGCTGAAGTAGTTGGTATCATCCTGCACGCACTGCAGCAGCTTGTTGTACTGGTCCAGCTGGGTCTGGTAGATCTTGAGCTGGCTTTCCAAGTTATCCTGCTGCATGTCGATATCCGTGCTCTTGATGTGGGCCACGAGGTCGCCCTCGTTCACATAGCTGCCCTCCGAAATATACATCTCGGTAATGGAGCCGGAATAACTGGACATGATATAGGTTTTATTGCTGGCCTGCACGGTGCCTGCGTTCTGGCTGACATAAATGCGGTTGGTATGGGTGCTCCACACCACCAGAAACAGCATGAAGATGCCCACCAGAATGACAAAAGCGTAGCCATAAGGTGGCAGCTTTTTTCCATCATGATGCGGCGGTCCTGCAGATCCGAAAGGTTCTGAACTTTAATCGTCATAATTACTTGGTCTCCATAAAGACATCGACCACGGCATCATCCTCATCCTGATTGACATAAATGGTATAGGAGGTGCCGGTCAGTTTCTGCTCATTCTCAAAAGCGTGGACCTGCAGCTTGTAGGAAGCCAGCTGGCTTTCGGGCATGGGGCCGGTGTAGTGGGCATACAGGCAGTTCTTCACGCGCAGAACAGCATCCATATGGTAGTCCTGCTCCATCTGGCCGATGAACTGGGTAGCCTGCTGCATCATGTACAGGTGCATCTGACGATCCTCACCAACCACCATGGCCTGCACAATGGGGCCAATGGGCTGTGCGTTGTTGCTCTTGATAAAGTTGTGCATCTGGGTCAGCACCACGGGCAGACTGGCCATCTCTTCCGGATGGATCTCACGGGAGAGCACATTGGTGAGCTTCAGGGTCTTGTTCTCGGCTACTTGATCTCTTTCATGTTGAATACTCGGTTCCTTTCAGATTTACCTCAGAAGAGGCAGTAATAGGCAATCGAGAAAGGGGAGAAAACCGCTGCAGAGAGCAGCTTCCTCTCCGCTCCCGATCGCCTACTACTTATAAAAGTAATAGGGATCTTGCAAATAAAATGTGCCCGGAGGCATTTTGCCTCCGGGCACACCATAGTGAGGCATAGTTACCTGAGCAGGCGGGGCCTGTTCGGGATAACACCATCTACTTCTACTAAACAGAAAGTCTTTCTAGCTCTTTTTTATCTGACACAGTAAAACTATGTCAAATCAAGCTATCCATCATGAATGACTCCCTTTCATATGTAACCGGGTACGCACCCGGCTGCAACACATCAATAGGTGATCGACTCACCGTCGTCATCCTCTTCCACCACGGCCTGCATGACAGACTGCTTGGGCTCTGCCTTTTTGCTGCGGTAGATACCCTGCTGCATGTTCCACAGCTCGTAGTACTTGCCTTCCTTGGCAAGCAGCTCATCGTGCGTGCCGCGTTCCACGATCTTGCGTGATCCATCACAAGGATCAGATCACAGTCACGAACGGTGGACAGGCGGTGAGCTACGATCAGCATGGAACGATCTGCAAGCTGATCGTAGATCATGTTGAAGATCAGATTTTCCGTAGCAAAGTCCAGATTACTGGTGGATTCATCCAGAATGTAGAGGTTGGAATCTTTCAGGAAAGCGCGTGCCAGCGCAATGCGCTGCTTTTCACCGCCGGACAGGCCGTTGCCTGCTTCTTCCAGATAGGTGTTATACTGCAGGGGCAGATGACGGATAAGTCGTGAGCATCTGCCTTCTTGGCAGCTTCCTTAACTTCGTCCATCGTAGCGTCCATACGGGAAACGCGGATGTTATCATAAATGGTCTTGCTGAACAGCTCAACATTCTGCGGCACATAAGAAATTGCGCGGCGGACAGAGTCATTGGTGTATTCAGCCAGATTCACACCGTTCAAGTCGATCTCGCCATCTTCCGGTTCATAATACTTGAGCAGAAGCTTGGTGATCGTGGATTTGCCGCTGCCGCTGCTGCCCACCAGCGCGACCTTTTACCGGCCGGAATGGTAAAGCTGATGTGATCCAGTGCAGGGGCACGGTTGCCATAACGGAAAGTGACATCCTTGAACTCGATATCGCCCTCCACCTTGTCCAGATCGGTGCGGTCTTCGTCGCCGACCGTCTCGGAGGGATAATCCATGATCTCGCCCAAACGCTTCATGGAAATGCTGGCCTCCTGAATCTGCATCTGCAGACCGATCAGGTTGCTCAGCGGGGAAGTAAAGTAAGAGGACAGCGTGCTGAAGGCCATGAATCCGCCCAGTGTCATCTCCCCCTTCAGAACCTGACTGATACCCACATAGGTGGTCAGCATGCTGAAACCGGTGGAAATGAAGGAGGAAATCAAGCCCTGCGTGGTGCTGATCTTGCTGGAGCGCAGGCTGATCTTCAGGCTCTTGATGTACTCACGCTCGAGGTTCTCCATTTCGGTATCCTCGTTGGCGTTGCACTTGACCGTCTCAATGCCGCGCAGGCTTTCGATCATCTGGCTGTTCAGTGCAGCGGACTGCACCATGGTCTCTTCGTTGATCTTTTTGTAAGGCTGCTTGTAGATCAGCACCAGCAGAATGCTGACCAGAGCCATGAACAGCGAGATCGAGAAGAGCATCGCATTCATGCGGAACAGGATGATACCGGTGATAATGGCCATCGAGATATCCATGATCAGGCTCAGCGCAATGCTGGTGAAGATGGATTTGATGGTGTTTGCATCCGAATAACGGGTGGTGATATCACCAGTCTTGCGGGTGGCAAAGAACTTCATGGGCAGACGGAAGATATGCCCGAAGTAACCCAGCATCAGCGGAATATCGATCTTGATGGATAGGTGGATCAGAACCCACTGCCGGACAAAGCCCACCAGCGTATTGGTGATGCTGACCATGCTGAACACAAGGATCAGCGTGACCAGCAGATTGTCTAGGCCATATGGCAAGACCTCGTCCATCAGGATCTTGTTGAACATGGAGGAGGCAATGCCAGGATCGTAACGATCAGAGAACTCAGGATCGCATAGGCGAAAAGCTTTTTCTGGGGCAGCAACAGGTCGACGTAACGCTTGAACATGCCGCCCTTTTCGATCTTACCGCCCTTGAACTCCGAGGTGGGGTTCATTAGCAGCAGAACACCGGTAAAGTTCTTGTAGAACTCATCCAGAGAGATCTTTTTCAGCTCACTGCCGGGGTCGCCGATCACGACATAATCCTTGCACTTGTGTTTTTTGCCGTTCTTCTCATCTTCCTTGGCGGCTTCGGCTTCTTTCAGCATGTGCCGACGACGCTCACCGTCATCTTTGATGGTGGTCTTTTTAAAGACGACCACAAAGTGGGCCAGACCCTGATCGGTGATGACCTGCGCAATGCAGGGCAGCGAGAAATCGCTGAGGAAATTTTCACGGTCTAACGCGAACCGCTGCAGTGGTGAAACCCAACTCATTAGCGGCTTTCTGCAAACCAACAAGGTTCGTGCCTTTCAGGTCGGTACCCATCATATCGCGCAGGCGGGTGATGGTAACTTCCTTTTGTAATGGAGGCACACCATTGCGAGGCAGGCAGCCGCACAGTCAGTGGTGTCGTGCTGCCGGACATAGGTATAACGCATAGATGCTTCCTTTGATCATATACAAATTTATTCAAACAGCGGCAGGCGTTTTGAAGAAGCGGCCTGCCGCAGATCTGACAACGTGAAAAGAGCCGGAGCCTGAAACAACAGCACAGAGACCGGTGCTTTGTCCTGTCCTGCGGAGAACCATGACAAAACACCGGTCGGCTGCTATCAAAAGAAGGGAGCACCTACCCTTTGATCTGTGTGCCGGACTTTGGAAAAACAGATACAAATTCCCAAAGCTTATAAGCAGTATACCACAATGTGACATCTTCTTCAAGTAGTCAAATTTTAAGAAATCATTATGCTTGATGCTTTTTCGCATGAATGCTGTGCTTTTTGGACAGAGAAGCCCAAAAAACAGAGGAGAAACACGACTGCATGGCTGTACAGAAAAAGGGTGTAGTATGGGACAAACAAAAAAGGCAATGTTCTGTGGAACATTGCCTTTTCTTCTGGCGCCTCTTGCCTGACTCGAACAGGCGACACCCTGATTAACAGTCAGGTGCTCTAACCGACTGAGCTAAAGAGGCAAATCACATTTGTGACTGCGAGAGATATTATACCGCATAAGAATGCCTTTTGCAAGCCTTTTTTTAAAAAATGAATCATTTTTGGCAAAATAAAACCTCCTGCAGTGTTTTGAAACGCTGCAGGACGGTAAAGTACATATTATAAAAGAAGAAAAGGCTTATTTCAGCTTGCTCTTGGCCTTCATGCGCTGCTCGTGGTTCAGGATCTGCTTGCGGATGCGCAGATTTTCAGGAGTGACCTCCAGCAGCTCGTCCTGTGCCAAGAATTCCAGGCAGCCTTCCAGGCTGAGCTTGCTAATGGGGATCAGGCGCAGAGCATCATCGGAGCCGGATGCACGGGTGTTGGTCAGGTGCTTGGTCTTGCAGACGTTGACATCCACGTCCTCGCCGGAAGCGGTGTAGCCAATGACCATGCCCTCGTAGACCTTTTCACCAGCGCCCACCAGAAGGGTGCCACGCTGCTGAGCATTGAACAGACCGTAGGTGACAGCCTCGCCGGTCTCAAAGCTGACCAGAGAACCGGTGGAGCGGTTGGCAATCATGCCAGCCCAGACATCGTAACCGTCGAAGATCTGGTTGATGATGCCTTCGCCATGGGTATCGGTCAGGAACTGGTTGCGGTAGCCGAACAGGCCGCGGCTGGGCATACGGAACTCCAGACGCACACGGTCGGTGCCCAGAGATTCCATCTGCTGCAGGATAGCCTTGCGCTGGCCCAGACCGGTCATGACAGCGCCCTGATACTGGGTGGGCACATCGATGACGACATGCTCCATAGGCTCATAGGTCTTGCCGTCGATGACCTTGGTCAGAACGTGCGGGGGAGAGACCTGCAGCTCATAACCTTCACGGCGCATGGTCTCGATCAGGATGGACAGGTGCATCTCACCACGGCCCATAACGCGGAAGGAATCGGTGGTGGCGGAATCCTCCACCTTCAAAGCGACATCCTTCAGCAGTTCCTTCTGCAAACGTCACGGATCTGACGGCTGGTAACATACTTACCCTCGCGGCCGGCCAGCGGGCTGTCGTTGACGGAGAAGGTCATTTCAACGGTAGGATCGTTGATCTTCACGAAGGGCAGCGGCTCCACATTGGAGGGGCTGCACAGGTATTGCCGATGGTCACGTCGGGCAGGCCGGAAAATGCCACGATATCGCCGGCGGTGATATTATCGCACGGCTGACGGCCATTGGCCTGGAAGTCGTACAGCTTGGTCAGACGGCCGCGCATCTTCAGATCCTGATTGTGCCAGTCACAGACGACAACTTCCTCGCCCACCTTGCAACGCCGTTCTGGATGCGGCCAATGCCGATGCGGCCCACAAAGTCGTTGTAGTCCACAGAGGACACCAGCATCTGGAAGGGAGCCTCGGGGTCGCCCTCAGGCGGCTTGATGGTGCTCAGCAGAGTATCGAACAGGGGAATCAGGTCGGTGCCGGGCACATCCGGTCCAGGCTTGCGGTGCCATCACGGCCGCAGCAGAACAGCATGGGGCAGTCCAGCTGCTCATCGGTGGCACCCAGATCCATCAGCAGGTACAGAACTTCGTCGATGACTTCCTTGATGCGGGCATCGGGGCGGTCGATCTTGTTGATGGCCACCACCAGACTCAGGTTCTGCTGCAGAGCCTTCTGCAGCACAAAACGGGTCTGGGGCATGCAGCCCTCGGCGGCATCCACCAGCAGCAGAACGCCGTTGACCATCTTCAGCACGCGCTCCACCTCGCCGCCAAGTCGGCATGGCCCGGAGTATCGACAATGTTGATCTTGACACCCTTGTAGGTGCAGGAGCAGTTCTTGGCCAGAATGGTAATGCCGCGCTCACGCTCGATATCGCCGCTGTCCATGACGCGCTCAGCCACGACCTGATTATCGCGGAATGCGCCGCTCTGACGCAGCATTGCGTCCACCAGGGTGGTCTTGCCGTGGTCAACGTGAGCGATAATGGCAACGTTGCGCAAATCGTTACGAACCATAAAATTCAACCTCTCTATTATTAAAACTCATAAAATACGAACGAACGTCATACAAGTTTAAGTTTATAACAGAAAGGGGTGGTTTGTCAAGATTGTATAAAAAATTTTTCAACCTTTCGGCAAAATGCCTGAGAAAAGCCATGCGATTTGTGCGGCGTGTACCTTTAGAATATGCTATACTAAGGGTACAGAAGAAATAAAGCCGGAGGTGTTTTATGAAGATCACATTTCTGGGCGCGAACCATGAGGTCACCGGCAGCTGCACTTTGATCGAAGCGGCTGGGCAGCGCTTTTGATCGACTGCGGCATGGAGCAGGGGAAGGACGTATACGAGAACCAGCCCATCCCGGTGGCACCCGGCGAGATCGACTGGGTGCTGGCCACCCATGCACACATCGACCATACTGGTATGCTGCCGCTGCTGGTGCGCAACGGCTTCCGCGGCAAGATCTATGCCACGAACCCCACGGTGGAGCTGTGCGGCATCATGCTGCGGGACTCGGCCCATATTCAGGAATTTGAAGCGGAGTGGAAAACCGCAAGGGCCAGCGCTCCGGCGCAGAACCGGTGGAACCGATGTATACTGTGCAGGATGCTGAAGCAGCATGAAGCTGTTTGTGGGCAAGGCCTATGAGCAGCGCTTCCAGCTTGCACCGGGCATTGAAGCCCGCTTTGTGGATGTGGGCCATCTGCTTGGCTCGGCCAGCATAGAGCTTTGGATCACCGAGGGTGAGACCACGACCAAGCTGGTATTCTCCGGTGATATCGGCAATCTGGATCAGCCCATCATCAAGGATCCTGCTTACATCAAAGAGGCGGACTACGCCTTTATGGAATCTACCTACGGCGACCGCAGCCACGGCCCGAAGCCGGACTATGTGAGCGAGCTGACGAAGATCCTACAGCGCACCTTTGACCGGGGCGGCAATGTGGTCATTCCCAGCTTTGCGGTGGGCCGCACGCAGGAGATGCTCTACTTTATCCGTGAGATCAAGGAAAAGGGCCTTGTGAAGGGACACGGCAACTTCCCGGTGTACATTGACAGCCCGCTCGCCATCGAGGCGACCCGCATCTTTAAAGATACCGACCCGGACTGCTTTGATGCGGACACCCGCGCTCTGCTGGAAAAAGGCATTGATCCGATCACCTTCCCGGGGCTGCGCGTCACGGTGACCAGTGATGAATCCCGCATGATCAATGCAGACCGCGTGCCAAAGGTCATCCTCTCGGCCAGCGGTATGTGCGAGGCAGGCCGCATCCGCCACCACCTCAAGCACAATCTGTGGCGGCCGGAGTGCACCATTCTGTTCGTGGGCTATCAGGCGGTGGGCACGCTGGGCCGCACCCTGCTGGAAGGTGCCACGACGGTAAAACTGTTCGGTGAACCTATTGAGGTGCAGGCAGAACTGTGCCAGCTCACCGGCATGTCCGGCCATGCGGACAGAGAAGGTCTGCTGCGGTGGGTGAACTCCTTTGAGCAGAAACCAAAGCGTGTGTTCGTGATGCACGGCGAAGATGAGACCGAGGACACTTTGTGCAGACCTTGACGGAACAGGGCTTCACTGCCTGCGCACCCTACAACGGCGCACAGTGGGCCATCGGAGCCGAGGGAGCCGTATGCCTGCAGGAGGGCATGCGCGTCCGCATTGAGCACAAGGCCAATGAAGCCAGAGCCGTGCGGCCAGTGTGTTCCAGCGGCTGGTCAGCGCCGGCAAGCGCCTGCTGCGGGTCATCGAGCACAACGAGGGCGGCGCAAACAAAGACCTTGCCAAGTTTGCCGACCAGATCAATGCCCTGTGCGATAAGTGGGACCGATAAAGCAAAACAAAAGCGC
>ENA-OQDF01000755-OQDF01000755.1-human-gut-metagenome-genome-assembly--contig:-NODE-755-length-13456-cov-1.371896_pt1 | contig 13456 bp, 19 predicted proteins | sample MGYA00242769_ERZ504597 | MGnify/ENA primary metagenome ERZ504597 (study PRJEB26092, sample SAMD00036305) | human gut metagenome | host: Homo sapiens | study: EMG produced TPA metagenomics assembly of...
GCCTATGCAAGTAAAGCGAGGAACGTACCCGCGTAAGAAGCACACAGTTAATCGTACAGAAAGCCCATCCGATCTCTATCTCAGGTGTGACAAGAGTTACTCCGGGTATCGCTTGGACATAGAAGGAATAAATCGTCAGCAAGGCACCGACGACCATCGAGGCGATTCCGATAACCAGACGTTTAGAACGGTTCCATGTAAGATGGACATGTATATAATGTGCCAGTACGAGGTATCCTAAATAACCGGAGAAGTACCACAGTATATGGTATTCGTTCCAAAAACATTGTCCCCACACCTCGCCGAAGCAACGATTGAGATAGGGCATACAGGTCGACAACAGAAACAAGCCGATGAAAAAACGCTCTTCTTTCGCCGTGGCTTTATTCAACCATGGCGATATTACGGGTATAAATAAATAGAGGCTGATCAAGTACATGAACCACAAATGTCCGGCCTGTGAAGGAAAGTTCAAGAATATTCTCGATATATCTTTCAATGATGTCTCGGCATCTATCTGCCCCCACAGCAAGGTAAGTGCTGTATAGTATCATAAATATGAAAAACGGCGGTAAGATGCGAATACAACGCTGACGGTAGAATTGCCAAGAGGTCAGCCCTGCCTTCATCGGCGCAAGAAGAAAGGCGGAGACAATTATAAACAATGGCACCGCCATGCGTGAGAAACCATCGTATACGGCTACCCACAACCGATCAGCCTCATTGGCAGATAAGATTGCGGTCCCACCATATCCGTGGAGCCTCAGCTCCATAAAAGTTTTCACTGGCGTGGACAACCATGACAAGGAAGCACGCAAACACACGCACGTAATCCAAAAAAACTATACGCTTCATTTTTTGTTTTAGTATTATTATTCGTTAGATGATTTCAAGTTTGTCTTTTTACGCGAAGCATGCATTCAAGAGGGATATATTTCGATGTTTTTCCTGATACTGCTTTATGGCGCACAAAGGTAAAAAAAGTCGGAAAGAATATATACCTTTGTCATATTATAAGTGAAATCTAAAATAAAAACATATGAGATCTATTAATGGCGCGGTTTTACGTAGCGCATTCGCGATGGTATTAGGGTTTGTTTTGGTATTATGGCCGGAAGCAGCCATAACCTATCTGGTTATCACGATCGGTATACTATTCATTTTACCGGGATTATTCGCTATCCTCAGCTATTTCACCCGACCGAAGAACGAGAACGGGGAGAAACCGATGTTTCCTATCGAGGCAGCGGGAAGCGTACTGTTCGGAGCGTGGTTGGTGATCATGCCCGAGTTCTTCGTGAATATATTAATGTACTTACTCGGAGCCTTATTGGTAATTGCCGGTGTACAGCAATTGGTTTCATTGATATCCGCAAGGAAATGGAGCAATGTACCGTTGGGGTTCTACCTGATGCCGGCTTTGATCTTGATAACCGGAGTAATGATTCTTGCCTACCCGTTCGGGGCGGCGGCAAATACATTCGTAATCTTCGGTGTAGCCAGCATTTTCTACGGGGCTTGTGAGTTGATCAACTGGTATAAGTTCCGCAAGCGTATAGAAATACCGGATTATGATTTCCGGTATTCCATGGGTGATATACCCATATGCTTCTTGAAAAACTTACCGAAGTGGATTGATCGGAGAAGTGGAGTATATCCGCTACTTGCTGAACCGTGGCTTGCGGGGCCTTTCAACAGCATCTTGGCCTCGACGATCAAGGCGTCGTCAATCCATTTATTCGCTGATTTACCCGTTAGCTCTTTCAAGATAAGCGAAAGATACTGTGGGGTAATAAATAATTTCTCGGCATAGAAAGTAACGACGTGCTGCTCCTTGCAATGCTCGAAAAGCAATTGCAGGAACTGCTCGAAAAGCTCCTCCTTCCGGGAGAGTGTAGGTGCCGTCATCAGCTCCTTCTTACCCATAAAGATATTAGCCAACTCGATAAAGAAACCGACTAAGGCGTTTTTGGAGAGCCTCCTTCTGGAAAAAATGGGTACGCAGCTTCATCTTTTCCCGTAAGATGGAGAATTGGCCGGATATATGCTCAGTCTCCTCGGCACTCATCGCAGCACATGGATTCTTACGGATCTGCATATAATGCACCATAGAGTTCTTTTTCCTGCCGGGGTAGTATATCCATCCAGAAAAGATCTGGACACGATCAACAAACGCCCTCTCAAATCTTTGCTCACTTTCGATACCTGTATGATATGAGTCGGCATCAAGGTTATAAACGTATTCTTCTCTATCTTATATGGAATATAGTCTACCGAAATATCAGCAGTACCTTCCTGTACCAAGATCATCAACAAGGCATTTAAACGCATCGGGTGGAATGCTCCAGCCTTTTTCCTCGTAATTAATCAAATCTCCGTTCAGATCCGCTATCGATAAATCATCTTGAAGTTGTCGCTGGACTCAATTCCCTTGATTAACTCAGTGACTTCAATTAAAGGTAAATTTTTCATATCTATCTGTAGATTTTTATTATCACCTCGGACAAAGATAGAAATAAAAAGCCAAAGACCACCCACTATTTCGTTTTTAACCAATTTTCATCCAAAATTGAACGAATAACAAGAATTTTTGACAATATCCTGTTTCATTCCATACCAATACCGTAACAGTATAAACCTTTCTGGTTTTCTAAATATATCAGACCTTTGCGAATAGATTCGACGGGAATATCCGGTCATTGGTCGATTCCAACGGACGAGTCAGCGCTTTTTACTTGTATACAGGGATTGCCCCGGCTACTTTTGACGTAACAAAAAAGAATATGATAAAAGAACAGATTATTAATACGGCGTTCGATCTTTTTTCTCAATATGGCATCAAGAGTGTGAGTATGGATGATGTAGCGAAAGCGGGCTGGCATCTCCAAGCGTACACTTTACGAGTCGTTCGAGGACAAGGAAACCTTGCTGATCGAGGGGATCGATCACAATACCGAATCGCTCGGACAATATCTGACAGGATTGGAAAAAGAACCTTTCAATGCCTTGGAAGTAATCCTGCTCTTCTATGAGGAGATGATGAAAAACCCGAGATGGTTCAACGAGAAGTTTTACGAGGACTTGAAGAAATATCCGAAAGCCCAACAAAAATAGAGATGAATAAAGCGAGAATGGGTAAGAGGTGTATGGACTTGTTCACACGAGGCGTTAAAGAGGGCGTGTTCCAAAGGGGATCAACTTCGAGATCATGGCCTTACTGGTGAAAGAGCAGACGAAGATGTTGCGGCCTTCCAATGTCTTCTGCAAGCATTCCATCACCGAGGTATACAACACGATCCTCCTCACATTCCTGAAAGGGATCAGTACCGAGAAGGGAAGAGCGATCCTAGACCGATTCGATCTCAAACAATCCTATGATTTATAGCGAACACTTAATGAGTTTAATCACAGACAAAATCTATCCTAAATGAAACGATTATTGATGAGTAGAAAAATGATGTTGGTCACATTTATGGTATTGCCTTTTCTGGCGGCGAGACCGGTTCTGGCTCAAGACACCCTGAAACTGGATCTTGGAAAAGCGCTAGAGATCGCCCTTAGCGAGAACCCGACCGTAAAGTTGCCGATAAAGAAATACAGAAGAAAAAGTACGCACGTAAGGCTCGTACGCTTCTCTATTTCCGCAGATCAGTTTTGCGGGGGACTACAACCGTACCTTGAAGAAACAGGTGATGTATATGGATTTCGACATGGGTGACATGGGAGGCGGCAGCTTGCCCGAAGGCACGGACATGTCGAGTATGGACGAGGGCTTCGAGGTAGGACGTAGCAACAACTGGAGCTTGGGCTTCAACGCTTCCATGCCACTGGTGAACGCCTCCTTATGGAAAAGCTTGAGTATCTCGGCCTTAGACGTGGAATTGGCGGTGGAGCAAGCTCGCTCTTCTAAAATAGCGATGGTGAACCAAGTGAAAAAGAGCTTTTACGCCGTCCTTCTGGCAAGCGACTCTTACCGGGTATTCAAGCAAAGTTACGACAATGCCATGGAGAATTATCTGGATATCAAACGGAAGTATGAACAGGGAACCGTAGCTGAATACGACTTGATACGTGCCGATGTGACGGTAAAGAATACAGAGCCTAATCTGTTGCAGGCAGAGAACTCCCTTACCTTGGCTAAATGGCAGTTAAAAGCGTTATTGGGCATGGATCTGGATTTAAATATCGATTGCGACGGACAACTGACGGATTCAAGTCCAGCCTCTTCGCCGACTATCTATCCACGGATACAACCTTATCCGAGAATACGGACTTGAAACAATTAGACCTTCAGGCGGAACAGCTGAAAAAGACGCTGGTCATGCAGAAATTCGATTATCTGCCGACCTTGTCGCTGACCGGTCTATATCAATGGAGCGCCATGAACAATGACTTCAAGTTCAAGAATTACAGATGGAACCCCTATTCGATGATCGGTATCACGTTATCGGTTCCTATCTTCTCCGGAGGTAGTAAATTTTATAAGGTAAAGCAGACGAAAGTATCCATCGACCAATTAAACCTGCAACGGGACGATACCAAGCGCAATTTGCAGTTGGCCGTTAAACAGTACATAGATAATATGAATACCTGTATCAAGAAGTTCGACGCCGCCCAAAAGGGAGTCGAGCAAGCGGAACGGGATATATGATCTCGCAAAACGGTACGACACCGGAGCCGGTACATGGCTGGAGATGAACGATGCCGAACTTGCCTTGACGCAGGCCCGATTGAACTTCAACCAATCTATCTACGACTATATGGTAGCGAAGGCGGATCTGGAGAAGTATTGGGTAACGACAGATGAATTGAAAATTAAAAATTGAAAGTTTAATAGATAATAATTAGGAACAATTATATGAAGACAAGTCAAATGCTGAAAGTAATACCGATAGCTACATTGGCCCTGCTGATGTCTTGCTCGGGTAATAAGAGTGAGGAAGCCACGGAAACACAGAATGAGAAAGTAAAGGTGAAAGTGGAGACGGTCTCTGTTCAAGACGTGGAGCAACTCAGTGAATTTACCGCTACGGTGGAAGCGAATATCAAAAATAATATCGCTCCCCAAACCCCATTCCGTATCGAGAAAATCTTCGCCGAGGTAGGCGACCATGTAAAAGCCGGGCAGTTATTAGCAAGATGGACGCTACCAGCCTAAAGCAAGCGAAAGATACAATTGGACAACCAAGAGATCGAGTTCAAACGTATCGACGAGTTGTATAAGGTAGGTGGTGCTTCCAAATCCGCTTGGGATGCCCAAAAGACTTCCTTGGAAGTGGCTCGAGAGACGTATAAAAACTTGGTGGAGAACACCCAATTGCTAAGCCCGATCAGCGGAATCGTAACTGCCCGCAACTACGATAGCGGCGATATGTACAGCGGCGGAAACCCAATCTACACAGTGGAGGAAATCCGTCCGGTCAAATTAATGGTGAATGTCTCCGAGAGTCTTTTTACGAAAGTGAAGAAAGGCCATGAGGTAGATATCCGGCTGGATGTGTACGGAGACGAGGTTTTCAAGGGTAAAGTCAACTTGGTTTATCCGACGATCGATCCCGCTACCCGCACGTTCCTGTGGAGATCAAGATCGCCAACTCGGATGAGCGAGTGCGACCGGGTATGTTCGCCCGGGTGACGATGAGTTTCGGCCATATGGATCACGTGGTGGCCCCGGATCGCTCTATCGTAAAACAATCAGGCGCCGGCGACCGGTATATCTATGTATGCAAAGACGGCAAGGTATCCTACCAGAAGGTGGAGCTAGGACGCCGTATGGGTGATAAATATGAGATCATATCCGGAGTGGAGGATGGCGACCAAGTGGTTATCACCGGGCAAAGCCGCCTGACGAACGGTATGGAAGTTGAAATCGAAAACGAATAACAGACTATGAGTTATATGGAACAGCGGTAAGAAAGCCCGTATCGACCGCCCTTGTATTTGTGGCGATCGTGATCTTCGGACTTTTTTCCTTAAGCAGGTTATCAGTGGACTTGCTTCCGGAGATAGAGACGAACACCATCATGGTGATGACGGCCTATCCCCGGCGCCAGCGCTTCGGATATCGAGATGAATGTTTCGAAGCCCTTGGAAAACGTGTTGAATAGCGTAAGCGACTTGAAGCATATCACGTCGCAATCCCGTGAGAATATATCGATCGTAACGTTGGAATTAATTATGGCATCGATATCGATGTCGCCACAAACGATGTCCGCGACAAACTGGACATGGTAGAGTCTTCCCTACCCGATGACGTAGAGAATCCGATCATCTTCAAGTTCGGTACGGACGATATCCCTATCTTGATCCTTTCCGTGACCGCGGAGGAGAGCACGAACGCTCTTTACAAGATCTTGGACGATAAGGTATCCAACCCATTGGCCCGTATCAGTGGCGTGGGTGCCGTGTCTATCTCCGGTACGCCGATCCGTGAGTTGCAAGTGTATTGCGACCCGTACAAGTTGGAGCTTACGGCCAGACCATCGAAGGTATCTCTACCATCATCGCGCAAGAGAACCGGAATACACCGGGAGGTAGCTAGATATCGGTTCTAATACCTACTCCTTGCGTGTTCAAGGAGAATTCACGGACGCTAAGCAGATGCTAGACCTAGTGATCGGTAGCCAGAACGGAAAGAACGTATATCTGCGTGACGTGGCCCGTGTAGAGGACAGTATCGAGGAACGTGCGCAAGAAACGTTCAACAACGGCACGAAAGGTGGTATGATCGTCATACAGAAACAGTCCGGAGCGAACTCGGTGAACATCGCCAAGAAGGTACACCAGAAACTTCCGGAGATACAGGCTAGCTTACCCTCAGACGTGAAGCTGGACGTAATCATGGATACTTCCACGAATATCTTGAATACGATCGATAGCTTGAAAGAGACGATCATGATTACCTTTATCATCGTTATGTTGGTGGTATTCGTGTTCTTGGGACGCTGGAGGGCTACGTTTATCATTATCTTAACCATCCCGATCTCCTTGATCGCTTCTTTCGCTTATTTGCTGGCCTCGGGCAATACGTTAAACATTATCTCATTGAGCTCACTTTCTATCGCTATCGGTATGGTGGTGGACGACGCTATCGTGGTATTGGAGAACGTAACGACCCATATCGAGCGGGGTAGCCAGCCGAAACAGGCCGCTGTACACGCCACGAACGAGGTGGCTATCTCGGTTATCGCCTCCACCTTACGATGTTAGCGGTGTTCTTGCCGTTGACGATGGTTACGGGTATGGCGGGTATCTTATTTAAGCAGTTGGGATGGATCGTTAGTATCATCATGATCGTTTCTACGGTAGGCGCCTTGACATTGACCCCGATGCTTTGCTCACAGTTATTACGCCAGCAACCGGAGAAGGGTAAATTGTACCGGATGTTCTTCACGCCTATCGAAAAGGGATTGAACGCCTTGGATCGCGGTTACGGACGCTTCTTGAACTGGGCCGTACGCCACCGGAAAACGGTGATCGTAGGCGCTACGCTGATCTTCATCGGCAGTATGATGCTGATCCCGGTTATCAAGACGGAATTTTCCCGACACAAGATAACGCACGCATCGGCATAACGATTGAGTTGCCGATCGGTACACGGCAGGATATTACCCGTGAGTTAGCTCTCGACATCGACAAGAAGTTCCGTGAGAAATATCCGGAGATCCTAATCAGTAACTTCACGGAAGGTACGGCGGATACGGATAATACCTTCGCCCAGCTAAGCAATAACGGTACGCATATTATCGAATTCAATATAAACCTAACTAGCGTGGGCGACCGTGAGAGAGGTCTTACCGAGATTTGCGAGTTGATGCGGCAGGACTTAGCCCAATACAGCGAGATCAAGAAATTCGAGGTACTCGCCGGAGGGCAGGAAGGTTCTATGGGTGGAGAGACCTCGGTTAACATCGAGATCTATGGTTTTGATTTCGCCCAGACGGATGCCGTGGCGAATGAGATCGCCCGTCGTATGAGAAATGTAAAAGGATGCTCGCAAGTAAATATCAGCCGTGAGGATTATATCCCGGAATACCAGATCGACTTCGACCGGGAGAAACTGGCCATCAACGGGCTGAACGTAACAACCGCCTCTATGTATCTCCGAAACCGTGTAAATGGTTCCACCGCTTCAAAATATCGTGAGGATGGAGATGAGTATGATATCAAGGTACGTTACGCCCCAGAGTTCCGTGAGTCCGTAGAGGATCTTGAGAATATTTTGATCTATAACAATGAGGCAAAGGCATCCGCATCCGTGATTTAGGCAAGGTAGTGGAACGTATGACTCCCCCGACCATCGAGCGTAAAGACCGTGAGCGTGTGATCACCGTATCTGCCGTAGCGGGTAAGGGAGCGGCATTGAGCGACTTGGTTGCCGCCGCCCGGAACGAGTTGAAACAAATGGATATCCCATCCGACGTAAGTTGCAGTTGGGTGGAACATTCGAAGATCAGCAGGATACATTTACCGATTTGGGTATCTTAATGGTATTGATCATCATCTTGGTATTCATCGTGATGGCTGCCCAGTTCGAGTCGTTGGTAGACCCGTTCGTGATCATGTTCTCTATCCCGTTCGCCTTTACAGGTATCGTATTGGGATTGGCGGTCACGCAGACACCATTGGGCGTTATGGCTTTGATCGGCGTGATCATGTTGATGGGTATCGTGGTTAAAAACGGTATCGTGCTGATCGACTATACGATCTTATGTCGGGAGCGTGGCATGGGTATTATCACATCGGTAGTGACTGCCGGAAAATCCCGTCTTCGCCCGGTATTGATGACAACGTTGACGACCGTTTTGGGTATGATCCCGATGGCGGTGGGAACCGGCGAGGGTTCCGAGATGTGGCGCTCGATGGGTATGACCGTGGCTTGGGGTCTTTCCGTATCCACCTTGATTACCTTGATTATTGTTCCGACGGTCTATGCCGTATTCGCCGCCAACGGCGTAAAACGAAGACGCCGCAAAATAAGAAAGGCATTACGAAATAATTAATTATCTTTGCGTACCATAGGGAAGCCGAGGCCAAGCAAACCTCGATGGGCATTGTTAGGTCATAACAATGCCCATTGTAAGGTGCTTACGATGCCCATAATAAGCAGCTTGAATGCCCATCGTAAGAAAAGCTTCCCTACGGATATGCGATCTCATAAAAAACAACTATATGAAGCGATATTTATATCTTTCAATCAAGCGTATTACGAAGCTATCGTCAGTATCATGGACCGTAATAACCTTAAAGGTTTTACCTATTGGGATGTCGTGCAAGGACGGGGAAGTAAAACAGGCGAGCCACATTACGGCAATCACGCTTGGCCTACCTTGAATTCAGCTATCCTTACGATGGTAGAAGACGAGAAGGTCGATCATTTTCTGGAAATCCTACACAACTTAGACAAGGAAACGGAAGCGCAAGGGCTTCGGGCCTTCGTCTGGAATATAGAGAAAACCATCTAACTTAATTTTTCGAAACAACTATATTAATCTATTGATATGGACAAATCAATCCTGTTTACACCCGGTAAGATCGGTCCGCTAACACTTAGGAACCGCACGATCCGGGCCGCCGCATTCGAGAGTATGTGCCCGGGAAACGCTCCCTCGGAGCAGTTATTCAACTATCACACATCCGTAGCCGCCGGAGGGATCGGCATGACGAACATAGCTTATGCCGCCGTGACGCAAAGCGGCTTGTCGTTCGAGCGTCAGCTGTGGATGCGTCCGGATATTATTCCCGGCCTCCGCAAGCTCACCGACGCTATCCATAAAGAGGGAGCCGCCGCTTCCATCCAGTTAGGCCATTGTGTAATATGTCGCATAAGCGGATTTGCGGATGCACGCCTATTTTCAGCGTCCAGCGGTTTCAACCTCTACTCTCCCACGATCGTACGAGGTATGAGACAATCCGAGATCGCTTCCATGGCTCGTGCCTACGGTGAGGCCGTACGATTGGCACGTGAGGCAGGTATGGACGCTGTCGAGATCCATGCCGGGCATGGTTATCTGATCAGCCAATTCCTTTCCCCGTATACCAACCACCGGAAAGACGAATATGGAGGAAGCCTTGAGAACCGTATGCGCTTCATGAGAATGTGTATGGAAGAGGTGATGAAAGCAGCAGGTTCCGACATGGCCGTAACCGTAAAGACCAATATGCGGGACGGGTTCAAGGGAGGACTTGAAATAGACGAATGCCTAGAAGTAGCCCGTACACTCCAAGACCAATGCGGAGCGCATGCCTTAGTACTAAGCGGCGGATTCGTGAGCCGTGCCCCCATGTATGTAATGCGGGGAGAAATGCCGATCCGTACGATGGCGTATTATATGCCTCGCGGCTATCTACGATTGGAATCCGCATGGTGGGTAAATATATGATTCCCTCGGAACCGTTTAAGGAGGCTTACTTCCTTGAAGATGCGTTGAAATTCCGCAAAGCCTTACATTTACCTCTTATTTACGTAGGAGGATTGGTCTCCAGAGACAAGATCGAGGAGGTACTGAACGACGGGTTCGAGTTTGTGGCCATGCACGTGCCTTGGTGAACGAGCCGGGCTTCGTCAACCGTATGAAAGAAGACGAGCACGCCCGTTGCGATTGTGGGCATAGCAACTATTGTATCGCCCGTATGTATAGTGAGGATATGGTCTGTCATAAGAACGTGAAAGGTCTTCCGGAATGTATCGTACGTGAAATCAAAAGGCTTGAATATAAATAATGGAAAAGAAATGGGCTTTAGTCACGGGGGCCAGCTCCGGAATAGGTCTCGCCTATGCCGAGGAACTAGCCTCACGAGGCTATCAGTTAGTGATCGTCAGCAATGAGGAGCAGGCGATCCGGGAGAAAGGTGAGTTTCTCTCCGAGAAATATGGTATAGAAGTTTTGCCGCTTTATCGTGATTTGGCGATCCCCGGGGCGGCCAAGGAGCTATATGATACTTGCCAAGAGAAAAACATCCCAATAGAGGTATTGGTCAATAACGCCGGTATGTTTTTCTGCGAGACCTTACAAGCTAAGGCCAACATCGTCGAGAAAATGCTTTACCTCCACGTGACCACTCCTACCCAGCTTTGTTATTATTTCGGTCAGGAGATGAAGAAACGGCGTCATGGATATATCCTCAATATGTCATCCCTATCTTGTTGGCTACCTTATCCGGGAATTACGCTGTACGCTTCCACCAAGCGATACTTGAAAAGCTTCTCCCGAGGCTTGCGTTCGGAGTTACTGGATTATGGAGTAAGCGTAACCGTACTTTGTCCCGGTGCCGTCGCCACGAATTTATATAACCTAAGCGACAACTTAAAGATTTTAGCGATCCGCCTAGGTATCATGATGCGTCCGGAAAAACTGGCTAAAAAAGGGATTAATGCCTTGTTTCACCACCGGGCTTCCCTATTACCGGGTCTCTTCAACAAAATATGCACACCCCTCGTAATGCTCCTCCCCCACGGCCTTGTCCGTTGGATCATGCGAACCACGAAATTAGTGAAGCTAGATCGACAATCCGACAAATAACATGCGAAATATTTGTCACATCAAACAAAAATCGTATCTTTGCACCGCTTTTTAGCCCCGTACCGTGTGATGGGAAATTAGGAAGCAAAATAACTAATTTTGAGTAACACAAAAATTAAAGAAAATGAAGACATTTGAGTTAGAAGGAAAAGGAAGAGAGATCGTCGCTCGTTCCGCTGATCAGAAAAGAGCCTTGAAAGCAATGCGTAAGAACAATGAAATTCCCGCTGTATTATACGGTGGCGAAAAAGTAACTCACTTCACGGTTACAAAAGAAGCCGTTCGTAAGTTGGTTTACACTCCGGAGATTTTCGTTGTTGAGTTAAGCATTGACGGTAACAAGACGATGGCTATCGTTAAGGACATGCAGTTCCAACCTGTAACTGACGAGATCCTTCACATGGACTTCTTGGAAGTATCTAAGGACAAAGCCGTAGTAATGGAAGTTCCGGTTGTTTTGGAAGGTCACGCAGAAGGTGTTAAAGCCGGTGGTAAGTTGTCTCTTCAAATGAGAAAACTGAAAGTGAAAGCTATATACGATCAAATCCCTGAAAAGTTGACGATTAATGTGGATCACCTTGGCTTAGGTAAGACTATGCAGGTAGGTGCTTTGCACTTCGAAGGTCTTGAATTGATGAACGCTAAAAAACGCTGTTGTCTGCGCCGTTCAATTGACTCGTGCCGCTCGTGGTGCTCAGGCTAAAGGATAATCTGAGGTAAAAACATTATTACAATACATGAAGGGGAGGATATTCATAGAATGTTCTTCCCCTTTCTTTTATAGATTCGAGGATAATGAAATATTTGATAACAGGACTTGGTAATATCGGTTCCGAATATTGGGGAACCCGTCATAATATAGGTTTCCGGGTTGTCAACCATATGGTAGAGAGCGTAGGAGGCAATTTCACTGAGGAGCGATACGGGGCAATCGCACGCATACGGGTGAAAAACTGTGACTTGATCGTGCTAAAGCCGAATACCTTTATGAACCTCAGCGGGCAACGCCGTTCGGTACTGGTTGCAAAAAAGAGAACATTCCCGTGGAAAATCTATTGATTGTCGTAGATGATCTGGCATTGCCATTCGGAACCTTACGTCTGAAACCAAAGGGTAGCGACGCCGGGCATAACGGTTGAAGAATATCGCCCAGTTATTGAATACGCAGGAATATTCCCGCCTTCGTTTCGGCATAGGCAGCGATTTTCCACGGGGCGGACAGATCGATTACGTGCTAGGGAAATTTCCCCCGGAGGAATTGCAATTGATGCCAGAGATATTGGATCGTGCGACAGAGATCATCAAGAGCTTCTGCCTCGCCGGCATCCAGATTACGATGAATCAATTTAATAATAAATAAAAAGAGACTGAGAATACAGATATGAACGAGGTACGTATCGATAAATGGATGTGGGCGACCCGTATCTTTAAGACCCGCACGATAGCCGCGGAAGCTTGCAAGAAAGGGCGTATCATGATAGGTGGAGTAACGATCAAACCTTCCCGCATGATCAAGGTTGGCGATGTGATCCAAGTGCGTAAACCGCCGATCACCTTCTCTTTTAAGGTAATCGGATTGATCGAGAATCGTGTGGGCGCGAAGCTCGTCCCGAATTACTTGGAGAACGTGACAACCCCGGATCAGTATGAGATTCTGGAGATGAACCGTATCTCCGGTTTCGTGAACCGTGCGAAAGGTCTCGGACGTCCTACCAAGAAAGACCGTCGTGAACTGGAGCAATTCACTGAGCCGGAATTCATGGATGACGGATTCGATTTCGAGTTCGACTTTGGAGAAGAGGATGAGGAGTAAGCATGCTGATTTCCACTCAATTACATTTACCAATATTTTCATCAAGAAGTAAAAGTATTTTCACCTAGAGGTAAAACTGTTTACATACTGATGTAACGACATTTTCCTCTAGAGGTAAATG
>ENA-OQDF01000756-OQDF01000756.1-human-gut-metagenome-genome-assembly--contig:-NODE-756-length-13446-cov-1.740221_pt1 | contig 13446 bp, 18 predicted proteins | sample MGYA00242769_ERZ504597 | MGnify/ENA primary metagenome ERZ504597 (study PRJEB26092, sample SAMD00036305) | human gut metagenome | host: Homo sapiens | study: EMG produced TPA metagenomics assembly of...
CGTTGATGCGCGAGTGCCGGGATTCGCGGTGGGCGCCCGCCCCGGCGACGCCGATTACGACGAGCTGGCCAGCGCCATCGCGGAATCCGATTCCGACCGGCCCCGCGGCCGGTCCGGTGCCTCCTATGCCGATGACGGCATCACCGATATGCTACCGCCGTGGCTCGAGCCTGCGCCGAGCTGGTGATTCACTCCTCCCACGAGCGCGGTCCCCGCGATATTCTGGTCTTCGCCTCCGGCGAGCGCGACATCCACGAGTTCGAGGCCGCACTGCGGCATCATTACGGCCCGCGCGCGACGACATGCGCCGGCCGGATGCCATCGAGATCATGCCGCTGTTCGCGCGACTGTCCGCCGCCGACCAGCATAAGGTGTTTGAATCGCACCTTCACCAGCGCATCGTCATTGCCACCAATGTGGCTGAGACCTCGCTGACCGTGCCCGGTATCCGGTATGTGGTGGACCCCGGTTCCGCCCGTATCTCCCGGTATTCGAAGACCGCAAGGTTCAGCGTCTGCCGATCGAGCCGATCAGCCAGGCCAGTGCCGACCAGAGGTCCGGCCGATGCGGCCGCGTGGCCGACGGTATCGCGATCCGCCTGTATTCGCGTGAGGATTACGAAACCCGACCGCGCTTCACCGAGCCGGAAATCCTGCGTACCTCGCTGGTGCGTGGTACTCCACATGCTGTCGGTGGGCGTGGCCCGCACGGCCGAGGACGTCACGAACTTCGGGTTCATCGATCCGCCGGATATGAAGGCCGTGTCGGACGGTTTCAATGAGCTCACCGAGCTCAAGGCCATCGGCCGCAAGCGCGGCGAGGTGACGCTCACCCATACCGGCCGTCAGCTGGCGCGCATCCCCATCGACGTGCGTCTGGGACGTATGGTTATCGAGGCCGCGAAAACCGGTTCGCCGAATCTTCTGGCCCAGGTGCTCGTGGTCGTGGCGTTCCTGAGCTTGCAGGACCCACGTGAACGCCCGGACGACAAGCGTGAGGATGCCGACCGCATCCACAACCGGTATGCGGATGAGACTTCCGACTTCCTGACGGCCCTGAATATCTGGGACGCGTGTTCCAAGCAGACGGCGACCCGAGCAACAACGCGCTGCGCCGTATCTGCAAAACCGAGTATTTCAGCTGGCTGAGGATGCGCCAGTGGAAAGATCTCGTCTCCCAGCTACGCCAGATGTGCAAGGAGCTGAAGTTCAAGGTCGGCGACCCGCTGCCCGCCTCCCGCCCAGGCTTGGAGATCCGCCAGCTGCCGTTGAATCAGCAGGCCGCGCATTCGCTGTGCTGCGCGTGGGATGCGGACGGCATCCACAAGTCGATGCTCGCCGGATTGCTGTCGATGATGGGCATGCAGGTGGTGCGCGAGCCAAGGCCTCCGATTCGCGGGGCTGACCGGTTCGGCGCGCGCCCGTGCGATGAAACGCGCCCAGAAGCAGTCGAAGAACGATTATCAGGCGCACGCGGCACCCGTTTCGCCCTGTTCCCCGCTTCCGCCGTGGCCAAGAAGACCCCGTCATGGGTGATGAGCACCGAACTGGTGGAAACCTCTCGCCTGTGGGCCCGCTATTCGGCGGCCATCGACCCCGCGTGGGCCGAACCGTTGGCCGGCCAATTGACCCGCACCACGTATGCGGAGCCGCACTGGTCGGGTTCGCGTGGCTCGGCTGTGGCCACCGCGCGCGTGCTGCTGTATGGTCTGCCGATCGTACAGGACCGTGCCGTGCAGTGGGGACGCATCAATCCACTTGAGGCGCGCGACTTCCTGATTCGCCAGGGTCTGGTCGAGGGCGATATTCAGCAGCGTTTCAGTTACGACGACTTCGTGGGCAAAACCGCGACATTCTCGAGGATGCCGCCGATGATGCGAGCCGCACCCGCCAGCTGGCGGATACCGTGTCCGACGAGGATCTGTTCGACTTCTACAACGCGGTCATTCCCAACGATGTGACCAGCGTGGCCGATCTGGCGAAATGGTGGAAGTCCGAGCATGACCGTCAGCCGAATCTGCTTGATTTCGACCCGGCCAAGGTGGAGCGTCTGGCATCCAGCGATTCGGTGAGTCTGGACGATTACCCCGACCATTGGCATACGACCGGATCGGACGGCCAACCCATCGACCTGCGTCTGAGCTACGTGTACGATCCGGCCGACCCGGCCGACGGCGTCACCGTGCATGTGCCGTTGAAGGCGCTCTCGCGTATCACGCCCGACCAGTTCACATGGAATGTGCCGGGTCTGTTGGATGAGCTGATCCTGTCGATGATCAAGGCGCTACCCAAGCAGCTGCGCGTCCAGTTCGTGCCAGCCCCGGATGCCGCGCGTGCGATTCGTGACTGGATCGACGAGCATTACCCGGATCTGCCGGGCTCGGGCTCGCAGCAGAAGCCGAATCTGCCGCCGGTGGATGAGGATGGCACGACCGTTGGCTGGCCCGATCTGGCACATGTGTTCACCAAGGCGGCCATCGCCACCAAGGTGCGCAGATTCATCCCGAAGTGTTGGGGCCGGAACTGGTCGAGCGTCTTTCCCCGTATCTCAGGGTCACGTTCTCGGTGGAGCAGCAACTGCCGGCCGGCAAGCACCCTCGTGGACGCCGGCATGCGCGCGGCCCCATCAAGGTGCTGGGTGTGTCCAAGGATCTGAAGGCGCTGCAACGCAAGTTCGCCGCGCAGGCGGAGGCGTCGGCCCGTCAAATGGTCAAGAAGCAGGCCGATCAGGCTGGAGAACAGGGCAAGCTGGTCAGTCAGGCGAACCTGTTGCATAAGGCGGGTGCCACCACCGAGTCCCGGGCCACGATGCTCTGGCGTGGCGCATTGGATGCGCTGCGGTTGCCGGCCGAACGCATTTCGTCGCGCTGGCTGGGTACCGAGGCGTTGATGCTGGCTTCTGCTCCGTACAAGTCCACCAAGGATCTGGTCGAAGACCTGCAGCTGGCCACGGTCAAACGGCTGATGCCGAATGTCGACAGGCTCTCGGACGATGAGGCGTTGGCCAATGCGGTGCTCGATGTGCGCGAAGTGTACGAGGACACCGTCTATCAGGTGGCGCATGACGTGATCGCCGTGCTCAAGGCTTATGCCGAAGTCGACAAGGCCACTGGCGGCAAGGCTGATCTGCCGATGCTTTCGGTGTTGCAGTCGATTCGCGACCATATCGCCACGCTCGTCTACCCCGGATTCATCGGGCGCACTCCCCCGGATGCGCTGAAGTCGTTGAGCCGATATTTGAGAGCCGATCTGAGCCGACTCAATAAGGCGAAAACCGATAAGAACCGTGACGTCAAGTGGGCTTGGCAGGCCGACGAGGCCCGTCAGGTGTAGATAAGGCGTTGGCCCGTGCCAAGGCGGAGCCGGCCGGCCCGAAGCATGAGGCATTGATGAAGCAGGCCGAACAGGCCCGTTGGATGCTTGAAGAGTTCTACGTGTCCCTATGGGCGCAGGAGCTTGGCACCAAGGGGCCGGCTTCGCTCAACCGTATCAAGAAAGCGCTGGCGTGACCGGACGGCAAACAAGTCGCCAGGCCACGCGCCAGCGCACGCACAAGCCGTCATCACAGCGTGGGCCAGTGCGCGGACACCTCGGCAATCGGAAAAGGAAACGCAATCGTAGGCACGGTCCGATCAATGCTCTGAAGCGTTCCTGGCGTAAGGCGAACTGGCGACCCGCATCAAGATGGGGCTGATTCCCACGGTGGCGGTGGTCGTTGTCGTAGCGCTGGTGGCCGAGCTGGTTCGTTTCACAAACTGGCGGGCACAGGTTCGCGCAGCCGAGGCGGCACAGCTGGAACTGACGCGAACATACGATTTCAATCCGGGCAATATTATTTCGGATGGTCAGTTCTTCAACGGTTCGGCGATGAGTCAGGCCGAAGTCCAATCGTTTTTGGACACACAAGGCGGCTCGCTGGCCGCGATGACCTTCGACACATCGAACGAGTCAGGCGAAGGCCTGTGCGCGGACTATACAGGCACCAAAGGCGAGTCGGCGGCGGCAATCATCGACCAGTCGGCCCGCGCCTGCAAGGTGAGCCAGAAAGTACTGCTCACCGTGATGCAGAAGGAGCAGCATCTGGTCACTGCCGTCGATCCCAGCGACTATCAGCTTATGGCGGCGATGGGGTTGAACTGTCCGGATACCGCCGACTGCGATCCCACCTATGCCGGATTCTTTCGGCAGGTGTATGGCGCGGCCAAGCGGTACCGTTACTATCTCGAGCACGAGGAACAGTACGGGTATACGGCGCACAATCTCAACTACATCCAATATCATCCGAACGCGGCATGCGGCGGCGCACAAGTGTATATCGAGAACAAGGCGACCGCCCTGCTCTACATCTATACGCCCTACCAGCCGAACATCGCCGCACTGGCCGCCGGCAACGGTACCGGCGATTCCTGCTCCAGTTATGCAACCGCAACTTCGCGCTTATCTACACCAGCTGGTTCGGTTCGCCGCGAAGCTGATAACGGCAGCCGACCGATCTTGTCCGATTGGACTCGGCCAACACTGTCAGCGTTCGACGTATGGACGCAGCAGGGTCGTGATGCCAACCGCCAGCAGCGAGGCGAAAGCCAGCAGACACAGGCAGACGGCCTACACGCAGTAGATCGGTCGAATGTGGGTCAATGGTTCCACGCCATGACCTTTGTCGGCCAGCTTGCCGCCGTACAGGTTGCTCCACAGGCAGGCGCAGCCGTAAATCACCAAGCCGATGCTGATATAGCGTTCGGGCACGCCGATTTCGTCGCGCATGATCGGCGAAAGATACGTGTAGAAGACGTAGGAGGCGGCTGCGCCGAAGACCACATCCGCCACACCGAGCTGGATGCGGCGGTCGAAGAACAGGCGGAATTGCCTCAGGAAACCGATCTTCGCCGGATGCGAGCTACGTGGCAGAGACACTGCCATCGATGCCATCAGCACGGCGGTGAGCACCGAAACCAAGGCAAAGGTGACACGCCAACCAAAGGTATCGGCCACCCAAGTGCCGGCCGGTGCGCGCGGTGTTCGCAGGTGCGTTCGTCATGGGTGCTCTCTTGAGTACTCTCTTGAGTGCTCTCGCTCGTACTACAAGCTGATTCGTCGGTTACGTCAATCGTTTTTTCGTATCAACTCAGCGACAACGTTATTCCCACCTCTGCCCACTACCACCACCACGACACGCCATAGAAAACCCCGCCGATGACCAATCATCGACGGGGTTCGGCACATGTGCAACGCTTGCGATTACAGCTTCGGCAGATACTTCTTCAGCTCGTAAGGCGTGACCTGCTGGTTGTACTCCTCCCATTCCTGGTGCTTGTTGTCCAGGAAGTAGCCGAAGGCGTGTTCGCCGAGCACGTCGGCCACGAAATCGGATTTCTCCATGATCTTCAGCGCCTCGTCCAGCGAGCGCGGCAGCGGCTGAATGCCATAGCCTGACGTTCGCCGTCGGTGAGCTCCCACACGTCATCACTGGTGGGTTCGCCCAGCTGCATCTGCTTATCGATGCCGTCGAGACCGGCGGCCAGCAGCACCGAGTAGGCAAGGTATGGGTTGGCCACCGGGTCGAGCGCACGGAACTCCATGCGCGCGGAGTTGCCCTTGCCCGGCTTGTACTGCGGGATACGCAGCAGCGCGGAACGGTTGTTGTGGCCCCAGCAGATGTAGCTTGGTGCCTCGTTACCGCCCCACAGGCGCTTGTACGAGTTGACGTACTGGTCGGTGACCGCGCAGATTTCGGCCGCATGGTACAGGATGCCGGCGGCGAACTGGCGGGCGGTCAGGGACATGTTGAACTCCTGACCGGCCTCGTAGAAGGCGTTGGAATCGCCTTCGAACAGGCTCAGGTGCGTGTGCATGCCGGAACCGGGCGCGTCGGCCAGGGGCTTGGGCATGAAGCTGGCGTGAATGCCACGCTCCAAGGAAATCTCCTTGACCACCGTACGGAATGTCATGATGTTGTCGGCCATGGTGAGCGCGTCCGCGTATCGCAGATCGATCTCGTTCTGGCCTGGCCCCGCCTCATGGTGCGAGTATTCCACCGAGATGCCCATTTGCTCGAGCATGTTCACGGTGGCGCGGCGGAAGTCCATGCCTGGGCTGCGCGGCACGTGGTCGAAGTAGCCGCCCTCGTCGATCGGGGTCGGGGCCTTGGACCAGTCGTCCTGGCTTTCGAACAGGTAGAACTCGATTTCCGGATGCACGTAGAACGTGAAGCCCTTGTCCTTGGCTTTGGCGAGCGTGCGCTTCAACACGTGACGTGGATCGCCGAGCGAAGGCTCGCCGTCCGGGGTCAGAATGTCGCAGAACATGCGGGCGGTACCTTGCGGGCCACCGCGCCACGCAGGATCTGGAACGTCGAGGGATCGGGTTGAACGATCATATCGTCTTCGGACACGCGGGTCATGCCCTCGATGGCGGAACCGTCGAAGCCGAGACCCTCCTCAAACGCGGCTTCCAGTTCGGCCGGAGCAATCGCCACGGACTTCAGTGTTCCCAACACATCCGTGAACCATAGACGAATGAAGCGCACGTCGCGTTCCTCGACCGTGCGCAAGCGCAAACTCCTGCTGTTTATCCATAGTCGCCTATCGTTCCATAACCGTGTTACGAAGGGCGTTAACATCTCACTGTTCGTCACCTGCGAGTCGCGAGATTTCATCAACATGCCCCGGTCCGCATGTCAGGCATGGTTCAGGCCCATGCCGGCACGGCACTATGGTAGTGACTATGAGCGAAGATCATCTCACCCCATCCGCCAATCCGCCCGTCGACGTGACCAGCTGGACGCAGGCCACCGACCCGCGCGACCGTTCGCGCGCCGGCATCGCCACTCGTACCAAGCGCCGCTGGACGCACATGCCATCTGGAAGGTCAAGGAGGGCCGGCGTGAGGCGATCAGCCTTTTGGAGGAGCAGTCCGCGATTCGCGTACCGGATCTGATTCCGCTGCGTTACAAGCGTATGAGCGCCAGCCCCTTCACCTTCTACCGGGGCACCGTGCTCATCATGACCAATGACCTGGCTTCCACGCCAGTCACTGGCATTCCGGTGCAGTGCGTGGGCGACGCGCATATCGGCAATTTCGGCATTTTCCGCTCCCCTTCCGCCCGTCTGGTGTTCGATATCAATGATTTCGACGAAACCGCTATCGGCCCGTGGGAATGGGATCTGAAACGTCTCGCCGCCTCGGTGGAGATCTGCGGACGCGCCAACAAAATCAAGGAGAAGGACCGTCGCGCCGCCGTGGTCCAGTGCGTACACACGTACCGCACACGCATGAAGTGGTTCTCCGAAATGGATTACCTTGACGCGTGGTACGAGCACCTGGACGTGGAGGAGACGCTCGACCGCTTCGAGACCACCGGTTCCAAACGCAGCCGTGTGCTGCGCGAGGCGGCCATGAAGGCGCTGCTGAAGGATAACGACGCGGCGGCGGCCAAACTGTGCCGTTATGAGAGCGGCAAGCTCAGGTTCAAATCCAATCCGCCCGAGCTGGTGCCGATCAATCAGCTGGATGATTACGCCGACTTGGATGCGTTGCAGGCACGTATAGACACGCTGTTCGAGAGCTACCGGCATTCCCTGTACGACGATCGCCGTTGGGTGTTCGATCATTTGCGCTATCAGGATGCGGCCCGCAAGGTGGTGGGCGTGGGCTCGGTGGGCCAGCGCGCGTGGACGTCGGTGTGGATCGCGCGTGATATCGACGATCCGATGATGATTCAGATGAAGGAGCCACGTATTCCGTGCTCGAGCATTACTGCGGCGCGTCGCCGTACGCCACGCACGGTGAGCGCGTGGTTCAGGGGCAGAAGCTGATTCAGAATACGGCCGATGTGCTGTTGGGTTGGTCGAGCTTTATGGCCGAGGATGGCCGACCGCGCGACTATTACGTGCGCCAGTTGTGGAATGGCAAGGGGTCGATTGATATCGACAATCTCAACGCTTCGGGATTGAGCGATCTGTCACGCATGTGCGCATGGTCGTTGGCGCACGCCCACGCCCGCACCGGCGATTCGATTGCGATCGCCAATTACATGGGTGGCACCGACGAATTCGATCAGGCCATCGCCTCATTCGCCGTCAGCTACGCCGAACAGAATGATGAAGACTACGCCGTCTTCAAAAAGCTCCTCAAATCCGGCGACCTCCCTTGCTGAGCGTTAAGCGGACAGCCATTGGGCTGTCCGTAGGAGGGGTCTGAGTGAAGCGATAGCTGAGCGAAGGTAGATTAACAGTCTCGCTAAGGCGAGTCCTTTGCCTACTTCGCTACTTCAAGCGCTTCCTGGAGCGTGAACGCACGTGCATAGAGGGACTTGCCGAGGATGGCAGAATCAACACCAATTTCAGCCAGTTCCTTGATGGCGCGCAAATCGTCCAGCTTGGAGATACCACCGGAAGCCGTGACCTTGGCGTCGGTGCGTTCAGCGACTTCACTCAGCAATTGAATGTTCGGGCCGGACATCATGCCGTCCTTAGCCACGTCGGTTACCACGTAACGCGAGCAGCCCACGGAGTCAAGGAACTTCATGGTCTCAAACAGGTCGCCGCCTTCGCGCGTCCAGCCGCGCGCCGCCAGTGTGTGACCGCGCACATCCAGACCAACAGCCACGCGGTCGCCGTACTTCTTGATGACCGAGGCGGTCCAATCCGGATTCTCCAAAGCGGCGGTGCCGATGTTCACTCGGGCGGCACCGGCCTCAAGGGCCGCGTCCAACGAAGCGTCATCGCGCACGCCGCCGGACAGTTCGATGTTCACGCGGTCGCCGAGCTCATGAACGATTTCTCGCAGCTGATCGCGATTGTTGCCCGTACCGAAAGCGGCATCAAGGTCGACCAGGTGAATCCATTCGGCACCGGCCTCAACCCAAGTACGGGCGGCCTCGAACGGCGAACCGTAATCGGTTTCGGAACCGGATTCGCCTTGGCGCAGGCGCACGGCCTTGCCATCGCGTACATCGACGGCGGGCAGCAGAGTCAACGACATAAGAAGAGCCTTTCTTCAGTTACATATACACAATTTGAGCTCCCTCGTCAGAGGGAGCTTCATGCTTTTTACAGCGTGGCGATCCAGTTCTTGAGGAGCTGGGAGCCAGCGTCCCCGGACTTTTCCGGGTGGAATTGCGTGGCGGACAGCGGGCCGTGTTCGTAGGCGGCCACAAAGCGCGATCGGCCGTACGAGCACCAGCTCACGCGTTCGGGCGAATCGCTCAGATCGATGTCGAAGCGGGACGTATCCGCCGGCTTCACTTCCATCGCGGCGTAGGAGTGCACGAAGTAGAACCGTTCGTTCTCCACACCGTTGAGCAGCACCGAATCGGGGGCGGCCTCGATCGTGTCCCATCCCATGTGAGGCACCACGTCGGCGTCCAGCAGGTTCACCGAACCGCCGATCAGTCCGATGCCTGCGGCATGGGCACCGTGCTCCAGACCGTGTTCGAACATGATCTGCTCGCCCACGCACACGCCGAGCACCGGGCGCCAGCGCGGATGCGATCATAGATCACACGGTCGCCGTCGACCTTCTTCAGTCCTTCCATACATGCGGCGAACGCACCCACGCCCGGCACGACTAGGCCGTCGGCCTCCAACGACTGCCGGTAGTCGGAGGTGAGGGTGGTGTCGACGCCAAGATTGGCGAGCGCACGCACCATGGAACGTACATTGCCGAAACCGTAATCGAAAACAACCGCTGTGGTCATCTGCTCTCCTATCCCCTACTGGTTTGGTTGGCGTCTATTCGATGCGGGAGCCGCGCCCGCCACGTCCGCGCCTAGTGTGGTTGGCGAGAATCTGCATCGCCTGATCATGGTCGAGTCCAGCGGAATCCACCACTTCGAACCCTTGGGTCTTGAGTTGATTCAGGGTTACGATGCCGAGCATCAGGTCCTCGACGAAGCGCGGCGTGGAGGTGAACAGCACGGGCGGCGCGAAACTCTGGCCGGCCTCTCCCTGCACGTACATGGCCACTTCAAGCTTGTCGGCACGGTTGACTGCAAGAATCACGGCCATGCCGGATACCACGGTGGTCAGGTCCTTGGCTGCGGCTTCCGGGCCGTCGCCGTTCAGATTCTTCAGCACCGCGACGGCCCCTGATTGGCACCGATGCATGCGGCGGAGATGTCCGACAGCTGGCAGAACGCGGCCAACAGTTCGGCGGAGGCAAGACGGTAACGATCAGCGCCACCTTCGCCTTGTTACCCAACAGTCCAGCGAGTTCGTTGTCGAAGCCGAGCGAGGGGTCGACCACGTCGGCCATGGCCTCGTTCACCGCATCCGCAACGGACCCGGTGACGTCGTCGGTCATAGGCTGGCCGGAATCAGCGGAAGCCTTATCAGCCGTATCATCATTCGCGTCGGAATCGGACTTCGCTGAAGCAGCGTCCGCTGTTTTATCGGCATCACTGGTATCACTGGCATCGCCGGATACCGAATCGTCCGCGAATTCTTTCTCGAATCCGGCGAGCGCAGCCTCAAGCTCCTCGTCGGAGAAGTGCGATTCGTCCGGATCGAACTTGTCTCGGCCATCCACAGGGCTCCCTTAGTGCTGGGCACGCCGTCTACACGCGGGTCGATTTCCACGGCGAAGCGCAGCGCACGGGCCAGCGCCTTGAATTCGGCTTCAGCGATGTGGTGCGGGTCGCGGCCGGCGAGCACCTGCATGTGCAGGCAGATGCCGGCGTGGAAGGCGATGGATTCCATGACGTGGCGGACCAGCGAGCCGGTGAAATGGCCGCCGATCATGCAGAATTCGTAGCCTTCGGGCTCGCCGCTGCACACGCAGTACGGGCGGCCGGAAATGTCGACCACGGCCTTGGCCAGCGCCTCGTCGAGCGGCACGGTGGCGTCGGCGAAGCGGCGGATGCCTTTCTTGTCGCCGAGAGCTGCTTCAGAGCTTCGCCGAACACGATGGCCGTATCTTCCACAGTGTGGTGCACGTCGATGTCGGTGTCACCGTGGGCGTGGATGGTCAGGTCGATCAGCGAATGCTTGCCGAGCGCGGTCATCATATGGTTGTAGAACGGCACGGATGTATCGATATCGGTTTTGCCGGTGCCGTCGAGGTTCAGTTCGAGGTCGATGTGTGATTCGCTGGTTTCGCGGACGATGTGCGCGGTTCTTGCCATCATGTCTCCTGTGTGATTCGTCATATTGGATTGCGGCGGGACTCGAATCGCTTCGGGTCTCGCGCAATCGGAAAGAAACGTCCCTTATGCTGCTTCCACTATACGAAGCACTTCAACAAGTGCGTTACGGAAGGTTTCCATCTCCTCGTCGGTGCCCATGCACACGCGCAGCCAACCGTCCGGTCCGACCACGCGGATGAGTACGCCGCGCTTCAGGAGCTCGTCGAAGATGGCTTCACGCTTGTCGAAGTGCCCGCCGAACAGCAGGAAGTTCGAGCCGGATTCGGCCACTTCAAGCGGCTGGTCCTTGTAGGTCTGTTCCTTGAGCCATGCGGCGGTGGCCTCGCGGGTTTCGCGCAGGTGCTCGACACGGCTCAGCTGCTCGTCGGTGTGTTCGAAGGCGGCCAGTGCGGCGGCCTGAGTCACGGCGGACAGGTGGTACGGCATACGTACGATACGCACGCAGTCGATGATGCCCTTGGACGCGGCCAGGTAGCCGACTCGCGCACCGGCGAAGGCGAAGGCCTTGCTCATGGTGCGGCTGACGGCCAAGTTCGGGTGGTCCTTGATCAGGCTCACGGCGCTCGGGGTGCCGGGCTTGCGGAATTCCACGTACGCTTCGTCGATGACGAGAATCGGGTGCACGCCCTCGCCCGCGCCGACCACTTCAGCGGTTTCGCAGGCGGCGAGAATACGTTCGATATCCTCCATCGGCAACGGGGTGCCGGTCGGGTTGTTTGGGCTAGTGAGCAGCACCATCGAGGGCTTGACCTCGGCGATGGCCTCAAGCACCTTGTCGACGTTCAGCGTGAAGTCGGCGTTGCGGTGGGCGAGCTTCCAACCGGTGAAGGTGTCGCGGGCGTACTCCGGGTACATGGAGTACGTCGGGTCGGCACCGAGTGCGGTGCGGCCCGGGCCACCGAAAGCCTGGAACAGCTGGAGCATGATCTCGTTGGAGCCGTTGGCACCCCACAGCTCGTCCACGTCCAGACGGGTACCGGATTCGCGGGCCAGGTAATCGGAGAATGCCTGACGCAATTCGATGTGCTCACGGTCCGGGTATCGGTTGAGTGTGGGGGCGATTTCACGCACACGCTTGGCGATGGTGTCGCATACGGCCGGGTCCGGCGCATACGGGTTCTCGTTGACGTTCAGGCACACCGGCACGTCCAGCTGGGGAGCGCCGTACGGCTCCTCACCGATCAGGTCGTTGCGCAGCGGCAGGTTTGCAGGAATCGAGCTCATCGCAGACCGGCTTCCTTCTCCTGCTCGCGCAGGGTGGCCTTGTCATACGGATCCTTGACGAAGCGGGAGAGCACGCACTCGCCGTGGGCGGGCAGGTCCTCGGATACCGCGAAGGCGTTGATGCGGGCGGCGAGGGCCTTGAGGCCTTCCTCGTCGTATTCGATGACTTCGACCGGCTTCATGAAGGTGTGCACGCCGAGGCTGCGGCGAAGCGGGCGGTGCCGCCGGTGGGCAGCACGTGGTTGGAGCCGGACATGTAGTCGCCCAGCGGCACCGGGGAGTACGGACCGCGGAAGATGGCACCGGCGTTCTTGATGCGCTTGACGACCGCATCGGCATCCTTGGTCTGAATCTCAAGGTGTTCGGCGGCGTAGGCGTTGGCCGCGTCGATGGACTGGTCGAGACCGTCGGTCAGCACGATGGCAGACTGGGTGCCGGACAGCGACGTGTGGACGCGCTCGGCGTGCTCGGTGCGAGGCACGCGGTACTTGAGGTTCTCCTGCACCTTGTCGGCAATCTCGGTGGAGTCGGTGAACAGCACGGAACCGGCGAGCTCATCGTGCTCGGCCTGGCCGATGAGGTCGGCGGCCAGCAGGCTCGGGTTGGCGGTTTCGTCGGCGATGATGCCGATTTCGGTGGGGCCGGCAACCGCGTCAATGCCCACGAATGCGGAGACCAGCGACTTGGCGGTGGCCACGAAGATGTTGCCCGGCCGGTGATCTTGTCAACCGGATCGCACAGGATGTCGCCGTCCTGCGGCTCGCTGCCCTTGGCGCCGTATGCGAACATGGCAATGGCCTGAGCGCCGCCGACCGCGTATACCTCGTCAACACCGAGGATGGCGCAGGTGGCGAGGATGGTCTTGTTCGGCAGGCCTTCCTCATTGTCGCGGGCGGGCGGGGTGGCGATGGCCAGCGATTCGACGCCGGCGGCCTGGGCCGGCACAGCGTTCATGATGACGGAGCTCGGGTAGACGGCCTTGCCGCCGGGCACATACAGGCCGACGCGCTGAATCGGAATCCAGCGTTCGGCCACGCGGGCGCCTTCGGCGAGGTCGGTGTAGAAGTCCTTCGGCACCTG
>ENA-OQDF01000757-OQDF01000757.1-human-gut-metagenome-genome-assembly--contig:-NODE-757-length-13441-cov-2.403560_pt1 | contig 13441 bp, 12 predicted proteins | sample MGYA00242769_ERZ504597 | MGnify/ENA primary metagenome ERZ504597 (study PRJEB26092, sample SAMD00036305) | human gut metagenome | host: Homo sapiens | study: EMG produced TPA metagenomics assembly of...
TGTGGTGCTTACGGCCCGTACTTTATGCTCATTATTGGGGCGGGTCACAAGGTCATTCTACCACTAGTGTGCGAGCACACGTGGTGTCAGACCTTTTGACCCTGGTATCATATAAATAATGGAGCAGTGGAGAGTTGAACCTATGTTAGATTTTAGAAGAATAGAAATGTCAGATTTTCCTGCACTCAGGAAATGTATGAAAAGTATGGAAACTGGTCATGTGACTGCACGATCTGCGGTACTTATATGTGGAGGGATTATCTGGATATCAGGATTTCTCTTGAGGAAGAGAAGCTGATCGTGTATCAGCAGTTAGACGGAAAGCATTTATTTTATATTCCGCTGATGGAAGACCGGATTGCAGGGATCAGAGAGATTGTTGCTTATATGAAAGAGCAGGGTGAGGAGTGCTACTTTTATCCGGTAGCGAACGAAGAGTTGTCTTTATTTGAGGAAGCCGGATACAGGATCGAGACAGAGCGGGATGAAGGCTGGAATGATTATGTCTATGATATTACAGCTCTGGCAAATATGAAGGGAAAAAAATATCATAACCACAAAAATCATATCAATAAGTTCAATGCATTGTATGAAAATGTAGAATTGCTGGATATCCGGGATGTAGAACCGGCAGAGTATCTACAATTTCTGGATGATTATGTAAAGAGTGAACATAAAAAAGCGACGATCGCAAAAGAAGAAAAATGTAAAGGCAAAAGAAGTGCTTTCCGATCTGGAGGCTTATGGGGTAGTCGGATATGTTCTGAAAGTGGACGGAAAGATCGTAGGACTTGAAGTAGGAGAAATTCTGGGAGATTATTATTATTCTCATATTGAGAAAGCGGATAAGACCTACAATGGTGTGTACTCGAAGCTGGTTCAGCTCGTATCACAGGATCTGCAGGAGAAAGTAAAATATATGAACCGGGAGGAAGATCTGAATGAGCCGGGGCTGAGACGCTCAAAGAGAGGTTATAACGATCGGTTATATCGAGAAGAACCAGGTTAAGATATTAGACTAATTGAGATAAGGGGTCAGGTTGAATGAAAAAGAAAGAAAAGTAATTGATGCACATCTTCATATTTTCGGTCATTGTGAATTTGGAGACCGTCTGGCACATGGATCGGAGATGAACCTACGCAGGAATACCTGACTGAAAAATATTATGGCAGATTGGGAATTGAAAAGGGATTGTGATGGGGAATGGCCCGTTGGAAGAGCAGGGAAAGAATCTGGGGGAGTACTTTTACTATAGTGCCGGACTGGATGAGAAGGATTCCTGGCTGAAGCTGGAGGAGATCGAGTCACATCTTCAGAGAAAACGCTGTGTAGGTGTGAAACTGTATCCGGGATATTATGAACTTATCCCAATGATAAAAGTCTGTATCCGATTTATAAAATGACGGAAGAATATGGGAAAGTTCTATCAGTCATACGGGGATGGTTGCCGGAAATGGCGGGCATCTGAAGTATTGCAGACCGATCCATCTGGACGATATAGCGACAGATTTTCCAGGTTTGAAGATTGTGATGTGCCATTTTGGAAATCCGTTTTTACAGGAGGCAGCGGCCGTATTAGAGAAAAATCCAAATATGTATGCAGATCTTTCAGGATTGATAGAAGGTGCTTTTGAAACGGAAACGTTTATAAAAGATCAGTCAGGTTACCTGGAAATTTTGAAATCATGGATGCATTATGTCAGCGATTATGGTAAATTTATATATGGGACAGACTGGCCTGCGGTCAACTGTTTTGAATATAGAGAGTTTATAAAAAGGCTGGTGCCGGAGCAATATCATGAAAAAGTATTTTATGAGAATGCAGTCCGCGTGTATGGCCTGGTATAGTCGGGGACAGAGATGAAATATTATGAGGATAAATCCGACAGAAAGATGGAGTTAAAGCTTTTGTCATTGTCAGAAGATGATAAGTTGATCAGAGAATGTATGGAACAGGCATCTGCATTTTACGGATGTCTGGGAAAAATGGGTGTTACAGAGATACTCTGTGACAGAAAAAAGCACAGGAATTGGGGGCAGACTGCCAGATAACCGGAATTTTTACCGGTGGGGAGCTGACCGCATTTGCCTGTGCTTTTGAGTATACAGGATTGAAAAGAAATGGAAGGAAATGGCTGAATCCAGGTGATAAAGAATGGCGGCAGATCGAGACATTGGGAACGAATGTTGTTGTGATACCTCTGCTTGTTGGAAAAGAGAAGGTGGGCCGGTTGATCGAACTGCTTCGAGAACAATACCGGGACAGTCATCTTTTGTTCAGAATTAGCGGAGAGCAAAGTGAAAAATTTCAGGAAGACCTGGCAGTGGTATCAGAGAAGAATCTGAAAAGCCATAGATACGATGCGGCAGGTGAAAACGTGTGGCTTTTTCATTTTGCACCGCAGATCCGAATGGAAGATACTTATTTTGAAGAAGAGATATTGTTAATATTGCCGGGGCAGGAAGTGCTTCTGGAAATGGGAATAGAAGAGGCAGAAGTGACGATGGTGAAACTGACCGGTTATGAGATCGTCCGATCTGAAAAAGGCAGTGCTTTTTTCAGAAAACCAGGAGCGGCCTGTGAGGGGGTTCTGCTGCAGTGTGATTATGAACAGCTTCTTCGATATCAGCGGTTTATCAACCTTACTAATTATGAAGAACATTTTGAGCAGACAGACAGGGGAAAAGCACTGATCTATTCAGAAAAATATCAAAGTGACAGCTCTCTTCTGTGGAATGATCTGCTCCGTGAAATGGTAAAGACAAGAAAAGCGGAATGGAGCATTGTTCCTGACAGTTACATTATGTATCCGGTGACGTATAAAGAGCAGGACCGGCTTTTAGAATGTGCCTGTTATGATAATCAGGAGATCGGCAATTATATGCATTATATGGATATCCGTCTGCAATGTGAAACAGGAGTTCCTTTTGGAAAAGATGGAATTGATCTGATGGAACGTTATAAGAACCGTCTGGAACGTATTCCACTTGGAAGGCTGAGAGTCAGGATCACATTGGAAATGATCCTGGATATCCTGGATCATGAGGATCAGCCGGTGGGATGTGATGCGGAGGCAGAAGCGGTCCTTTCGATTGACCGGTTGAGCCATATCGGAGTATTGACATTGGTTTCTTTGTCCACTCCTTTTCTGCTGAGTCATTTTCTGGATAACATTGTAAGAAACCAGTTGATGGTAATAGAAGAAAATGGAGAAGCAGTGAATCTGTATGCGTATATGCAGGAAAAATGGGGACTGAACGCTTCCGGGACTCCAAAAAGTTATGAAATGATACCGAAAGAGAAAAACTGCCTAAACAAAAAGCAGTTAGGAGCAGTTCTCCTGTCAGAAACGATCTACGAAGAGGGAGAAGATTTCGGGGAATTTACAGATGCAGAAATTTTGAAGCTGACAAATTCAGAGACCGGTATGGGACAGTACAGCCGTGCTTTTGTTGTGGCACATACAAATGTGCTTCTGGACTTTGAAAAAGACCTGCGGGGAACGATACAGGCAAGGATGTATAATGCAGCATTTACCTGCTTTTATGTGGAATTGCTGATGTTTGAAGAGGCGGCACTGACTTGTTTCAATAAGGAACTGATCGATCTGATGGCAGAGGTCATGCGGATCGAACCTACGGAGTTCCTGACCCGTGCAAGAACGATCACAAACCGGTATTTAAATACGGTGGATTTCTGGAATGTTAGTGTAAACTACCCGTCGTCACAAAAATCATTGCAAATGATCAGAAAATCGTTTCTTATAGATGACTTGAAAGAGAAAATGGAGTATAATCAAAAACAAGTTGGGAACATTTTTGATATCAACAGGGAAATCGTTGACCGACAGGAGGCAAAGGAAGAAAAAGAGAGAGATGATCAGTCCAATACAGCCTTGACGATCTTATCCGTTCTGTGCTTCTTCAGTGCATGATCGACGGTAATGATTATCTGAGTACTTTGGACTGGCTGATACCGGCGGGAGTACTTGATATTATTTTAAAGGGAGTTTTCCCAATCACAATGATTGCATTCTACTGTATGTGTTGAAAAAACTGTACGGAAGGTCAAAATAGTTACGGATGAGGAGGAAGGAATGAAAAAGACGATTCAAAGAGTATTAGCGGCAGTGATTTTATTTGCCATGATACTTAGCGGAGGTTTTTCCGAAGTCGGTAAGGTACACGCAGAGAAGCAGCAGGGGACAACGAAGCGTGCAATCTATGTTGTATTTGACAATTCGGGAAGTATGTATGGGGACGGCAACAAAGCATGGTCTCAGGCGACTTATGCGATGGAAGTTTTGCCGCGATGATGAATTATGAGAGCGGAGAGTGATGAAGTATTCCCGATGCATGATATCACAACAGATGGGAATACGGGGTCTGCAACAAAGTCATCCATGGAGATTCGTGGAAAAGATGATATTGCACAGATCCATAATATGTATACACCAAAGCCAGGCGGAACTCCGTATACGCAGGTGAATAATGCGGCAGGAGAGTTGACGAAGCTTCTGAATGCCGGAAGTGTGGATGAAGGATGGCTGGTTGTGCTGACAGACGGTGACTTTGACAATGATATTCCGGCCAGCGGATTGAAAGCAGATCTGGAGGGGAAGGCTGCGGCCAACGAAAATCTGTATGTGCAGTATCTGGCTATCGGAACGGATGTAAAGAATATCCCGGAGGGAAATGCGGATAAAGGTCTGTATGCACAGAAGGCGGGTAATACTTCAGAAGTTGTGAATGAGCTTGCTGAGATCAGCAACCGCATTTTCAAGAGAAATGAATATGCAGGTTATAGCAGTGAAGATTCCGGTCTGGAATTTGATATTCCGCTTAGAAAGCTGATTGTCTTTGCACAGGGGGAAGATGTGAAGATCGGCAGCCTGAAAATGAAGAGGGCGGAGAAGTGGAAGCTCCAGAGTGATACAGCGGTTTCATATAGCAGTACGGACGGAGCGGGACTGACTACCTTTGTAAAGTCAACACCGGTCAAAGATACATCTCTGAAAGGACAGGTTGCGGTCTTTGCAGATGAGTCACCGATCGTAGCTGGAAACTATACGCTGGATGTCAGCGGAGCAGACAGTATTCAGATTTATTATGAGCCGGATGTGAAGTTTGAGGCAGGACTTTACAAAGGCGATACAAAGATGGAAGAGGGAACCATCGAAGGTGGAGCTTATACAGTAAAAGTTGGATTCGTAGATCAGCTTTCAGGAAAATATATTAAAAGCTCCAAGCTTCTTGGAGAACCGAAGTATACAGTCAGCATCAATGGAGAGACGCAGGAACTGACCGGAAAAGACGGGGCATCTCAGTCCATTGATGTGGAAGTAGACGGGGAGTCACTGGAATTGACGGCAGATGTCAATTACCTGAAAGATTATACAGACAGTGCATCCTATACGTTTAAGGTCTGCACGCTGGATATAAATGTGGACGCATTCAAGAGTGCAAATCTGAAGACGCTGGAAGACGGAGCAAATCAGATTACTGTAGAGGCAACGAGAAATGATCAGCCATTGACAAAAGAGCAGTGGGATGCCGCAACGCTGGACGTGGTAAGTGTAAATAAAGACGGAGAAGAATTTGGTATCCAGTGGGATGTGCAGAAGGGCAGTGAAGTCTCAACCTGGATCGTGACTCCGAAATATAAGAAAGGCGGTATGTTCGCAACAGAGACCGGTCAGGCAGATGTAACGATCAATGTATCGGCAGAAATCGACGGGGATGGTTACGGTAAGGCAGAAACGGTCAGTGTAAACATCAAGGATGATAAGAATATCGTAGATATCTGAAGCACTACTGGAAGCATATTGTAATATCACTTCTGCTTCTGATCCTTATTTTAGGATATGTGCCACCGTTTAAAAAGCGGTTTGCAAGAAGTATCAAGAAGCGTCCGAGTATCGAATGCAGTGCGGAGAAGATCGGACTTCGTGATAATGTCATGAAGGGAAATTTTGAGAAGGATCTTGCATCCAGACTGCTCCCATATGTACCGGAGACCGGAAGGCTGACGTTCTCACCGACTCCGGTGAAAAAAACAGCAAAAGTCCGGGCATCAGGAGGCGGAAGTATGCTGATTCTGAATACATCCGCTTTTGCAGGGAAAGAGGAGATCACATTTAACGGAATGTCCATTCAGGAGAATGAAAAGGGACATCACCGTATTTCCGCAAGTACCATTATTGTAGTAAGTACGCCAGAGTTTACATATACCTGTATCCCGAATGTGCAGAGAACTGCAAATGGCGAGATAAAAAGAGGAAAAAGAAAATAAAAGGCTATAGGAGGAAGAGAGTATGATTGCACCAACATTATTAGTAGGACTTGGAGGAACCGGATCAAAGATCGTATGCCGTGTATCTCAGATGGTTACGGAAGAGCAGCGGAAAAGGATCGGATTTGCAGTTTTTGATACGGATATCAATGAATTAAGAGAAATCCGTGAGGCGAATCCGTTTATCAAGACGATCCAGACCTCAACAAAGCTGACGGTCGGAGAGTATCTGAATATTGATACGCATGCAAGAGATGAGTGGTTCCCGGTGAACGGAATCCTGAACAGCAAATCCCTGACAGAGGGAGCCGGTCAGGTACGTGCGATTTCCAGACTGGCACTGGACACAGCGATCCGTGCGGGAAATATGGAGCCTCTGCATAATGCAATCGAGGAACTTTACAAGCTGGAGGGCGATTCCTCAGAACAGGCATTAAGAGTGGTCATTGTAAGTTCCCTGGCAGGAGGAACCGGATCAGGACTGATTCTCCCGGTTGCACTGTACTTGAAAAATTATCTTGCAACCAAATTTCAGGCAAGTGCCAATATTACAAGAGGATTCTTCATTCTTCCGGAAGTGTTCTATGAGGTAATCCGTGGACAGTCAGAGAGAAATAATCTGAAATGTAATGCTTATGCAACGTTAAGAGAGTTGGATGCTTTCTTATGAAAGGGGACGAGACTCTGCCGGAGAAGTATGAAAAGACGGTCAAGCTGGAGTTCCCGAGAGTCGGATCCAATGATGTGGAAGAGTATAATGTAAGACCGTATGATTCTGTTTCCTGTTTGATGCACAGAATACGGAAGGAAAGAAGCTGAACAGTTTTAACCAGTATCTGGATCATGCCGCCAACTGTATTTATTCTCAGTCCATCGGACCAATGAATAAGAGAAGTAACTCTTCAGAGGATAATACGATCCGTGAACTTTGTGCGGAACGTGGACGTAACCGTTATGCCGGTGCAGGTTCTGCAATGCTGATCTATCCATATGAAGATGTAAGAGAGTATATCGCACTGAACTGGACAAAAGAGTGTGTATCCAGTCAGTGGCTTGTATTTGACCGTATGTATAAGGAAAAATGTCTGGCTAATGCGGAGATGCGTGCACAGGGACTGAACCGGAGAGATATCAATGCGTCGGTAGATTATATTGAATCGATCAACCAGATGGCAAAGCAGAAAGATCCATTTGCATTATCGATTGAAAAAGCCTGCACGATCTACGACGAGGGTGGTTATAAGAAAGTCAACGATAAGTGGACAGAGTATGTCGGGCAGCTCAAGAAGTTTGTGAAGGACAGTACCATGAATGGTCAGATGGATCTGGATGCACAGAAGAATCTGGCAATGGGAATGATCAACGAGGTTGAGATTGGATCGAAGCAGGCAGCAGAAGAGCTTCAGGATGCGTACAGAGAGATGGAAAAGTATAAAGATATGGTTGTAAAACGAAGTGAAGATACTGCAAGAACCATTGCGTATTCGATCTTTAAGGCAAAGAACGACTCTATCACGAAGGAAAAACTGCCGCATCAGATGGAGACATATTTAAGAGATGAAGAAGGAAACTTTATCCATCCGAATGCAGTCCGTTATTTCCTGTATCAGGCACTGGAACTGATGAAAGCAGAGAAGGTTCTGGTAGAGAAAGAAAATGATAAAAAAGAAAAATCTTTTGATGGAATGTATGCAATTTTTGACAATACGAAGACGGATGATGAAATTGAAACTGTAGATCAGCTCACAGAGAGAAAGATTGATAAAAAGACGCAGCAGGAGTTTAAAGACAAGTTACGTTTTTATATCGGAGAGACAGATAAATACAGAACAAGCAGTGTTCTGGCAGAAGTTCTGGCAGAAGGAATCGATTATATTTCCAGTTTGTGTGAGGCGTTCCAGAATTTCTATACATCTTTCGAGAATCGTATCGAAGCACTGGATCGCAGAATTGCAGCCCTGTCCAAGAAATATGGCAATACAGCAGGAAGAACTTCCAGATATGTATGTGCGACACCGAACTGCTTCCAGAGACTGTTAAAAGAGATGCCTTATACAGGAAGCAGCATCACGATCGATAAAGAGCTTGCAGAGGAAATCTACAATAAGTACGTAACTATTCCATGCTCAAGGATAAACCGGAGAATGGTGGTTACTTTGAACAGATCTTTGATAATGGAATTATCGGCTATTTCAAGAAATCTCTGATGGAGATCTATGGAAGCACTGTCAACATGGATGTGCTGACTGCACTTGAAAAAGAAGCAAAATACGAGAAGAATGAATATGATGCAACCAGGATCGAGCAGTATGTAAAGAAGGTGATCGCAGAGACGAGAAACCTGTCGAATCCATTTATCGAGCGTCCGCTTGGTGAGCAGAAAGCACCGATTGCTGCATGTACATACAGTAAAGAGCTGGATCCGAAGGATGATTCACCGAGATCTATGTTGATTGCAAAAGAGCTTGGAAATTATGGCGGAACACCGGATGAGGATATTCCGTTGAATATGATCATGTTCTACCAGTCTATTTATGGATTGAGAGCAAATAAGCTGTCAAAATTCTCACCTGGATGTGCAGCAGAGGGTCGTTCAGATGGTGAGTATTATAAGGCATATTATGAGGTAGTAAGCCAGATTAAACCAAAGTCAGATAAGACACCGGTTATCACACCGCATATCGACAGAAACTGGCATATTGTATCTGCATTGCCGGATCTGGACGAGGAGAATCAGAGACGTCAGGAAAGAGAAATTTACCGGGCATTTGCACTTGGAATTATCTGTGATCTGGTTTGCTATAGTAAGATTTCAGAAGGAAAATATTTATATAGATTAGAGCTTAATGATCTTGAACCGGAAGAATTTGTGGTTTCTAATGGAACACCTTGTGATCATTATTATGAAGTACTGGATGCATTGACAATCAATCCGGTTGCTGTGCAGACGATTCTTTCTTATATGAAAGAGAAATTTGCAGATGAACGTAATAGTTCAGGAAAACTTGATTTTGAACATAGCTATTTAAGAAGACAGATTAATGAGCTTGCAAGTATAGAATATGGTAAAGATGGTTTATCTATTTTTGATGTTGCGTTATTGTTAAAGGTTTCAACGCCTTCAGCCGAGTTTGATAAAACTGTAGGTAAGGGAATTATGAGAGAAATTCTTACCCTGATTTATGAGTATGCACAGACAATGGTACTTGAGGCAGATTTAGACAGAATTTATGGAAAGTTTGTCTTAGAACAATTTGAAATGTTTGATAAAAATATAGATTGGTATATGGATAACTGGAAAGATAATTTCAGTGACTATATTAATGATTTGATGAGAATAGCTGTAAGCGATATTGAAAGAAAGAAACTGACAGATATTTATGAAAAAATGAGAAAAATCATGAAAGAATCAAGCAAAAAGAGAGGCTAGGGTCTTGAAAAGCATAGGAGAAGGCGGTGAATGACATGCATACAGTGATCATACTGAACAAGCAATCATCGGATCTGCTGAAAGACTTTCGCTTTCTGTATAAACCATTTGTGGATGAAGGAACGATTAGTTTCTGTGACTGGAATGAGGCGGGGACGGACCTGAAATCGGCTGTCCCTGATATATACAAATGTATCAAGGGAAAACCGGACTGGCGTGCAATCGTGCTGAATACGGATTCTATGGCAGTACATACGTCAGGACCGGTTGCAGATGAAAAAATCCATTTGATTTTCCGGGTGAGACGGTAAATGATACGGAAATCCCAAGAGAAAGTAATGTACCAATGATCCGTTTGTCACATATGTTGTGCGGATATCCTGCTGCAACAGTGAAAAATTTTGAAAAAGGGTTCGAGTATTATGATGAGAAGACCCTGAAGCGAGTCCGGGTGAGAGAGTCAGAGTTGACGGAGGATGAGGTTTACCAGTTGTCTCGGCGGTATCGTGACAGGCTGAAACCAATCTATCTGGATGTTCCGGTCTCTGAAGAAGTAAAAAAGCACAGGATGAATTAAATGAAAAATATGAGTTCAGTGATAATCGTCCGCAGGAATTGATCTTTATTGCGACCAGGAAGCATAAAAAGGATGAAGAACATATTTATGAGTCCTGGAAGACGCAGTTTGAAATGGAAAGTTCCAACTTCAGCAGCCGAAATAAATATCCGAATAACTGTAGATTCATATGCAGCAGTATTACCAATACAGAAAATAGTCTGTATATGAAGGAGCTGACAGAGTTCTGGGTTTCTGTTCTTACACTGGCAATCAACCGGATCCCGGCAAGTTCGCTGCAGGCATATCGTCTGTACAAACTGGGAATGGAAGCTTCAGAAGAGGAACTGGAACGGCTGCTGAATAAGCGATTGAACCGAATGGAGTCGGTCTATGATTTTGTTCAGGAAAGAATGAAAATGAAAGCAGAACTTTCCTTTGAGGAAGATGATATTCTTGTGCCGGAACAGAAGATACCGGTTCATTTTGATGGTTCATCAGGGAAAGAGTTGTATATCAATACTTCAAAGGTTGGATTGAGCAGAGATTGCCCAAAAGATGAATTATTTACCTGGATCATGGAGATCACAGAGAAAAAGCGTCAGATCAATCAATTCCTGAAAGCACCAAGACGTGCGATCGACAAAGCATCTCAGCATTTGAAAGGCAGAGCAGAAAGTTTCTTTGGTGATGAGTATAAGATGGATCAGTTTCAGGTGGAGGATCTTGAAGCAGAAATTGAAAGACTGGAGACAAACGTCCTGGAAAACAGCACCAGTGGACTGGTAGATGAAGCAAAATTTAAAGAGCAGATTGAAACAGTAGACAAAAAAGTGAAGAAGGATATTGTATCTCATATCAGAAGAAGTACGGCAGTTCAGGTTGGATGCTGTCTTCTGTTAGTGTACCTGTTGGGATTTGTGCCATATTGGATCTCTGCAGCCAAATTGGGAGGAAGTCAGTTCGGTTCGGCGGTTGTGGTAGCGTTGGCTGCACTTGCAGTGGCGGCAGCAGGCGGAATTGCAGCACTTTTCATTCTACGGCACAGAGTCGGATGAGTATGGAAGAATATAATCATGTGATCCACACGATGGTAAATAATGTCAATGCATCAGCAGATGAATTTGGAAAATATTTTACAGCGGTATGTACTTATATGAAGGCACAATCGATCCGGGCAGGGATCAAGCTGAAAAGTGAATCGATCTCTTCCGCACAGTTCATACTCAGGGCACATAAGCAGGCGTTGAAAAGTTCTATAGAAAGAGATGAGGAAGTGGCTGCATCCTATGGGATCAGGCGGGTGGCAGAAGTTGAGAAAAATATTACTTCTTTCTTCCATGAAGAAAAACTTCCAAAGGATAATGCACTGTATTACTATGAGACAGATAAATCCGATGTAGGTATTCCGCTGAATGAGGCGGGAGACCTGGTGAGAGCACCGTATAAGTTTGTTGCCAAACTAAAACTGGAACGAGAAGATCTGTACGATGAAGTGAAAGGAGAAGTATGATGTTTATACGAATGCTGCAGTTTTTAGCACAGGCGATTCCTTTTATTTTATTGTGTCTGGCAGCGAGAAAAGCAAATCTGAATAAAATTGACAGAGGAAGACAGGTCTTGATGCCGTTTATTGCATTGCTTTACTGTACGATCGTAGCAGTGATCTTAACGCAGTTCCATTCCCTGCTGATCGAAATTATGGGGTGGATATCAGGATTCCTTCCATTTTTATCAAATGCAGGGATAAGTCATTATATGAATCTGTTCAATCTATTGATTGTAGTTATATTTCTTGTGCTGAAAGGGATTTTCCTTCCTATTTTGAACAAGACATGGAAGTCTAAAAACCTGATGCAGCTAACCTCCGGGAATTTCTATGAATATGAAGAAGACCTGGATAAATGGCTGTTGAAGAAAGAATATGAGCAGGTAAAGACTTATTGCAATGGAATTTATTATGCAGCACTTGGAGCATCTGTTCTGATTTTTGTATTGGGACAGATGTACCCGAAGATGGCATTTGCACAGACACCATGTTATCCGGTTTTTGGAGTGCTGGTATTGGGGGAAGTGATCAATTATCTTTCCGGAATTAGCAGAACAGAATTTATTGAAGATGTCCTTGGAGAAGATGAGGAGTCTTTTAAAGTTGCAAATTATGGCTTGCTGAAAGATATTTTAAAAGATTTATTTGGAGAGCGTGTCTTATATGATGCAACTGTGGACAGTGGGCTTGATGTATCTTCAGTTTTGAGACACTGGAGGAGATGAAGAAATCAGAAAATCAGGCCATCCGCAATCTGGCAGGATATTTCACAAAGCTAAAGGAAAGCGGTCAGGATGTAGAACCAAACTATGTAAAAAGTTGTGTTAATCTGATCTGTGGACAGAGTACTTTGTTCTGTAATCCGTTTTACAGAGACCTGACTCATTATCTGATGTTTCCGATTATGGGGCAACTGATGAGATATAAAAATGTCTGGTGATCATGGGAAGAGATTCAGCAACGGAAGATGTAAAAGAATGGCTGGAGCAGGGAATCTTTGAAAATGTAAATACAGGCAGTCTGTGGAAAGTCGGGGTGCTGGAGAATGAAAATCCGGAAATTGACGAGCCGGATATCGGAATCCTTAAATTCAGTGATCTGTATAACCTTCGTCTGCAGAGAAACCACAGTGATTTTTTAAGCCGTGTCGGATTTGTATTTATTGTAGAACCATCCCGCTTGCTGGCATCCGGACAGGCTGGAGTCAGCCTTTTGGTTCATCGTTTTGATGAAAGTAAAGAGCCGGTTGTGTATGCTGCATGCGACAGAAACTGTGACGGGCTGGTTGATGCACTGTCTCATGTACTGAAGACTACGATTACAGAAGTAACAGCCACACTGAAAAGTGCGGCAACGACTTCTATTATGTGCTGGAATGCAGAAGGGGATTATATGCATCACCGGATTTTCTCCAATGTATCCCGTTATCTTGGTATGGTACAGAGATCAATGCAGTGGCATTGAAGTATCAGATTGCCAATACAAAATGGATCAGCAGTGAGAAATTCCCGGTTATGGATATGAAATGGATCGCGGGACAGTACTACAAAAAGATCTGTAATTATACAGATCTGCCAGTGAGTCAGGAGTCTTCAACAGAGCGTTCATGTTGG
>ENA-OQDF01000758-OQDF01000758.1-human-gut-metagenome-genome-assembly--contig:-NODE-758-length-13439-cov-1.999850_pt1 | contig 13439 bp, 17 predicted proteins | sample MGYA00242769_ERZ504597 | MGnify/ENA primary metagenome ERZ504597 (study PRJEB26092, sample SAMD00036305) | human gut metagenome | host: Homo sapiens | study: EMG produced TPA metagenomics assembly of...
CACACCTGCGGCGATTCCTACTACCGTAACTACAATTCCTACCGCAATCCCTGCTGCACCGGCTAGCCCCATTGCTTTATATGCTTTTTCATTCATATCCTGATCCCCCGTTTTCTATTTTGCTCCGTACTGTTCATAATATGCATCGATTGCTTTTTTAATGTATCATCGATCACAACTTCCCGTCACATTCTTTGTTATACAGACACTCTACAACTTCTTCCATTGTTACGATAGCAGCCGTATCGAATCCATACAGGTCTTTGATCTCATCCAATGCACATTTCTCGCCGCCTTTTCCTACTTCCATACGGTTCAGGGATACCATCAGACCTACGATTGTTACATCTGCGGCACCTTTTACTTTTGGTACGGTCTCTTCCATGGACTTTCCTGATGTTGTCACATCTTCGATCATGATCACACGGTTTCCGTCTTTTAACTTGCTTCCGAGAAAGCTTCCTTTATCGGCACCATGATCTTTTTCTTCTTTACGGTCAGAACAATAGCGTACTTCTTTTCCGTAAAGATCACTGTAAGCAATTGCCGTGACCACTCCAAGCGGGATTCCCTTGTATGCAGGTCCGAACAACACGTCGAAATCATCTCCATAGGTATCATGGATTGCCTTCGCATAATACTGACCTAATTTTTTCAGCTGTGATCCTGTTACATAAGCTCCGGCATTCATAAAGAACGGTGATTTTCTTCCGCTCTTTAATGTAAATTCTCCAAACTTGAGCACATCGCTCTCTACCATAAATTCAATAAACTCCTGTTTATAACTTTCCATTTTGATTCCCTCCATATATTTCAGACTCTGTGCGTCTTATTTATTGCATAATAATTCCATTTAATTCTATCATAAGAAAATCAGTTTTTCAATTCACGTCAGAAAAAAGAACAGTATATACACGTAATCATTACATAATCTTTGTCTCTTCCAGCTTTTCTGCAAATACCTCGTTCATCCGGATTACCGGTTTGCGCAGAAGCAGTCCTAGAATCAATGACAAAAGCAGGAAGATTCCCAGCTTCCCAAGTTCCGTCCAGTATGTCATACCATACATTCCGCCAATCGTCTCCCTGAATGCCGCCATACTATGAACAAATGGCAGTAACGGATATACTGCTTTGAAGAACGCCGGTGCCACTTCAATCGGGAATGTTCCTCCGGAACCTGCCACCTGCATGACCAGAAGTACAACACTGACTGCTTTTCCGATATCTCCGAATGACACCGTCAGTGTATAAATGATATTCACATATACGATGCTCGAGAACCATCCTGCCAGCATAAACAAGAACGGATGCTTACACTGGATGCCCAGATATAACAGATCTCCCAGACAGATCAGAGTGCTCTGCAGCAGACCGACGATCAGGAAGATGAGATAACGGCCCAGGTATTCCTGATGTGGTTTTACTTTCTTCAGACCTTCGGTACATTTTGTCGAAACACCTGTCTTTAACATGGCAACCAGTACGATTCCGCCGATCCAGATCGACAAGGTGGAATAGAACGGTGCATCGAAGAACCATAATTTTCAATCTTATAGACCTGATTCGTCTTCAGGCTTACCGGTGCTGCCAGGAACTCTCCGATCACACTGGAATCCCCGGAGATCAGTTCTTCCAATTGTGAAAAGTCTCCGCCTGACTGCATCTGACTGATCTTTCCTGTTGTCTCACTGATCTTTGCGGATGCCTTATCCAACAGCTTGCAGGAATGATCCAGTGCCTTATTGATCTGTGTCAGATCTGCGGAAGCCGAAGATGACAGATCATAGACTCCATCCACACTTGCATCCAGCTGATCCATCAGACTGCCCAGACTGCTGCTGGTATCTCCCATGGATTTGGAAAGCTTATCCAAACTGTTTTTTACATTCTTTTCATAGTCTGATTTCACATTTGCAAGACTGTCCGCACTTTCTTTTACCAGTTTATCCAGCTCTGCCTTATTCTGGATTGCTGTGCCGGATGCGTCTGTCAGAGAGGATGCCGTGCTCTGTAACTGATTCTTAAGCTCTGTCTGTGTTGCGATTGTCTCACCGAGCTTCCCTGAAATGTTGCCGAGCAATGCATTCAGTTTCGTATTGCCAATTCCGCTCACTTTATCTGCCATATCATCTATCGAATTCTGCAGTGACTGATAGGCGGCTGTTACCTTTTCCACGCTGGATGCCAGAGTGTTCAATGTCGCCGCTACATCTGCCGCACTCTGTGAATTGGATGCAAATGCGGAATCAATGATCCCGGACATCTGTGAATAAAATTCCTTTCCGGAATTCAGTGCCGCATTTACACCATCCGTTGCACCGCTGATCGTTCCTTCAATTCCGCTGAATGATTTCTTTGTCGTCTTCAGGGCATCTGTTGTCTTATCCGAACGGTTCTGTGTCTCTTTCAGAAATGTGCCTGTCGTATCCAGAAGCTGCTGTGCAGATGTCGTCATTCCCGCAAAGGAACTTAATGTCGCAGATGCCACATTCAGGTCCGAACCGATCTGGTCCAGATTATTTGCCAGATTCCCTGCAATGGATTCTACTCCATTCTGATCTGCCACATTGGTAACTGCTTTGAAAGAAGCAATAACCGTATCACTGATCGTTTCAATAAATACTTCATTGACCTGTCTCTGGATCGCGCTTGCTCCTTTATCTGTAACCTTCGGTGCGATCGCATTTTCTTTTGCATTCGAATAGTATGTGATACTTGGTTTACTGATATTTTCAGAGAACAGACTCATCATATCTGTACTGAAGTTTTCCGGTATCACGATCGCCGCATAGTATTTTCCGGATTTTACTCCGGATACTGCTTTTTTCTTGCTGGTAAATACCCAGTCAAGCTGCGAATTACTGCGAAGCGATGTCAGTACCTGATCTCCCATATTCAGTTCGAGCGGAATCAGGCTGCCTTCATACCCCTTATCCACGCTTGTCACCGCAACTTTTAAGTTCCTGTATTTTTATATGGATCCCAGCTTGCTGCAATATTAAACCAGGCATAAAGGCAGGGAACAACGGTGATCCCCATAATGACGATCATAGCGATCACATTATTTTTAATCCGTTTTATATCCCTCCGGAAAATTTCCCATATATTTTTCATACGCCTTTTTCCTCCTTTATTCCCCGTATCAGATCTTCTGTTGTCATTCCTGTGGCAGCAAGCTGTTTTAACATCTTATCGTGTATATATTCTACACAGATCAGATACAGTGCAAGCGCGATCAGCGATACGATCCATAACACCAGAAATACCAGTTTGGATTCCAGGCTGAACATCAGTATCAGGAAAATGAGCGGGATAATGATCATTCCAAGGAATCCAAAGCGGATCATCTTCGGATAACGCTTCTCGAATTTTTCTGATCTTTCCATGAATTCCTGTTTCCACTCATCATCTTCCATTAACGTCTTCATCATCATGGTCAGTTCCGGCCGTTTCCGCTCTGCTGTTTCCGTCTCTCCCAGCATCAGTTCTGTCTCTGACAGCCGCTTATCGAACAAATGATTCAGATTCATAAGCAGCGGACGAAGTACCAGACCGATGAAAATCGATATCGGGAAGAAGATTGCCAGTATTCCCAGATATTTCCAGATATTCGCTCCATACATACCGGCAATGCATTCACGCATTGCACTGATTCCATATGTGAAAGGAAGCAGCGGATGAAGTTTCTGGAAAAATGCAGGTGTCATCTCGATCGGATATGTTCCTGCCGATCCCGGGATCTGTAAAATAACCAGTACAACTCCCAGTGCTTTTCCAATATGCTTGAACGTAAGCGCCAGCGCATAGATCAGATTTACATAGATAAAGGAACAGAAGATGCCTACACATACGAATGCGACCGGGTGTACGCATTGTACTTTCAGAAGTACAATATCGCCCAGACACACGATCAGACCCTGTACCAGGCCTACCGCCATGAATAACATCCATCTGCCAAAATAAGCCTGTGATGCCGTAAATCTGTGAATCTTCCCGTCTCTATCCACTTCCTGTTTCAGAATGGATACCAGGATCAGTCCGCCTACCCACAATGCCAGATTGGTATAAAACGGTGTCATACCCGATCCATAATTTCCACATCATACAATACTTTCGACTGAATACTTACCGGCGAAGACATAAAACCGGCAATGGAATCCGCATCAATCCCCTCCAGAGAGGTCAGTTTCTGATACATCTGTGAACTTTGCAGTGCTCCCAGATCGTCCTGAACCGAAGCCAGTGATTCATCTACCGCTTCAGCACTTCTTTTGTCTGTCCCAGTGCCGAGGCACTGTCTTTCAAGCTGCTGTTGAGCTGATTCAGGATACTCTTCATCTGTTCAACCGTTGGTTCTACACCATCCAGTGTTGAGGACAGGCTTCCACTTAATGAAGCCAGACTGTCCAGTGACTGGTTCAATTGCGGCATTAATGTCTGTGCAAAATTACTGCGGTAATCCTGCAGACTTTCCTTGCTGTCTTTTGCAAGCTTTTCCAGAGATGTCCGTGTACTCTGCGCTGTTGTCACTGCATTCTGAATTCCTTTATTGCCATTCTTCAATGAAGCCACCAGCCCCTGAAGGGACGCATTCTGGCTCTCCAGTTCGGAAATCTTTTGTGCGATCAATGCCGAAAACTGCTGTGATAATTCTGTATTTCCCTGAATCTGTTCATTCAGCGCTTTTAACTGACTCAGTAATTCCTGATTCCTGGTAAGGAGAGTGGATGCTGTTGTCAGGCTTCCGTCTACTGCTGTCAGAGCCTGTCCTGCCTTCGTCTCGAATATGCCCAGTTTTGCCGATGCAGACACATAAGTATTATTCAGAAGCGTCTCGCCGTTCGACATACTATCCGAGAACTGTGTCGAAAATATTCCTACTGCTGTTCTTGTGTCTGAAAGTACCGTTCCGCTATCTGAAAGTGTCTGCACTCCCGATTTTGCCGATGCATTGACCTGATCCAGTGTTTTCACCGCATTCTGGATTACTTCATCTGACTTATCCACCGTTTTCTGAAAATTTTCCAGCACTTTGTTATATTCTTCCAGATTCTTCCTTGTCTCTGCAACCGCCCGGATCAGACTCGAATTTCCCTCCGTCACTCTTCCTGCGATATCTCCTGCTTTTTCACTCAGCAGCTTTGAAATGGATTCTGCCGCCACCGAAGAAAAGGTGTCATTGATCTCCTGCTGGATCGTGCCTGCACCTGTATCTGTGATCTTCGGGGCGATCGCATTTTTCTTCTCATTAATATAATAATCCAGCTCCGGCTGTTTGATATCTCCCGATAAAATGCTCAGAAGCGATTCGCTGAAATTATCCGGTATTACGATCGCCGCATAATATTTTCCGGATCTTACTCCCTTTTTTGCTTCTTTTGCATCTACAAACTTCCAGCCAAGCTGGTCATTTTTCTTCAGATTGTCTACAATATTTTGTCCTGCGTCCAGTGACATCTGCTCACTGTCGGCACCTTTATCCTCATTGGCAATCGCTACCTGAATTCCTTTGGTATTCCCGTACGGTCCATATTGGCAGCGATATTAAACCATGCATAAAGAGACGGCAGTACACTGATTCCAACCAGGATCAGTACCGCCGCACGGTTACGGAATAACCGGCCGAGATCTCTTTTGAAAATCTGAAATGATTTCTTCATCCACACATCCTCCTTTGGTATCGTCATATACATATCAGTATAACAAAAACATTTCTGAAAATCTACTCAAAAAACTGACTGTCAGTCATGTTTTTATTATAGCATTTGCCATACAGGCACCCGTATTTTTACCGTTCACGGTTTTTCTTATATTTTCCTTACATATTTCCAAGAAAAAAGAGACATTGCCGATAGCAGTGTCTCTTTATCATTATTTTACAATACCAACCATATCTTTCACGGATTCAAATCCATTTTTCTTCATATATGCTTCGATTCCGTCAATGATCTCTATTGTTGCATTTGGATTATAGAAATTCGCGGTTCCCACAGATACTGCGGATGCTCCCGCAAGGATCATCTCGATTGCATCTTCCGGTGTAGCAATTCCTCCCATTCCGATAATCGGAATATTGACCGCCTGCGCCGTCTGGTATACCATACGGACTGCGATTGGATGTACAATCGGTCCCGATACGCCGCCGGTCTTATTAGCTACCGCAAATGTTCTGCGATTGATATCAATCTTCATTCCCGTCAGGTATTGATCAGAGACAATGCATCCGCACCACCGGCTTCTGCCGCCTTTGCGATCTCTGTAATATCCGTAACATTTGGTGTCAGTTTCATGATGATCGGCTGTTTTGCGATCTTTTTGATCTGAGCCGTCAGTTCTTCTACATGCTTTGCGTCCTGTCCAAACGCAAGGAATCCCGCATTTACATTCGGGCACGAGATATTGATCTCCATCATATCGATCGGCTCATCCGCCAGCCGCTCAACAACCGCAAGATATTCCTCCGGCGCATGCCGCAGACATTCACAATGATCTTTGTATCATATTTCTTCAGAAACGGAATATCTCTTTTGCAGAACAGATCGATTCCCGGATTCTGAAGTCCAATCGCATTCATCATCCCGCCGTAAACTTCAGCTACACGTGGTGTCGGATTACCCGGCCACGGGACATTTGCGACTCCCTTGGTCGTCACCGCTCCGAGACGTTCAGATCGACAAACTCACCGAATTCTTCTCCCGAACCAAATGTACCGGAAGCCACTGTAACCGGATTCTTCCACTCTACGCCGGCAATATTTACTTTCATATCCATTATAAATCCACCTCCGTAGATAAGAATACTGGTCCGTCTTTACAGATTCTCTTGTTATTCACGTTGCTGTGTGCATCTTTTTCCTTTGTCTTGCAGACACATGCCAGACAGGCTCCGATTCCGCATGCCATTCTCTCTTCCAGAGAAATATAACATTCGATCCCCTTCTCTTCTGCATAAGTCTTGATCGCCCGCAGCATTGGTGTCGGTCCGCATGCAAATATCATATCTGCATCCAGATTCTGCTCACGGATAGCATCCATGACATTCCCTTTTGTTCCTACACTTCCGTCTTCTGTGGAAATATATAAGGTCCCGTTCTGTTCAAATTCGTCTTTCAGGAATGTATGTGCATCTCTGTAGCCGACAACAATCTGCTTTTCTTCGCACTGCATCTGTTTGGCAAGTTCCAGGATTGGCGGAACACCGATTCCTCCACCCATCAGGAATACTTCTTTCCTTCTGCTTTCTCATATGGAAATCCATTTCCCAGAGGTCCGATCACCGGCACAGTATCTCCTGCCTTTAATTCCGAGAACTGTTTTGTTCCGGTCTTTTCTCCGGTTACACGGTATACCAGTCTTAATTTTTTTCCCTCTTTATCTATTTCACAGATACTGATCGGACGCGGAAGTAATTTGCTTGCATCTGCCGTGTATACAGATACAAACTGTCCCGGTCTGGCAGTCCGTGCTGCTTCTGTCTCAATCCACAGACTGTAGATCCCGTCTGCCAGCATCTCCTGTGACAGAACTTCGCCTGTTCTTTCTTTTTCTCCATCTTCCTTTATCTCCTGTTAAGATTACTCTGTCATACGTTTTTATCTGTCTTTTTTGTCAGATAGACCTTATCTGTTCTCAAGTGCTCCTTTGATATCTGCTACCATAGTCTCAACTGCTGCTCTGGATGCATCACCAAAGTTCTCAGCTCCAAACTTTGCATACTGCTCCTGCTTGTATGCCGCAATGATTCCTCTTGAAGAGTTCACGATTGCTCCAAGTCCATCCTCATTAAAGAAGTGTACCAGATCTTTTCCTTTTCCCCCCTGTGCACCGTAGCCAGGAACCAGGATATATGCCTTCGGCATTACTTTTCTAAGTACTTTTCCCATCTCCGGATAAGTTGCTCCAACTACTGCTCCTACATAACTGTACTCATCACCCATGACTTCTGATCCCCATGCAGCCACTTTCTCTCCGACCAGTTCATACAGCGGACGCCCATCAATCTTCTGATCCTGGAATTCTCCACTGGATGGATTGGAAGTCTTAACAAGTACAAAGATTCCCTTCTTTTCTTCTTTACATACATCCAGGAATGGATTGACTCCGTCTGAACCAAGGTATGGATTGACTGTTACAAAGTCTTCGTCAATGGTGCATATGTCTTGCTTCCTACTTTCACTTTTCCAATATGACCAACCGCATAAGCTGCAGATGTAGAACCAATATCTCCTCTTTTATATCTCCGATGACAACCAGTCCTTTTTCCTTACAGTAATCTACCGTCTTCTTAAATGCCGCAAGTCCCGGAAGACCGAATTGTTCATACATCGCGATCTGTGGTTTTACTGCCGGGATCAGATCATACGTCTTATCTACGATTTCTTTATTGAACTGCCAGATTGCTTCAGCGGCACCTTCCAGCGTCTCACCATACTCTGCAAACGCTTTCTGCTGAACCTGTTCCGGAATGTAGTTTAACATTGGATCCAGACCTACTACGATCGGTGCTCCTGTCTTCTTTATGTTGGCTACTAACTGATTAATCAATGTCTTTTCCTCCTATTTTACATGTATCATCTTAATTTTACATTATTTATATTTTACCATAAGGCATACTAAAAGGAATGCCTAACTGCATTCCCTTCCAAACTCTTCTTCTGCCATGTCATTGCCGGCACACCATTACTTCATCTGTGCCTTTACTGTCTCTACTGCTTTTTCAAGCTGGTTATCTGCATCCGGATTTTCTTCATCGCTCTGGTACTTGATTTTTACATCCGGTGTAATTCCTTTTCCATTAATGCTTCTTCCCTTTGGAGTAAAATACTCTGCAATCGTAAGTTTTACAGCTGTTCCGTCATCCAGATCAAAAATCTGCTGTACAACACCCTTTCCATATGTCTGGGTTCCTACAATCTTACCGATTCCATAATCCTGGATTGCACCGGAGTAGATTTCTGATGCGCTGGCACTGTTACCATTTACCAGAACTGCCAGCGGCTTGGTAACTGATGCTCTTCATCAGATTTCATCTCTGTCTTTTTGCCATCTTTGTCTTCTGTATAGACGATCATTCCCTTTGGCAGCATCAGATCCAGCATATCACATACCGTACTGAGTGAACCTCCCGGATTATTACGCAGATCCACCACTAATCCTGTCATTCCCTGCTTCTCAAGATCATCCAGTGCTTCTTTGTACTGATCATAGGTTACTGTATCGAATTCAGACACTCTGATATAACCGATCTTGTCATCCATCAGCTTATACTCTATTGTCTGTGCCTGCACAGTGTCTCTTGTAGCAGTCACAGTTACCTCCTCCGCATTTTCTCCTCTTAATACGGTAAGTTCTACTGTTGTTCCTTTTTCGCCTTTTATTTTACTTACAACTTTCGAAAGGTCTTTTCCTGTTACTTCTTTTCCTTCTACCTTATATAGGATATCATTGTCCTTAAGTCCAGCTTTTTCAGCCGGAGAATCCTTATATATCTGAACCAGGGTAATCACTCCTGTCTCCGTGTTCTGAGACATCACAGCACCGATTCCGGAATATTCCCCACCGGTCGATTCATATAATTCTTTCGTCTCTTTCTTGTTATAATATACCGAATATGGATCATTCAGCCCATTGATATAGCCTTTATAGATCCATCTTCCAGATTCTTCTCTTTTACGTCCCCCATATAATGCTTCCTGACCAGGTTCTGTAATTCCGATATCTTATCCTCTGTTTTGGATGTGATATCGCTGCTTCCACTATTTACTTTTAATCCGCAGGACACAAGTCCCGCTGCCAATAACATAGCAAGGGCGCCACAAAGCGCCCCTTTCAAAAAACTATTTCTGTTTTTCATTTATCTGCCTCTTACTATGATCTGTCTTTTATTACAGATAGTTTGCCGGATTGACCGGTGTTCCATTCAACATTACCTGAAAATGAAGATGCGGTCCGGTCGAATTACCAGTTGTTCCCACTGCCGCAACATTCTGTCCTTTGCTGACTTTCTGCCCTGCACTTACATAAATCTTACTGCAATGCATGTAATATGTCAGCAGACCGTTACCATGATTGATTACCAGCAGATTTCCTGCATTTCCTGCATATCCTGCTGAGATCACAGTTCCTGCTGCCGCTGCATAGATTGGTGTTCCTGTTGCAGCTGCAAAATCAATTCCTTTATGATTCGTGCTTGCTCCTGCAATCGGCTGTGTTCTATAGCCAAATGGACTTGAGATATACCCGGCCGGACAAGGATGGGTAAACGTTCCATTCCCTGATACAACCGGCGAACCGGCAGAACTTGAAGATGAACCTGTATTCTTAGATGCCGCTGCTGCCTGCGCTTTTTTCGCTGCTGCCGCTGCTTCGGCTGCCTTCTTTTTGTTTTTCTCAGCTGCGGCTGCCGCTGCTTCTAACTGAGCCAGCTTATTCTTTGTATCGCCAAGTTCACTGTCCAGCTTCTGTATCTCGCTTTGTTTGCTCGTCAGCAGCTGATTGACATTATCCTGTTTTGCGATCAGATCATCCTGCATTGTCTGCAGTTGTTTGTATTCTTTCTGAAGCTCTGCTTCCTGATTCTCCACATCTGTTACAACCTTCTGAAACTCCACCAGCATATTTCTGTCATAACCAGATATCGTACTGATATATTCTGCATTATTCAGAAATTCTCCGATTGATTTAGAAGAGCATAAGATTTCAATAAATCCGGTATTTCCGTTCTCATACATAAAACGGATTCTCTTTTTCATGCTTTCATACTGGTCATTTTCATTTGCTTTTGCAAGAATCAGCTCGTCTTCTTTATTCGAGATTTCACTTTCCTTATCCGAGATTTTTTTCTTTGTCTTTTCCATCTCATTTACCAGATTACTCAGTTGATTGGCAAGAGATGTCTTCTCACTCTCGGCAGTTTTTTTCTTATTCTCCAGCTCTTCTGCTTTTTTCTTTGTATCATCTATCTCAGTTGCATACGCCGGCATGAACATTCCACATGTAAGTGCCATTGTCAGCAGAAGACTTATCCTCTTCTTTCTATTTATCATATGTCGTTCCTTTCCGGATCAGAAGCATTATACTTTCAAATGCTTGCGGATTGTAAAGAAACTTCCAACAAAACCGATTCCCACACCTAATGCGATTCCGATTGGAAGCAATGTTCTGTAAACAGTTGCTACCGGAAGGAAGTCTATAATGTTATTCAGCAGGCTGAATTTTGTCATAATATATGTAATTACTTTATCATACATAAAGTACAGAAGTACCAGCGGAATAACCGCTCCTACAGCTCCAATGATCAGACCTCGATTACAAACGGAGCACGGACGAATCCGTCTTTTGCGCCGATATACTTCATGATCGCAATCTCTTCACGTCTTACTGTAATACCCATAGTAACCGTATTACTGATCAGGAATACAGATACTGCAAGCAGAATTGCAATAATTGCTACGGACACATAGCCCACCAGCTTATTCACGCTCGACAACGTCTTTGCTACCACATCTGATTTGTTGACTTTACGTACGCCTTCCAGTGATTTTGCAAAAGATACAACGCTCTTCTGCTTTGACACATCCGAAAGATAAACTTCATAGTTGTCAGAATTTGCAAGCGGGTTATCACTCTTAAATCCTTCCGCCAGATCGCTGGACTCTCCAAAGTACTGACCTTTGAACTTGTTCCATGCTTCGTCTGAACTTACATAATTCACTTTCAGTACGCCGTCCTCTTTCTTAAGCTGGGCACCAATCGAATCTTTCTGCTCCTGTGTTGTATCTTCGTTGAAAAATACTGTGATCGCCACACCTTCTTCTGCTTTTTCCACGATATAATTAAAGTTCATTACCATGGAATAGAACAGTCCAAACAGGAAGATGCATGCCGCCATCGTTGCAATCGAAGCAATGGAAAACATCTTATTTCTGCGGATGTTCTTAACTCCTTGTTTCATCGAATATCCTATTGTACTAATTCTCATGCTTGTACCCACCTTTTTTCTCGTCGCTTACAATGACACCTTTTTTCATTGTAACAACCCGCTTCTGCATTTCGTTCACGATTTCCTGGTTATGCGTAACGACCAGAACTGTAGTTCCTCTGTCGTTTGCTTCTTCCAACAGCTTCATAATCTCCCATGAATTTGTCGGATCCAGGTTACCGGTAGGCTCATCTGCAAGCAGAATTGCAGGTTCATTCACGATTGCTCTTGCGATTGCAACTCTCTGTTGCTCACCACCGGATAATTCCTTTGGAAATGCCTTGTATTTTTGGGCAAGCCCTACCAGTGACAATGCCGCCGGTACTTTTTCTTGATAATTCTTGTAGATGTCTCTGTTACTCTCTGTGCAAACGCAATATTTTCATAGATATTGCGATCCTTTAACAGACGGAAATCCTGGAATACAACACCGATATTTCTTCTGTACATCGGCACTCTCCGATGTTTCATACGGCTTAAGTTATTACCATTTACGATAATTGTTCCAGATGTAGGCTCCAGCTCTTTCATGATAAGTTTAATCAACGTAGACTTACCAGATCCGCTGTCTCCCACGATAAACACAAATTCACCCTGTTCAATCTTCAGATTGATTCCATTCAGGGCTGCAACCCCTTTTGAGTACTCTTTCGTTACTTCTCTTAGTTCAATCATAAGTTCCTCCTGATTATTAATACTCCAGCGACTCCATATACTTCATATACTTCACTACCATAAGTGCGATTTTAAATGTAATGGCGTCTTCAAACACACGCAGATCCAGACCGGTACTCTTCTGCAGTTTATCCAGTCTGTATACCAGTGTATTACGGTGTATATATAATTGTCTGGATGTTTCTGATACGTTCAGATTATTCTCAAAGAATTTATTGATCGTTATCAATGTCTCCTCATCAAAATCATCCGGCGATTTTCCCTCAAAAATCTCACGTATGAACATCTTACAAAGTGGAATCGGCAGCTGATAGATCAGACGTCCAATTCCCAAAGCACTGTATGCAATAACGCTGCGTTCACTGAAGAATATCTTACCAACATCAAGAGCTAATTTGGCTTCTTTATATGATTTTGAAACTTCTTTGATATCACCGACAACTGTTCCATATGCTATCAGAATATCTTCTTCTCCATCTTCTTTCAGGAGCGTATACATATTCTCCGCAATCTTCTCCAGTTCCGCATGGCCATCATTCGGTTCCAGTTCCTTTACCACGATAATATTCTTCTCATCAACAGCTGTCACAAAATCCCTGGTACGGTTACCAAGAAGTGTTCTCACGTTGTCGAGCGCATTCGTATCTTTTTCATGCTTTGTTTCAATAATAAAGATAACACGTCTTACTTCTGTGTCAATATGTAATTTCTTAGCACGGTTGTAAATATCTACCAGCAGCAGATTATCCAGCAACAGGTTTTTAACAAAATTGTCCTTATCA
>ENA-OQDF01000759-OQDF01000759.1-human-gut-metagenome-genome-assembly--contig:-NODE-759-length-13425-cov-5.880508_pt1 | contig 13425 bp, 20 predicted proteins | sample MGYA00242769_ERZ504597 | MGnify/ENA primary metagenome ERZ504597 (study PRJEB26092, sample SAMD00036305) | human gut metagenome | host: Homo sapiens | study: EMG produced TPA metagenomics assembly of...
AGGGGATCGGGGAGAAACTGACCAGGATCACTCAGGTGCCGGACTGTTTTGTACTGATCGGTAAGCCCGGAATCAATGTTTCCACCAAAGCTGCCTATGAGAGCTTCAGCTGGATAAGATTTCTTCTCATCCGGATATTGACGGGATGATAGGAGATATAGAACGTGGAGATCTTCTGGCAATGACACAGAAGATGGGAAATGTTTTTGAGCCGGGAATTATAGAGAAATATCCTGTAATTGGCGAAATCAAAGCACTGATGGAGAGTCATGGTGCGTTAAAGGCGATGATGAGTGGAAGTGGTCCTACAGTGTTCGGAATCTTTGATGATCGTGAGAAGATGGAGGCGGCAGCAGAAGGTTCTCAGAGAGAGCCGGCTGGCGAAGACGGTTTTTGCCACAGAAGTAACGAAAGCAGGAGGGAATACAAATGACAAGTGATTTTTCAGTAAATATGAATGAATATCTTCCATTAAGGGATGTGGTTTTTAATACGCTGCGTCAGGCAATCCTGAAGGGCGAACTGAAACCTGGTGAGAGACTGATGGAGATTGCGCTGGCAGAGAGACTTGGCGTGAGCAGAACTCCTATCAGAGAGGCAATGCGTAAGCTGGAGCAGGAAGGTCTGGTAGTGATGATCCCGAGACGTGGTGCCCAGGTTGCCAATATCACAGAGAAGGATCTGAATGATGTTCTGGAGGTCCGTATTGCTCTTGAGAATGTAGCTATTGAGAAAGCATGTGCCCGTATGACTGAAGAAGAAATGAGGAGACTCTGGCTTGCTGCCAAGGAGTTTGAACATACGATCGCAGAGGGAAATCTTGTTAAGCTTGCGGAGGCTGACGTTGCATTCCATGAGGTTATTTATCAGGCTTCTGATAATAAGAGGCTGATCCAGGTACTCAATAATATGCGTGAGCAGATTTATCGTTATCGTGTAGAATATCTGAAAGAAGGTGAAACACGAGATGTTCTGGTGAAGGAACATGAGGAACTGACAAAGGCGATCAGAGAGCGTGACGTAGAACGCGCGAAACAGCTTTCTTTCCAGCATATCGAGAATCAGAGAATGGCTATCATGCGTTCTATTGAGGCTGAGGATGCAGAACGTGAGCGTGCAGAGAAAGAGAAATCCAGGGGACACAGATAAGAATGGTATAATATCTGAATATCGGGAAATTCTAAGAGAGGCGGGATGCCTCTCTTTTTTTGCGCATCCATGTGTGTAAGTGGGTTTATGAATATTGCCGACTGGCAACAGATCTGTCTGGTACATCGAAAACGATGTACCGGTATGAAACGAGGTGGGAAATTATTGAAGAAACTGGAAGAGTCCCGGAAAGTATCTGCAAATCTGAGGGAGAATGAGAAATATCTGCGAAGCAGACTGGAAAATTGCAGTGATATTCTGATCCGTCCCATGCGGCTGGGAGATAAACATAAGGTGGACTGCCTTATGGTCTATATAGAAGTTGCGGTTTCCAACATGATGCTGGATGATTCTGCTCTTGGAAAGATGATCAATCATTTCTGGGAGATTTCGCCGGAGGATATTCAGGAATTTGTCAGGCATAACAGTCTTGGAATCGCAGATGTAAAGAAACTGGAGAATCTTGACGAGTCCATAGATGCCATGCTTGCAGGGAATGCAGTGTTTTTCATAGATGGATATGACAAGGCGATGAAAATCTCCAGCAAAGGTTATCCATCCACAGGTGTGATGGAGGCAGAATCGGAAAAGGTGCTGCGGGGTTCCAGGGAAGGATTTTCGGACAGTGTGAAAAGTAACAGTGCACTGATAAGAAAAAGGCTTCGTGATACCAGACTCAAGGTGGAAGAATATAAAATCGGTGTGCGCTCTCATACCTTAACGCAGGTGTTATACATGGATGACCTGGTACATGAGGGACTTCTGGAAGAGTGAAGGAACGGCTGGAAGAATTTCAGATTGACGGAATCCTTGACAGCGGTATGCTTGAACAGCTGACAGAAGATGTGTGGTATTCTCCTTTTCCTCAGTATCAGACAACGGAACGTCCGGATCGTGCTGTGCAGGAAATCCTGAAAGGTAAGGTTGTGATTCTGTGTGATAATTCTCCGGAAGCATTGATCCTTCCGGGAAATTTTAGCAGTTTCATGGAGAGCAGCGAGGACTGGTATCACAGGTTCGAGATGGCTTCCTGTCTCAGAATACTGCGATATCTGGCTGTGATCATGGCGACTGTTCTGCCGGGACTTTACCTGGCAGTGATACGTTTCCATACACAGATTCTGCCATCTGCACTGATACTGTCTTTTGCGGAGGCGAGGGAAGGAGTGCCCTTTTCCAGTGTGGTGGAACTGATTTTTCTGGAACTGGCTTTTGAACTGATTCGGGAGGCTGGGGTGAGAGTTCCGGGATCTCTGGGAAATGCTATTGGCATTGTTGGCGGACTGGTGATCGGACAGGCAGCGGTAGAGGCAAATCTTGTGAGTCCGATCGTGGTGATGATCGTGGCGTTGACTGCGCTTGGCTCTATGACTGTTCCAAATGAAGAGTTTGCAGCAGCATTTCGGCTGGTGAAGTATGGGTTTCTGATCCTGGGAGGTTATCTGGGAATTTACGGAATCGTGCTGGGAGTATATTTGGTTATAGGGCACCTGGCAGGCCTGATAAGTTTTGGTATTCCTTATCTGGTTCCTTTTATAAAGAAAGAACAGAAGGGCAGCAGAGGAGAAGGGATTCTGAGAGTTCCGCTTCGCAAGAGGGTATTACGACCGCTTTATGCAAGAGAGGAGCAGAAGATCCGTTTAAAGAGAAAGGAGTCCGGTTCATGAGATTTGCAGAGAATAACAGAATTTCCCACAGGCAGCTGTACAGGCAGATGATACTGGCATTACTGGCACCATTTATGCTCTGCATTTCGGAAAGGGTGGAATGAACGGGATCAGTGCAGTGGCGGGAATGATTTTTGCGCTGATACTGCTTGGATTTTATGTAATCTGGTTGATACGGCTGACACCTTCATTTGAAGATCCGGTAAGTCTGCAGGTGCTTTTGCGGGAAGGCTGATCGGGATTTTTTTCTGATCTATGTGTTGATGGCAGGGGGATATCTGCTGGCACTTCTCAGGAGACTGGTTCCTGTAAAGCTGATCACAGGAGTATCCGGCCGATGGATTGCATTCTGGGCGATTCTGGTATGTTCTGTCGGAACCTGCAAAGGTGTACAGAGAAGAGGAAGAATGGCAGAAGTATCAGGTAGTCTGCTTCTTGGCGGGATTATGATAATGATGATACTTTGTGTGCCACAGGCAAAAACGGAATACCTCATGGGAGGAATCCGGTGGGAGGAGCTTACAGTGAGAAATGTCAGTCAGTCTTTTTATGGAACTCTGTGTGCTTTTTCGCCGGTTGCATTGCTGCCATTTTTGTTGGGAAATGTGGAGAAATACGGAAGTGCAGGAAAGACGGTGGCAGGAGGAATCCTGACACTTGGAGGGATTCTTATTGGAATGGAGCTTCTGCTTCCGGCAGTTCTGGGATATGACAGAGTAATGGCGGAAAGTTATCCGGTACTGCCTCTGCTGGCAGGCGCAGATCTTCCGGGAAATGTACTGGCCAGATTTGACATCCTGTGGATGGGATTTCTGCTTTACAGTCTGCTTTTTGCAATAGGGAGTCTGCTGTATTATGGAAATCAGATTATCGGGAAATCTCATTCTGGTAGGGGGAGGTTCTGGCTTCCGGCACTGGTTTTCCTGATTTCGCTTCTGGAAGAAGAGGGAAAAGGAATACTGGATTATTTTGGATGGTGTCTGGCGCATATTTTCGTCCCGGGAATTCTCATCTGTCAGTTTTATATGTTTATCAGAGGAAAGGGACACCGCAGGAAGCAGAGGAAAGGGCAGTCGGTGTGGTGACCGGGATTTTGTCAGTCAGTCTTTTTATGAGCGGATGTGGTGCGGCTGTGGAACCGGAAAAGAGAATGTATCCTATGGCACTTGGCGTGGATGCCTCAGAAGAAGGAATCTGTCTTACCTATGGGATGCCGGATCTTTCTGAGAGTACGGGGCAGGGAAAAGAGGAAGAAGATGGCGGTTCCCGGGTTCTGCAGATCAGTGGTGCTGATTTCACCCGGATTGAAAAAATGTATGATCAGTCACAGGAAAAACTTCTTGATATGGGGCATCTGCAGGTTCTGGTCATGGGGAGAACACTGGTGGAGGACGGAAGATGGAGAATGGTGCTGGATTATCTGAAACAGGAGATTTTGTGGGGGAAGATCTTTATGTGTTTGAGGCGGAGGACGCAGGGAGATCCTGAACTGGCATGGGGAGGATAATTCATCAGCAGGAGAATATATTACAGGACTGATCCGAAACAGAATGTCAGGAGGAAATATTACGGCTGTGACACTCAGAGAGCTTTTCTATGAAAAATATAAAGAAGATAAAATCCTGCGACTTCCGATTGTGAAGATCAGAAATGGAAGTCTGGAAGTGGAAGTATAAATCAGGAAAATATTGGCATAATCCAAATATTAAAGTGCTGCCTGGAAATTCCATATAAAATAAGAAAATATATAGGAAAATAACAAAGGCAGATATGGTAACTGATAAGATATAACAGGAGAGAGGGACAATGATGAATAAAAAGAGTAAGAACAAAAAATTAAGAAGAAAACTGTCGTTTGTTCTGTTCGTGGCAGCTGTTGGTGTTCTTATGATGAGAGCAATGCCGGGAATGTCCGGTAAGATAGCAAAAATCGCTGAAAGACGACAGGAACAGACTGCAGTTACTGCATGGTGGGGGACATTGTACCCGAAATTCTGCTTCTCGCAGTTCCCTGAGGAAAATAAAGGACAGAAAGATGACATAAAGATATCCTTCTGGCTTGCACAGGCTCTTGATTGGTGATAGAATAGTGAGACAATCAATAGAGATGGAGAATAGAAATCAATGAAAATAGACAGAGAGGCACCGATAGGAGTATTTGATTCCGGTGTAGGAGGACTGACTGTTGCGCGTGAGATCATGCGTAATCTTCCTTCAGAAAAAATCGTATATTTTGGTGATACGGCGAGAGTGCCTTACGGAAGTAAATCGAAGGAAACTATCATCGGTATTCCCGGCAGATCATTCGTTTTCTTCAGCAGCAGCAGGTAAAGGCGATTGTGGTTGCATGTAATACAGCCAGCGCTTTTGCCCTGGATGCAGTGAGGGATGAGTTTGACATTCCCATCATTGGCGTGATAGAACCGGGGGCTAAAGTGGCGGCTGCCCAGACCAGAAATAAGAGGGTAGGAATCATTGGTACTGTGGGAACTGTAGGAAGTGGGATACATGCAGAGTATCTGAAGCATCTGGATCCGGAGATCACTGTTTTCGGCAAAGCATGTCCGCTGTTTGTGCCACTGGTAGAAGAAGGGTGGCTTCATGATCCGGTGACTGATGAGGTTGCTGCCAGATATCTGAAGGAACTTCAGGATAAGCAGGTGGATACACTGATATTGGGATGTACTCATTATCCATTGCTTCGTTCCACCATCAGAAAGATCATGGGAGACGGAGTATGTCTGGTGAATCCGGCTTATGAAACCGCACTGGAGCTGGGAAGGCTTCTGGAGGAAAAAGGACTTGCCGGTGAAGGTACAGAGAAGAATGAATTTCCGTATCGCTTCTATGTGAGTGATCTGGCAGATGAGTTTAAGGCATTTGCCAATTCGATTCTTCCATATGATGTGGAGATGACGAAAAAAATAGATATTGAGAAGTATTAAAAACAGCAGATTGCTGAATGGTTATAATATAGATACATAAAAACAGGTTTTGAACAGTATAAAAACAGGAGTATGAGAAGAATGGATAAAGAAGTGCTGATTCATGTAAGGGGACTTCAGACAATGGATGCAGACGGTGAACAGGAACCTCTGGAGATTGTTGTACCGGGACAGTATTATTTCCGGAACGGAAGTCATTATCTGCGCTATGAGGAAGTCATGGAGGATTTTGCAGAACCTACCGTCAATTACATAAAAATTTCCCAGAAGGGAATGGAGGTCCGCAAGAAAGGTGTGGTCAATGTTCATATGGTTTTTGAACAGGGTAAGAAGAATATGACTTACTATACCACTCCCTATGGAACTATTGAAATGGGGATTGCGGCGACGAATCTGAATTTGCAGGAGAGTGATGGCGGTCTTGATATGAAAGTGGATTATGCGCTTGATATGAACCAGGAGCATGTGGCAGACTGTTATCTTGCGATTAAGGCACAGCCAAAGGACTGTAAGAATTTTACAATTTGATCAGATCTGGTAAGTTCTCTGCTTCGCTGCAGATATCTGTCTGATCAAAACAGAAAAAGGTCAGTGATCTGTGTGTATGGATGACACGATTCACTGACCTTTAGTTTATATGTCTGACTGCATTTATCTGGCAGTTTTGTCTTTCTTGAATTTTGCAAAGAAACCTTTCTTTTTGGGAGCCGGTGTCTGAAGGGAACCGCGGATTCCTTTTACGCCTACAATATAAAGACCGCTTACTTCGGCTTTGATTTCTTTCTTAAGCGGGATCAGGTCGAAAACCTTCTCATCTGCGATCATGATCGCAATCTTTGGTCCGATTTTAGCTTTAACGATTGGAAGCTTGGAACGGCGCATAAGTTAGGTGTCTGTTCAATTACCATCTGAGGAAGTCCGGATTCTTTCAGTGGCATCCTCTTTTTATCGATAACCAGCATGGAAACGGTTTGTTTAGTTGCTTCAATCTGAGCCTGCTGTTCTTCCTGTTTCTTCTGGGCTTTTTTTCCGAAGAAATATAAACCGATCAGTGCAGCGATCAGGATAACAAGAATGACCAGAAGGACTATTGTTACTGTACTCATTTGCATCCTCCCTAATGTATGTGTTTTCACAGGGACTGTTGGTACGGACAGTCCATTGCATAAAAATTATTTTATCATTAAATAAGGTAAAACGCAATTGCAAAAAAAGAATTAATGGATGGAAAGCGGTAGAAATTTACATTATGAAAGGTTATAATTGTAGCAAAACTGTAATGCGACAATATTTGCCGGAGCGAACAGTAATGGGAAATATGCGGAACAGTTAAAGCCATTTTTACAGGATGGAATCATGATGTGTGGTTATAATATATGTAACGGGAATTGAGGAGTTGTTTTGCGACAGAACAATTCGTGCGTAAAAAAACGGATATGATAAAAAGGAGAAAAGCATGAGCGAATTAAAGCCCGACTCTGAGAAGAAAGAGGAGCGACTTTTCAGATAAGGAAAAAGTGAATATAGAAAAGATAAATGCAGAAAAACCAAATGCAGAAGAACTAAATGCAGAAAAACCAAATGCAGAAAAACCAAATGTAGAAAAACCAAATACAGAAGAGATAAACGAAGAACCTCCGGCAGCAAGCGAGGACGAAGATTTCTTTTTTGATGATAATAAAGCTTATGAAGCCCGTAGGGCAGCCAGACTGGAACGCCGCAATAAACTTCGCCGCAGAAAAAAAGACTGCGTATCGCAGGCTGCATAGTGGTGGCGGCAGCCGCTGCAATTGGGATTGGAATAGGATTTTACGGGGAAGAGCTGCAGAATTTTGTCAGTGAGCAGCAGGTTAAGATTGCGCAGATGGTGAAATCTGCAGACAGGAAAACAGAAGAAGAAAAAACAGCTCAGCAGACAAATGCAGAGGCAGAAGCTGAGAATGCGGTGACACCTGAAGTTCAGGATACAGATGGACTGAGTGAAGAGGACAAAACTCTTTACAGGCAGGCAAAGTATGCTGCAAAACAGTATGATTATGATAAAGCCATAAGTATGCTGCAAAACAGTGAGACTTATCAGACAAGTGAGAAGTTTCAGCATGCGGTTAAGGTTTATCAGAAAAAGAAGGAATCCTGCATTTCCTGGCCGTTAGACCAGGTGACACACGTCTTTTATCATACTCTGATCAAAGATACCGGTAAGGCTTTTGACGGGGATTACAAGTCAGGAGATTACGATCAGGTTATGACAACGATTGATGAATTTAACCAGATTACTCAGAGCATGTATGATAAGGGATATGTCATGGTCAGCATTTATGACATGGCGACAGCGGATGAAAATGGGAATATGAATGCAGGGGAGATTCTCCTTCCTCCGGGTAAAGTACCGTTTGTGCTTTCGCAGGATGATGTGTGTTATTATCATTATATGGACGGGGACGGATTTGCAACCAAACTTATCGTAGATGAGGAAGGAAAAATCCGCAATGAATATGTGGAAGATGATGGCAGTATTTCCGTAGGCGATTATGATATGGTTCCTCTGATCGATCGTTTTGTAGAGGAACATCCTGATTTTTCTTACAGAGGTGCTAAAGGAATTGTTGCCCTTACCGGTTACAATGGAATTCTTGGTTATCGCACAGACAGCAGTTATGAAACCCGTCCGGATGATCTGGATGCAGATAAAGTAAAATGGCTGGATGAGCATCCGGATTTTAATCTGAATACAGAGAGAGAAAATGCAGCCAGAGTAGCGCAGGCTATGAAAGATGAAGGCTGGCTGTTTGCAAGCCACACATGGGGACATCAGAATGTAAGTCAGATCAGTCTGGAGAGATTACAGGCAGATACACAGAAGTTTAAAGAGAATGTTGATCCTCTGATAGGCGGAACAGATATTATTATTTTTGCATTTGGAGCAGATCTTACCAGTGTTGAAGATTATTCGGGGGAGAAGTTCGAATATCTTAAGAGCCAGGGCTATAATTATTACTGTAATGTGGATTCAAGCCAGTATTTTGTGCAGATCCGCAGTAATTATTTCCGGCAGGGAAGAAGAAATCTGGACGGATACAGAATGTACTATAATCCGGAACTTCTCTCAGATCTGTTTGATGCACAGTCTGTGTTTGATTCTTCCAGACCGGTGCCGGTTCCAACTATGGGGTGAGTATGATCTCTGTGCATAACTGAAAGGGGACAATATATGAGAAAAAGGATAGCATGTGTAACAGCAGCTATTTTGAGTATTTCGTTAGGAGTAAGCGGATGTGGGCTCATTCCGTTTGAACAGGATATTCCATTTCTGAGTTCCAGAGCTGAAAATGCGGAAACTGAGAAAAAACAGAACAGCAGACAATTGATGAACAGGATGCTGATACAGAGAAAAGTACAGAAGATACACAGCAGGATGATGGTCTGAATGAGGGAGAGCAGACTGACAACGAAGATACAGAAGAGGCAGATGAGAAACAGGAAAATCCTATGGAGCAGGCAGCGCTTATGGCTGTACAGTATGATTATGACGGCGCCATAGAACTGCTTAAGAGTCAGCCGGATTACGAAAGTAATACGGATATGCAGAGTGCAGTTTCGGATTACGAAAATACGAAAGCCACCTGTACAGAATATCCGCTGGAGCAGATCACGCACGTGTTCTTCCATACACTGATCAAAGACACTGCCAGAGCATTTGACGGGGATTCAGACAGTAATGGATATAACCAGTATATGACAACAATTGATGAGTTTAACAAAATCATACAGAGTATGTATGATAAGGGATATGTCATGGTCAGTCCGCACGACATGGCGGTTATCAATGAGGACGGAACTATGTCCAGAGGCAGTATTATGCTGCCGCCGGGAAAAATTCCATTTGTGCTTTCTCAGGATGATGTAAGTTATTATCACTATATGGACGGAGATGGTTTCGCATCGAAACTTGTAGTGGATTCCAATGGTGAGGTCAAGAACGAATATATTGAGGATGACGGAAGTGTTTCCACAGGGGATTATGATATGGTTCCGCTGATCGATACTTTTGTAAAAGAACATCCGGATTTTTCCTATCATGGAAGAAAGGGAATCCTTGCAATGACAGGTTATGACGGTGTTCTGGGATATCGTACGGATATTGCATATAAGACCGGAAAAAAACTGCAGGATGATCAGAAAAAATTCCTGGAAGATCATCCGGATTTTAACTATAAGCAGGAAGTGAAAAATGCAAAAAAGGTAGCTAAGGCTATGAAGGCAGAAGGCTGGGAATTTGCAAGCCATACATGGGACATAAGGATGTGGCTGCCACTTCTCTGGATGATCTGAAAAGAGATGATAAAAAATGGAAGAAATATGTGGCTCCCATACTTGGAGAAACAGATATGATCATTTTTGCATTTGGTGCGGATATCGGAAGCTGGGAAGGATATTCGGCAGACAATGAGAAATATGAGTTTTATAAGAGTCAGGGATACCGCTATTTCTGTAATGTAGATTCCAGTCAGTATTTTGTACAGATTACAGATGATTATTTTCGACAGGGAAGAAGAAATCTGGATGGATACAGAATGTATTATAATCCGGAAATGCTCAGTGATCTTTTTGATGTATCGGAAGTATGGGATTCTTCAAGACCAACTCCGGTACCTGGAATGTAGAAGGGAGTATTGATTATTATGAAGAAAAAAATATATCTTGCCATGCTTGCAGTTTGTTTTGCACTGACAGCATCTGCGTGTGGTGATGGCGGTGCTGTTATCACAGACGGTACAAAGACAGAAGGAGCTGCTGACGGGAAGAAAGCAGAGACAGGAACTACGCGTCTTGTTTCTGTTGAGAATGTAGAGAAATATATTACGATCGGAGAATATAAAGGACTGACTCTGGACAATACGGTGGATGCGATCACTGACGATGATGTACAGGCGCAGATCGATGAGGATCTGAAAGATAAGGCAGAACCTGTATCTGATGCAGCGAAAGAAGGGGATCTGGTGACTGTAAATTATACAGGCACTAAAGACGGACAGACTTTTGACGGTGGTACTGCCAATAACTATGACTTTGTGATCGGCGACGGACAGATGTTTGAGGAATTTGAAAATGGTGTGATCGGGATGAAAAAGGGTGACACAAAGGAGATTAAAATTGATTTTCCGTCAGACTATGCAGACGAAACTCTGGCAGGTAAGGAAGTTATATATAAGGTTACGGTGCAGAACGTGCGGCGTGAAGGAGAACTTACAGATGAATGGGTTGCAAAGAACACTGATTATACAACAGTAGATGATTATCGTGAGAGTATTCGCAGTGAACTTGAGAAAAACGCAAAGGAATCTGCGCAGGAGGTTCTTAAGAATACTGCATGGAGTACAGTGCTTGAGAACTCTGAAGTAAAAGAATACCCACAGGAAGATGTGGATAAGGCTGTTTCTGAATTTAAGAAGAGTATGGAAGTTTATGCAAAACAGGCCGACATGACTCTGGAAGAGTTTACAGACAGTCAGGGTATTTCGCAGGATGATTTTGATGAACAATGTCAGCAGTATGCAGAGGGTAAGGTTAAGCAGAACCTGATCGTGCAGGGGATTATGGATGCAGAGGGACTGTCACTTGACGACAAAGAGAGCCTTCAGCTGCAGGATAACTGGTAGAACAGATGGGTGTTTCCAGTATTGCAGAGCTGGTTGGAACTTACGGACAGGATTATGTAGATGAATCAGTCGGACTTCTCAGAGTGGAGGAGTTCATTATAAAAAATGCGAGTGTGAGTGAGAAAGTCGCAAACGGTGATGTGCTGGCAGATGATGCAGATGCTGCGGCAGAAAATGCAGAACAGGACAGTGATCAGAATGTATCAGATGAAGATACTGATGATTCCGGACAGGACAATTCAGATGTAGATGAGAATCTGGAAGAGGAATTAGGTACGGAAGATGTTGATCAGAGTGAATAATTGGCATTGTATTTACCTGATAAATGAGTTATGATTATTGATAAAAGTGGATTACTCCGTACTGTGATGTACGCTGTCAGGGACTAATTAACAAAAAGAAGCGGGGAAAGGAAACCATGGATAAGAGGGTGTTGCGCGAAAGAATGCGCAGAAAAAACGCCAGATGATGATCAGGCATTATACAAAGATCGGACTTTGTGTTATTGGCATGATTCTGGCGGTGGTGTTTGTAGTGAGAGGAATTATTATTCCGATCGCACATCATGTAGCCGGAGGCGGAAGCAGTGATCAGACTGTACAGGCTCAGGCAGATACAGAGGAAGTTCAGGCAAATTCCGATGCTGCTGTGAGACAGCCATTGAAGGGTAAATCAGATACAGATAAGGTTGCCGCGATGACAGCCGGATGGCATGAGGATGCTAACGGAAAGTGGTATCAGAATACAGATGGTACATATTTTTCAAATGGATTTCAGGATATAGATGGTGTTACCTATTCTTTTGACGGAAACGGATATATACAGACAGGATGGGTAGAAAAGGGAGTGAAGGATTATTACTTTAATGAAGACGGATCTTATGATCCGAGTAAGGTACGTCCGATGTTGGCACTGACTTTTGATGATGGTCCGGGACAGTATACAGATGAATTACTGGATTGTCTGGAACAGAATAATGCTCATGCAACATTCTTTATGCTTGGTCAGAATGTCAGTTCATATCCGGATGCACCAAAACGTATGCTTGAACTTGGATGTGAGATTGGAAGTCATTCCTGGGATCATACACAGCTGACGACAATTGATCTTGATGCAGTTGCAAAGCAGTTCTCTGATACAGATGACGCATTGATTCAGGCATGTGGCCAGGCTGCGAGCGTGGCACGTGCACCTTACGGTGATGGAAATTCAGATATTTATAATACTGTAAATAAGCCGTTCTTTATGTGGTCGCTGGACACAGAAGACTGGAAACTTTTGGATGCAGATGCGGATTACAGTGCAGTAATGAATGGAGATCTGACAGATGGAACTATCATCCTGATGCATGATATTCATGAGCCATCTGTAAAGGCTGCTTTGAGATTGATACCGGATCTTATTGCACAGGGATATAAGCTTGTAACAGTAAGTGAGATGGCAGAAGCAAGAATGTGACCTTACAGAATGCATGTTATGTGGATTTCTGGCCGAGCACACTCAGTAATGGAGGTGTGCCGGGATATCAGGGCGGTTCTGATGCAGCAGCTTCCACAGACGGAACAGATGGTACATCTGATGCAAGTGCAGACTCTTCTGACGGAAGCACAGATTCCTCAGATGGAAGCGGGGATTATTCGGATGGAAGTTCAGACGATGGAAGTTATGATGATGGAAGTTCGGATGACGGAAGTTATGATGATGGAAGTTCAGATGATTCGGAAGATTACAGCGATGATTCTGTAGATTACGGAGATGGAACGGAATAAAAAACATATGCAATCCTGCAGTGTGGACCATACAGAAGAATTACGAATATACGAAAGAGCAAAGAAGAGAGCAATGGTACTTCTTTGCTCTTTATGTTTTTACAAAAAACACATAAAATATATAAAAAAATTGTTAAATATACACATATTTTTAATTGACGTATGGAATGTCCGTTGGTATAATAGGCTTATAGAATGACTAAAAGTCAGTTCGTATTCCTGATTGAACTTGCTG
>ENA-OQDF01000760-OQDF01000760.1-human-gut-metagenome-genome-assembly--contig:-NODE-760-length-13404-cov-5.986669_pt1 | contig 13404 bp, 11 predicted proteins | sample MGYA00242769_ERZ504597 | MGnify/ENA primary metagenome ERZ504597 (study PRJEB26092, sample SAMD00036305) | human gut metagenome | host: Homo sapiens | study: EMG produced TPA metagenomics assembly of...
ATCCACGGGAACTTCTCGGTTTCCTTCGGGTCGAGGCAGGCGACGCCGGCCAGTTCGATCGGGCGGCCGATACGAGCGGACAGTTCGTCCTTCTGCTCGACAATCAGGCGGGCGGTCTGGGAGCCGACGGTGCCGGCACCAAGCAGGCCTACGCGAATCGGGGTTTCGTTGTTGCGAGCCAATTCAGGGTCCTTCCAAAAAGTTTTCTATATCCCACCGCTATTTTACGGATTATTTCCGACAGCAGACCGAAAGTACTCATCAAAGCTGACGGTCCTTTTCGTATTATGACGGATTTGGCCGCACATTACAGACTGTCAGGCGCTCGCCTCTGCACGTGGATCACTCGCTGACGTCGAGGTTGAGTAGGTCGTCTACGGTCTGGCGGCGGAGCATGACGTGCGCACCGGACTCGCTGACAGCAACCACCGCCGGAATCAGCGCTTGGTTGTAGTTGCTGGCCATGGTGCGGCCGTATGCGCCGGTAACCGGCACGGCGAGAATGTCACCGCGCTTCAAATCGGCGGGCAACTGCACCTCGTGAACCACGATGTCGCCGGATTCGCAGTGCATACCGCACACACGGGCAAGCATCGTTTCAGCGGAACCGGTGCGATTCGCCAGACGCGCGGTGTAGTCGGCACCGTAGAGTGCCGGGCGAATGTTGTCGGACATGCCGCCATCCACAGACACATACACGCGCTCGGCAATCGGGTTGCCGTCACTGTCTTTGGCATCGGACAAGTGCACGTGCTTGATGGTGCCCACGCGGTACAGGGTTACGCCGGCGGGCGCCACGATGTAGCGGCCGGGCTCGAAGCTGATGGCCGGGGCGGGCATGCCGAGCGCACGGTTGGTGCTGTTGACCGCATCCGCCAAGCGAGTGAGTTCCACGTCAATGTCCATTGAATCTTCGCCATCGGTGTAGGCCACGGAGTAGCCGCCGCCGAGGTCGATTTCGGGCAGGATGTAGCGTCGGTGGCCCACAGGGTCTTGCGCAGCAGCATCATGCGCTTGGCCGCGTGAATGAAGCGTCCGCATCGTGGATGTTGGAGCCGATGTGCGAGTGGGCTCCGACCAGTTCGAGTACGTCCTGGTTGGCGAGGATGGTCTTGAGCACGGCGATGGACGGACCGTCCGCAATGGCTTCCATCGCGGCGGCCAGCGCCTTGTCTGTGTCGGAGACTTCCTCGTGGCTCAGGTCGTACGGGTACTTGACGTCGTAGTGCAGCTCGCGCTCTGATTTCTCGGTCTTTTCCGCGCCATTTTCCGGGGAATGCGTCGCAGAGATACGCGCTTGGTAGCGGCAGGCGTCACGTCTTTGAGGTCGTTCAGCACGTCGAGCACGGCGGCGTCGGCCCGGCGGCCAGCAGCGGCACGCCGAACTTCTGGTCCTCGTGAGCAGTGGAGATGTACTCGTGGCCGCGGCGTGGACACCGACGGTGACGCGCAGCATCACACGGCGCGTTTGCCGAGCTTGCGGGCGATGGCAGCAACGCGCTCCGGCTCGTCGGGCTCGTCGATCACGATTTTGGCGAAGCCCTGTTCGATGGCCAGCTCGATTTCCGCATCGGACTTGTTGTTGCCGTGCAGCACCAGACGACGTCCGGGAACGCCAGCGGCGAGGGCGATTTCATCTCGCCCATCGTGCAAGTGTCCACAAACATGCCGGTCTCGGTGACCAATCGCACGACTCTTGGACAAGAACGCCTTGCCGGCAAAGCTCACGTGCGTAGTGGATGTGTTGAATGCTTCGGCGGCAGCGCGCACGAAGTGCCTGGCACGTGCGACTACTTCATCAGTGTCGATGAGATAGAGCGGCGAGCCGAACTCGTCAAGCAGCGATTCGGCGGTACGACCGTGGAATGTAATGGCACCGTCGCATTCACAGCCGTAGCGGCCGGCCAAATTGGAGAAATGGGCATAATCACATCTTTCGGGGGCGGTGACGCCGAGGAGGTCGAGGCCGTTGGCGATGACCTGCTGGACGGCGTCATTGAGCTTCAGGCGGGCGGCGGCACGGGCCGGCTCCGGGTTCTTGGCAATCTCCAAGGCCTTGCGAGCCTCGTCGTCGCCACGGGTTTCCGGATCGGTCAGGGCCATCGGCACCACGCGCTCTACGTTGTACCACTTGTGATAGGTGGCGGCCAGTTCTTCGAGGTAACGGGCCACCTTGTGCGGCTGGCGGTCGTCGGCCGCAGTGGCGAGCACGCTCGGGAATTGGGCGAGGGCGGCGAGCACTTCGCCGTCGGCGGTGGTGTCGAGCAGGCTCACGTCGGCGCCTTCGTAGGTGATGCCGGCGGCGGCCGCGTTGCGGTCCACGTTGCAGGAGCGGGCGTGCGCGTACTGCACGTAGTACACCGGATTCTCGTTGGAATGCGAGGACAGCAGGTTCAGGTCGATATCCACCGGGGAGTTGTAGTCGGTGCGGGCCAGCGAATAGCGGGAGGCGTCCACGCCGATGGCGTCGGTCAGGTCGTCGATGGTGACGACGTTGCCGGCGCGCTTCGACATGCGCACGGCCTTGCCGTCCTTCATGACGTTGACGAGCTGGCCGATGAGGATCTGCATGTTCTCGCCCGGCTTGTCGCCGAAGGCCTCGCACATGGCCATCATGCGGCCGATGTAGCCGTGGTGGTCGGCGCCGAGCATGTAAATCGCCACGTCGGCCGGGTTGGTCTCGCGGTGGCGCTTGTTGCGGTAGTAGGCGATGTCGGCGGCGAAGTACGCGTAGTTGCCGTCGGACTTGATGATCACGCGGTCCTTGTCGTCACCGTGCTTGGTGGATTCGAACCAGGTGGCGCCGTCCTTTTCGTAAATGTCGCCGCGGGCGCGCAGATCGGCGATGGCCTGGTCGACCTCGCCGTCGGAGTACAGGCTGTTCTCATGGAACCACACGTCGAAGTTGACGCGGAAGTTCTTCATGGACTTCTGAATCTCGTCGAACATCATCGGTACGGCGCGCTTGCGGAATTCCTCGCGCTGCTCGGAATCGCCTTCGCCGAGCGGTTCGCCGTCCTTGTCCACGCCACCGTCGACGCGCGGCAGGTTCAAGATGTCGACGCCGTCGGCCTGGGCTTCGTCGATGACGCGCTTGGCGATCTCGTCGATGTAGGCGCCCTTGTAGCCGTCGATCGGGGTGGTCTCGCCGTGGGCCGCGGCGACGAGCGACTTGGCAAAGCGGTTGATCTGCTCGCCGTGGTCGTTGAAGTAGTATTCGCGCACGACTTTGGCGCCGTTGGCTTCGAGCACGCGGGCCATGGAGTCGCCGACGGCCGCCCAACGGGTGCCGCCGATGTGGATCGGGCCGGTCGGATTGGCGGAGACGAATTCGAGGTTCAGGGTCTTGCCGGACAGGTGGTCGTTCTTGCCGTAGTCGCTGCCGGCTTCGAGCACGGTGTCCACCACTGCGGCCGCAGATGCGGAGTCGAGCGTGATGTTGATGAAGCCGGGGCCGGCCACTTCCACAGACTTGATGCCGTCGGCATTGGTCAGTTCGGCGGCGAACAGTTCGGCGAGATCACGCGGCTTCATGCCGGCCTTCTTGGCCAGCTGCATGGCCGCGTTGGACGCCCAATCGCCATGTGCGCGGTCCTTCGGGCGCATCACGGCGAACTTGGCCTGCGGCGGAATCAGATCGGCGGTCAGGGTGCCTGCCTTGCCTTCGGAGACAAGGGTGTTGGCAATGTTGAAAATCAGTTCACTAAGGGCTTCTGGACTCATTCTTCCAAGAATACCGGGCACGCTGACAGAATCAGTCTTCCTGTCCATCCTCACGATGGGGTTGCGATACGTCCTGCGGAACGCTTTGCAAGGCGTTCTGAGCATCGTCCTGCCCGCCATGCCGTTTCGCACGCCACGCCACGGACGCGTAGTAGCCCGTGTAGCACAACGCCACGAACGGAATCATGTACAGCAGCGTGGAGCGCTGCGACGGATCGCAAATCACCAGAACCAGCGCGCCGACGCACATCACGATCGCGGCGATCGGCACGAACGGGTAGCCAGGCGCGCGGTACTTGAGCTCGCCAACCGTATGTCCCTGCGCGAGCCATTGGTGGCGGAATCGCAAGTGGCAGACGGAAACCGACGCCCACACCACCAGCGTGGCCAGGCCGGAGACGGCCACCAGCGCCAGGTACACGGTCGAAGCGGCCACCACGGAGGACAGCAGCGCCAGCAGGGAGCCGGCCATGCTGAACATCACCGCGAAAACGGGCACGCCGTGGAAGTTCGTTTTGGCGAGCTTGCGCGGAATCATACCCTCCTGCGCGAGCGACCACACCATGCGCGAGCACACGTACAGGCCGGAATTCGCGGCGGACAGCACCGCCGTGAGCACCACGAAATTCATGATGTCGCCGGCGAACGGCATGCCGATCGACTGGAACACGAGCACGAACGGGCTGGTGTCGACGCCCGACTTGTGCCACGGAATCAGCGCCGCCATGACGGCGATCGAGCCGATGAAGAAGATCGCCAGACGCAGCACGGTGGTGTGCACGGCCTTCGGAATCGCCTTGGACGGATCCTTCGTCTCGCCGGCGGCGACGCCGACCACTTCGGTGCCGGAGAAGGCGAACACCACCGTCAGCAGGGTGGAGAAGATCGGCAGCACGCCGTTCGGCAGCCAGCCGTCGTTATAGAAGTTCTCGAACAACGGCGCATGGTCGTAGCCGGCGATTGGAATCGCGCCGAACATGGCGAGCAGGCCGATGACGATGAACGCGACGATGGCGAACACCTTGATGGACGCGAACCAGAATTCCGATTCGCCGTACAGGCGCACCGACAGGATGTTGAGCAGGAACACGACCACGATGAACGCGGCCGACCAGACCCATGCGGGCGAATGTGGGAACCAGCGTTGCATCAGCAGGCCCGCGGCGGTGAATTCGGAGGCGAGCGCCACCGCCCAATTCAGCCAGTAGAGCACGGCGATGGTGAACGCGGTGCCGGGGCCGATGAAACGCTTCGCATACAGGTGGAAGCTGCCGGCGTACGGCATGGCCACAGACAGCTCGCCGAGGCTCAGCATGATGAAGTAGACCAGTACGGAACCGATGGCATAGGCGATAATCGCACCGAGTGGACCGGCTTGGTGGATGGTGTAGCCGGAGCTTAAAAACAGTCCGGTTCCGATGACTCCACCAAGCGAAATCATGGTCAGGTGGCGCGTCTCCATTTTGCGCTCCAGCCCGCCCTGCTCGTCGTTCTGCTGGCTTGCGCCGTGGGATCCGCGGCGGTTCCGGTCGCTGGCTGCGGCTGCCGTTCCTTCGTCCGCGTCGGTTCGCCGGCGATCTGCGCCTGTGCCTGCTGCTCTGCTTGCGATTGCGCCATGCTTGCCTCCGGCTTCCTGCGCGTTTGGTTGGGTGCGGCGTGTGTTTTGGCTGGCCGCACAATCGCAATACTATACGGCAGGCTCACGGCAATGCGCGAGCATCGTCGGATCGACGCGAGCGGAGGACGCCCGGAACAGCGGCGGCCCGCAGCCGGGAAGGCATGCGGGCCGTCGATCGCGCTACTCGCGGTATGCGCGGAACGCTCAGAGCGCGGCGATGGCGTCGATCTCGACGAGCGCGCCCTTCGGGATGTCGTTGCCGCCGAACGCCACGCGGGCCGGCTTGACGGAGCCGATGAAGACCTTGGCGTACACGTCGTCGACCTCGTGGAAGTCCTCGACGTTCTTCATGTAGATGGTGGCGCGGCACACGTTTTCGATGCCGCTGCCCGCGGTGTCGAGGATGTGCTTGATGTTCTTCAGCGCCTGCGCGGCCTGCTCGCCCGCACTCTCGCCGGCCAGTTCGCCGGTGGCCGGGTCGATGCCCAGCTGGCCGGAGACGAACACGAATCCGTTGGCCTTCACGGCCTGGCTGTAGGCGCCGAGTGCTGCCGGGGCTTCGGAGGTGGCCACTGCTTCCAGCTTTTCGCTCATACTGTTCTCCTTTGTCGTAAGGTATGTTGCCGCAAGGTATGTAAACGCGCGCCAAGTATGTGCCAATATGCCCGTACATGCGCTATTTGCGTCGCACCTGAAATCATACTTTTCCGATGGGTGGAAGCGGGAAAAACCGTTCACAGAACGATATAGCCGGAGTTGGCACCACACGGCGCAGCAGGCACGAAAACGGCAGAATCGCAAGGAAAACCGCGGAAAAATACAACAAACGAGCAACAAAAAGGCTCCAGCCGTTCGACTGGAGCCTTGCCCGGTGGGCTTGATGGGGATCGAACCCACGACCTTCTGTTCAGACCGGCCCAAAACTGGGTAAAACCGGCATCCCTCGATAGGCTCTTAAAGCCTGGAATTCCACCATTTCTGAGGTATCGCGTTTCCTCGTTGAAACCGGCAAAACTGGCTAAATCGGGAGGTCATTGTTATAGGAGTGTTATTGACTACAGCTCCGAATCGTCGTCTTCGATGGGCTTCAGATGCTCCCTGTTCACCCGCTCACGAAGCTTGTCGAAGTAGTACGTGTCCCCAAGCTCCTCGAAGTTGGAACGGCGTCCGTCAGCTCCATGAGCTCGTTGGCGTCTTCTGGCCACAGCGTCCGAGCATCAAGCACTCCCTCAAAGTGATGCGCCTTGGATGGATCCAGCGACGGGTCGTCAGGATTCCAGATGTCAGGATTGCTCATAGCCGCCACACACACGAACTTGAATATTGGCGCTCACAGTAGGCCAACCTCCTCTAGGCAGCTACCATGTTGCAACCTGTTGCAAGTCGTCTACAGTTCCGGCTTTTGCTCGAACGCTCTTGTATAGTCGACTAGCAACAATGAGCCCGGAAACAGCCTTTTGCAAGGCTAAGGCCTAGAATGGTAGGGATAGTGGCCGTGCGAGTAAGGACCAAACGATGACACTGCTGTATTCGGACATCCCTCCCCTCAAGTTCCGTCTGGCCAGGAGACCATCAACGCATGTTCCATAGGCTGTTCTCTCAATCTGACGAGATCAGCATTGCAGTGGGATACATCAGCCGCAATGCCTTGGATGAATTGGACTCCCTTATAGAGCAGTACAAGCCCAAAAGAGTAGTCCTCACTATGGGCATGTACTACATAGAGGGCATGCCTGAAAGTTCTTATCACAAAGCTAAGGCCTTGAATAAGAAATGGGTCCAAAGCGGCAGAGGCGAAATCCGTGTTGTCCGATCAATGAAGTACCACGGCAAGCTTTATCTCTTCAGCAAAGATGGTCTCCCTGTGGGCGCCATTGATGGATCCGCTAATCTCGGGGTCATTAGTTCGGATGCAAACAATTTGCGTCAATACGAGGTAGCAACTCTAATTGAGAGCCAACTGGAGCTTTCTCTGATAAGGGCACTGATTGACGATATCGTCAATCGTAGCTCCGTGAATATCGACGAAGTCGATGACATGAAGATTATCCGAGAGAACAACAGCTACATAGGCGAATCTGATTCCGCAGAAAAAATACCAGAAGCGGATGTGGATGCATACAAGAACCATACAACAAATGTTTCTTTCTCCCTGCCTCTTAAGTTCCGACAGAGGCAGAGCGGCGTTCCGGTGAGGGACACTTTATGAAATCGAACATCAACGTTTGCTATGCCGCACCTCGCAGTGCGAGGAAGTCCCGCGATTGGTATGAGATCCAAATCACTGTGGACAAAGAATATACTTTGCGTCCTGGCTATCCAGAGAAGAACAAGCCGTTCTATATAGTCACCGATGATGGGTATAAGTTCAAAGCGCACACTACCAGTGATGGTAATAAGCAGTTGAATGCTGTTGGCGATGAGCTTCTTATAGGAAGATGGCTGAAGGGCCGTTTGGCGTCGGCTGGATTGGTCACTCCAGTTAATGACACGATGGCTGATGTTGACAAAAAAGGAATGATTACAAAGGAAATGCTTGACGAATACGGAAGGCATACTTTGCAGTTCACCAAGACCGATGAGCATATCGAAGATCCAGAAGAAGGTTCTCTCGATGTCTGGCTCTTGCTGTTTGAATAAAAGGACTAAACATGGCAACTGACTATTTGAATAATTATCTGGATAGAATCAAAAGCGAAGGAAATGTTGAATTAGCAAATTCGATTCAGAACACTTCGGAATCTTTCGACGAAAAATATTTGTCCCATTTTTCTTTCTCTTCCCATGAGGTTGGATTGCTATTTGGCAATGTCCAATCCGGGAAAACCGGTCAAATGTTTGGAATTATGTGTCAAGCAGCCAAAGAAGGCTTTTTTGCCTTCGTACTGCTGACAACAGACAACAAGATTTTGCAACAGCAGACGCTGAATCGAACTAAAAGAGATTTGCCAGATTTTCTTGTTTGTGACGAAACGGATTCGGGACTATTTATTGATAACGAACTAAAACGTCCCGTGATCGTTGTTCTGAAGAAAAACTATCGCATATTGAGGCTCTGGGCAAATGTCTTCAATACAACTCAGTTTATGAGAGGAAATGCGTTATTCATTGTTGACGATGAGGCAGATGCCGCTTCATTGAATACTCTTGTGAATAAAGATAAGCAGTCTTCGATCAACCGATATATTAGTTCCATCAAGGATCCAGGAATTTGCAGTATATATTTGCAGGTCACAGGAACTCCACAAGCGATTCTACTGCAAAATATTGCGACGGGCTTTAAGCCTAGCTTTACTCATTATTTTGAGCCCGGGAAAGCTTATCTTGGCGGCGACTTCTTCTTCCCTTCTAATGGAAAACCAGATTGTGTTTCCTATATCGACGGCGATAAGAATCCATCTAGAACTGTCACACTTCGTCATATCGCATGCTCAGCGCAAATTTTGGCAACTGGAGGAAAAGTATCGAATTGTCTCATTCATCCAAGCGTTCGCCAGAATGTGCATGACAAAATCGCCAAGGAAGTCAAAGATTCTTTGCAGTGGTGCAAAGAACATCTTGATGATGAATTTGAATCTGTGATGCGTCAGGAATACGAAAATCTACATCCTGTAAAGTCAGAGTTGCCTGGTATTGACACCTTTGTCGCTAAAGCAAAAGATTTAGTTTCTTCCAATCTCATTAAGGTTCTAATCATGAATGGACAACATGATGTTCAAGAATCTGACTATGAGAGGGGATGTAATTACATTGTTGGAGGAAACACCCTTGGGCGTGGAGTGACTTTCCCTTCCTTGCAGACGATTTACTATACCAGAATCGCAAAGAAGCCACAGGCGGATACCATGTGGCAACATAGCAGAATGTTTGGCTATGATCGGGACCCTGGTTTAATGGATGTCTTTATTCCGCGCGAGCTTTACAAGCTATTCGCGGATATCAATGCTACAAATGATTCAATCATTTCGCAGATTCGTCAAGGCATTAATCCCAAAATCTATTATCCTGAAGGTGTTGCGCCGACGAGAGGGAACGTTCTTGATGAAAGACATGTTTCCATGCTTACGGGCGGCACAAATTATTATCCCTCTGATCCAGACAATGACACTATCGAAGAGATCAGCAGCATCCTTCAGAAATTTGAAGATTCGGAGACGTTCTATAAAGTTAGCCTAAGGATCATTGTCAAACTACTGAACCATATTGTCCCCAGCTCTGATTTCAAGATGGATTCGTTCAAGTCTGCGCTGGGGACGATGATTGCCGACAACCCAGGAGCGCAAGGCATTCTTGTTGTACGACGTAACAGGGATGTGGCTCAATGGACTGGCGCATTGCTATCTCCCAACGATTGGAAGACTAGTAACTCATTCCCCTCCAATGTTGTCCTTACAATGTACCAAGTCACTGGCACTAAGCTGGCACGGCAAGCAACTTTGGTTCCGAACATCAAGCTTCCCAACGGGACTGTATACTATGACGAGCGCTGATTTCCCGGGGCATGTATTGACCGAGAAGCTGGCAGACGCGATTCTGTTTGCTCCACTGCATGATGGTGTGGCAAACAGAATCGCAGTCTTGAGTGGATATGCCACGCCGACCATGGCATCTTGGTATCTTAAGAAACTTGAGGACAGGAATATTAGAGCTCAGATTGAGCTCCTCGTCGGAATGACTCCCGAGAGTGGGCTTAGCAAAAATGTCCATGAGGGCTTCATAAAAATCCAATCTACTGGTACTTCAGAAATTCATAGTAGATTCAGCTGTAGCTACTTATCAAACAACAACCTGCCGGAACATGGTAATCTTTATATAATTCTTTGCGGAGAAGAACCTCTTTCAGCGTATACCGGATCCGCATCTTTTGTGCAAAATTCATTTGTTTCAGGTCATCGTCATGAAATCATGATGGACTGTGATCCCAAATGGGCTTGGACCTATTATCAACAAGTTTCAGATAACTCAATATATTGCAATCATCCTGAAATAGAGTATTCAGTCACCATTAGAAAAGAGCATCCTATCTTTGATCGAGAAGATTTGGCATTTTCCAGCAAAAAGGAAAATGTTGAAAGAGTGACTCTTTCGCTTTTGACAAAGAAACAGAACATTGGCAAGCATTCTGGACTGAACTGGGGACAACGAGAAAATAGAAATCCAAATCAGGCCTACATTCCAGTCCCTAAACAAGTTGCAGAGTCGGGATTCTTTCCTACCGATGGACGTCATATTACAGTACGTACTATGATGGGAAAATGTTAATCCTAAGATCAGAGCAAGCGCATTACAAAGCTTTGACTACACCGTTATCCAATGCTGAGCTTGGTGAATATTTCAGAAATCGTTTAAATCTTGCTTATGGTGCACCTGTGACTGAGCAAGATCTTAAACAATATGGAAGAACCAACGTATCCTTCATTAAATACGATGATGAACAGTACTTTATGGATTTTTCTGTAACTGAAAAAGGGTGACCAAATAGCATGGTCACCCTCCCGTTATTCGTTAATGTTAGCCTCCACTGAAGGATAACTTTCCCCTGCGAAGCACTTCAGTATAGCCTCGAAGATAATCTGCGCACCTCGACACGGCACGGCCATGCCGATTTGCTTTCTCACGCTTTCTTTACTGCCGATGAACTTGTAGCTATCGGGGAAAGTCTGCAACCGTGCACGTTCACGGTTGTCAGAGCACGTGGCTCCGACCAGTGATACATGTGCGTTCCACCGCCACCGCTACCCGTGACAGTATAGGAAGGCTTATCAGTCCAATCTCTTATAAATTTGGCTTATCTGTGCGCCTGTAATGTTTAGTTTCAAATCGTCCGGCAAATCCGCGGTGAAAGCATTCTCTCCTGGCTTGATATGTTCCAGACGCCGTATGACCGTTGCACTTTGTCTTGTCGGTTCATTATTCAATGCGTCTTTGGGAATCGGTGGAACTTCAATAGCCCTTCGGCAACTATTATCGATATCTTTGTAAGGAGCGGGAGAAGGTACTTTATATTCTACCTTTATATCCTCTCGTATACCCACAATGATAATACGATGACGTGCTTGTGGAATTCCATATTCCTCAAATTTAAACAAATGCGGGGTCACCTTATAGCCAGCGGCCCTCAATTCCGCCAGGATTTTTGTAAATGCCCTTCCATCATTAGCATTCCTTAAGCCACCCACATTTTCTGCCAAAAACCATTGCGGCTTAAACAATTTCAATGCCTTGACTCCGTAGGAATACAGTGGACCGTAGACTCCGTCCATGCCCTTTTGCTCACCTACGACGCTATAGTCATTGCATGGGAAACCAAATGCCAGAGCATCAATGGAGATAACTTGACATGTCAAAAGTACGAATGTCTGCATGATACACGCTGTCAGGATTGCTTTTGCAAATATTTTCCCTATACGTGTTGCACGTATCTGCATCATAATCGTTTGACCACTCATGCACGATTGAGAAAGATGGGTCACCGATATCGGCATGCGTTGCCCCCCAGGCAATCCCACCGGGGCCGCAGAATAGCTCTCCCAGCCTGAACTTCATCTCGACTACTCCCTTATACCCTCTTGTTTTTCTTTGTCGCTGTTTAGAAAATCCACATAGGACTGAACTTTCGATAGTTGCGATACATTCAATCGTTCGAGACCACTTATAGGTAACACACCTTCCAGGTCCTCCTCGGAGAGATATCCCGCTACTTTGAACAGCTCAAGTGGGTGAAAACCTAATTCCTTGGCAATACGATGAAGAGCCTGACAACTTGGTGATTGCCGTTCTCCACGCTCGATCTTCAGGATTTCAGTGTCACTAACCCCACAACGTTTTCCTAGGGATTGCAGAGACATGCCTCGTTCAATCCTGCGCTGTTTTATCAACGCACCTATTTCCAACCTTGGCACTCCTCTCGCTATTGCTGCTTTCTGTCAGTATGATACATCATATCGCTGCCAAATGGCTGCATCTCGTCACGTTTCACATTAGCTACAAACAAGAAAAAAGGCCTGAGAAGCAATAACGCTTCTCAGGGCACACACAGTCGCCTCTACTTTCCTTTATGGTCATGCGCATCAAGTGCGCCGTTCAGCGCTTGGTTCACCAGCGTGTACACGGCTTGGGCGACGCCTACGACGGCGGCGAGCACGACGCCCCACCCGTATCCGGTGAAGCCATTGGTGGCCGCGATGGCGATGACGCCGAGCAGTAGCTGACGCCGAGGGAGGTGAGCGCGGTGAAGCCTCGGGGATGTATTTCTTGAGCGCCTGGATCAGGGCCGGGGCGATGAGGGCGACGATGGCTGCGGCCAGGGTGGTCGCGTTGGAGATGTCCATCATGGTTTCCTTCCTGTTGCTGGATGCCGGTCAGTAATGGATCACTGGCCGGGGTAGATGAGGTTGGGGTTGGCGATGCCGTTGCTCGCGCACCGTCTGCCAGTTGCCGGGGAACACGCGGCTAAGGCAGTCGCCGGGTTTGACGACGTAGACGCGGCCACTCGCGTTGCCGGCGGGTGCGGCTGAGCCATTGACGATGGCCTGCGCCTTCGCATAGGTTCCCGCGCCGTAGGTCGCGTCCACCCGGGGCTGGCGTTGGGGCTGGTTGCCGAAGTCGCCCCGATGATGCGCCGGGCCACCATGTTCAGATCGACGCCGCCGCCCGTGTTTCCGCCGCCGTTGTTGCCGGCGAGGATCTGGTTGACGCGGGCCTGCACCTCATTGAAGCGGTTGCCGAGCAGGATGCGGCGTTGGGGCAGGTTGCCGTATTCTCCCCGGATGACCGCCCTCGCCAGTGATTCGGTGTCGCCGACGGGCATGTCGGAGTTGGCGGTGCCGGCGGGCGGGGTGACGGCGTGGGTGGTGCCGGATCCGCCGGCATAGCGGCTCCAGGTGACGGCGTCGCCGTAGAACCAGTTGACGTCGATGCGGCTGCCGATGCCGGGCACGTTCCCAGAGCTGGAGTACTGCCATGCGGCGGCGAACGGCCAGGGGGCTCACGCTGTACGGCGGTGCCCCGGGATTGCGCAGCCGGTCGGCGCGTACCGCGCGGGTACCCGCCACCCACAGGCC